>Ga0308164_10004234_pt1 | contig 12284 bp, 8 predicted proteins | sample PhyTR2_FD_201031 | JGI IMG/M metagenome (GOLD analysis project Ga0308164, IMG submission 201031) | Phyllosphere microbial communities from UC Gill Tract Community Farm, Albany, California, United States - DLSLT.R2 | ecosystem: Host-associated > Plants > Phyllosphere > Unclassified | place: USA... | reverse complement strand
AGGAACGCTGGCGGCAATGATCGGCGAGCTGTTGGGCTGGGTCGGCTGGGCGATCGGCGCGCTGGCGTCGAAATAAGCCATGCCACGGCAACGCTGCCACACCGCCGATTTGGCGTTGACTTCGTTCTTCCACAGCTCCTTGCCGGTGTCGGCGTCCAGGGCGATCAGGTTGTTGTGCGGCGTGCAGATGAACACTTTGTTGCCGATCTGCAGGGGAGTCAGTTGGTCTTCTGCACCGTTGCCATCGCTGATGGCGACATCACCGGTGTGGTAGGTCCAGGCCACTTTGAGCTTATTGACCGTGTCACGGTTGATCTGGTCCAGCGCGGCGAAGCGGCTGCCGCCTTCGGTGTTGCCGTAGTGCGCCCAGTCTTTCTGCGCATCGGCCGCGGCCACGGGGGTGATGCCAGGGCCGGCACCGGTCGGTGCGACGCTTGGGTGAGCGACGAACATATTGCCTGCTGCTAACGCCACGCCCACTGCCAGCACGGCGGCAACGCCATAGGCGCCGCGGGCAGGCTTGTTGACGAGCAACGGGTAGACCAGCGCCACCACCATACCGATGGCCGCAAACATGAACAGTCGCGAGAACAATGGCCAGAACACCAGGCCCACATCCGCGACCGCCCAGATGGCCGTGCCGATCAGGAACGCCGCGAACAGCCAGGCCCCGGCCGGTTTGCGAGCGGCGATCAACAGCCCGGCAATCGCCATGACCGCGCCGCCGATCAGGAAGTACCAGGAACCTCCCAGGCTGACCAGTTTGACGCCGCCAATGGCCAGCGCGAGGCCGAGCAGGGCGATGATCACGCCCAGGCCCAGCAGTAAGAATCTAGAGGCGCCAGCGGCGCGCGATGCTCGTTTCATGTCGAAAGGACTCGAATGTGAGAGGGCAAAGACGCGATTTTAGCAAGATAAGTAACTGGTTAGTACATTAGAGTCCTGCAATAGACTATTACAGGTGCTGCGATGATGGCGTGTGGCTAAATGTCGCTCAGCGTGCGAGGTAATCGGCGGGGGCAACGTGGGGTGATCGGGCTTGTTGCAGCGAGCGGGCTTGCCCCGCTTTCTGCAATAAGCCCGCTTGCCACAGCGATGCGCTGAATGGGACCAGGCTTGCCGACCTATCAGAACTTGAAGCGACCCACCAACCCCTTGAGCTGACCTGAAATATCCGTCAACCGACCTGACCCGGTCTGCGCCGAATGGGCAAACCCTTCGACCAGCTGCGCATCGGCATGGATCTGCGCGATGTGCCGGTTGATCTCTTCAGCCACCTGGTGCTGTTCCTCGGCGGCCGTGGCGATCTGGGTGTTCTGGTCGCGGATCGAGTCCACCGAGCCGCGGATCTTGTCGAAGCTGTCGCGGGCTTGCTGGATACGTTCCACGCTGGTGTGGGACACCAGCAGGCTGCCTTGCATCTGCTGCGTGACTTCCTGGGTGCGGCGGGCGAGGTTGCCGAGCAGGCTGTCGATCTCGCCGGTGGAGTCAGCGGTACGGCGGGCGAGGGCGCGGACTTCGTCGGCGACCACCGCAAAGCCGCGGCCCTGGTCGCCGGCGCGTGCGGCCTCGATCGCCGCGTTGAGTGCCAGCAGGTTGGTCTGCTCGGCAATCGAGCGAATGGTGTCGAGAATGGTGTTGATGTTTTTGCTGTCCTGCTCCAGCTGCTGCATGGTCTGGGTGGAGCGCTGCAGGTCTTCGCTGAGCTTGAGCACGCTGCCGGTGGCTTCGCCGATGTGCTGCTGGCCGTCGTGCACGTCGCGGTAGCCTTCGTCGGCACTGGTGGCGGCGGCGCTGCAGGAACGCGCCACTTCGTTGGCGGTGGCTACCATTTCGTTGAACGCGGTGCTCACCAGTTCCACGGCTTCGCGCTGGCGGCCGGCGGCCTGGTTCATGTTGTGGGCGACTTCGCTGGTGTCGGCGGCGGCGGTCTGCAGGTCGGACGACGCACTGCCGATGCGCTGCACCAACTGCGCGATCATGCTCAGGAACTGGTTGAACCAACCGGCCAGGCTGGCGGTTTCATCCTTGCCTTGCACCTTGAGCTGGCGCGTCAGGTCGCCTTCACCTTCGGCGATCTCTTGCAGGCCGTCGGCCACGCCGCGAATCGGGCGCACGATGACGCTGGCAAAACTGGCGCCGACAATCGCGAACACCAGGGCCAGTACCGCGGCAATGGCGGCGATCAACCAGGTCAGGCGGGTGGCGCCGGCCATCACTTCATCGCGCTTGATCAGGCCGATAAAGCGCCAGCCCAGGTCCTTGGAGCTGACCACGTTGGCCATGTAGGGCACGCCATCAATGTCGATCTGGCTCACACCGTCGCCGCGCTTGGCCAGCTCGGCGTAGTGGGGGCCCAGGTCGGCCAGGGGCTTGAAGTTGTGCTTGGCGTCGCTGGGGTCCACCAGCACGTTGCCGTTGGCTTCCACCAGCATCAGGTAGCCGCTGTCACCCAGTTTGATGTTGCGCACCAGTTCGGTGAGCTGCTTGAGCGACACGTCCAGGCCGACCACACCGAGGATATTGCCGGTAGCGTCGGCGACGGTGTGCACGGTGCCGATCAGCGTCACATCGTCCGGCGCCCAATAGTAGGCACCCGTGCGCACGGTTTTACCCGGTGCGGCGATGGCCGCCTGGTACCAGGGGCGTACGCGCGGGTCGTAGTTGTTGAGCTTGGTGTCGTCGGGCCAACTGGCGTAGCCGCCGTCCTTCAAGCCCAGGGACAGGTAGGCGGTGCTCGGATGGCTCTTGGCAAACTGGTCGAAAATCTCCAGCAGCGCTGTGTTGGTCGGGGTGAGGGGGATTTGTGCGGCATCGGCGCCGGCGTAGCTCTTGAGGTCCTTGGCCGCGACAACGCGCGGGTCCTTGGCCACGTAGTCCACGTTCTGGCTGATGCCGTCGAAGAACTGCTTCATGCCATTGTCGATCTGGCGAATCTCACGGCCACTGCTGTCGAGGAAATTGGCCAGGGCCCCCTCGCGCAGATTCAACACGACCAGCACGGCCACCAGGATAACCGGCACGCATGCGATGGCCGCAAATGCCCAGGTCAGCTTTTGCTTGATATTCATGACTTCACCCGCGGGTATTTATAATTTTGGCAAGGAGAAAACAGTAGCGTCGAGCGTCGCATGTGTTGTTATGAGGGAGGTGTGGCCCATGCGTACCCCCGGTATATCGACTGGGAGGGCACGCACTTGAGGCCGAAGGGAGGGTTTAACTGATGCGCTCGCCACCCAGCGCATCACGCTGCATCGACTGCAGGTTTTTCTCGATGGTTTCGCAGATGGTTTCCATCTGGATCTGGTGTTCGCTGGAGTTGAACGGGCTCTGCAGGTCGGTGCCAATGCGTTCGATGGCCAGCAGCATGAAACCCACCACTGTCGAGGCCAGCGGGGTAAACCAACCCAGGGATTCCACCAGGCCCACTGGCACGATCAGGCAGAACAGCGAGATAAACAGGCGCGGGAAATACACGTAGGGGTAGGGCAGCGGGGTGTTGGCGATCCGCTCCATGCCACCCTGGGCGTTGGACAAGTCCACCAGGGTCGACTCCAGTCGTGCCAGGCGGATGCTGTCGAGGTGGCCGGCCTTGTATTCCTTGGCCAGCAGCGCCGCCGAGCCGGTGAGGATATCGTTGGCAAAGTTGTTAGTGGCGCCGTTGCGGGCAAACTCCTCGCTGGGGATGAACGCACGCACTTCTTCTGGGCACGGCTCGCCCTTGAGGTGGGCAGCCAGGCAGTTCACGTACGCCACGTGGCGGCGCAGCAGCGTGGCCTTGACCGGGTTCACTTCGCCGTCGGGGTCGTCCAGCAGGGTGAGTACCTGGCGGGCGAAGCTGCGCGAATTGTTGACCATCGCACCCCACAGGGTGCGGGCTTCCCACCAACGGTTATAGGCACTGCTGTTGCGAAAACTGATCAGCACCACCAGCGCCGAACCCAACAGGGTGAGGGGCATCAGCGGCAAATTGATCTTGGCAGTGAGGAACAGCATGAAGTCCACGGTGACGGCGACGTCCCACAGCAACAGCCAGAACAGGGCCCAGCCCACGTAGCCCATGGTCTTGATGATCAGGCGGTACTTTTTGATGATGGCGGCTTTCAAACGAGAACCTCGCGGCGAGCGGTAAGCAACAGTGCCTTAGCTCGGACGCCTGGACGTGGGTAAGGTTCGCCCAGTGACTGAAACGTTTAAGTCGGCCTTGTGTGATCAGGCTGGCGTCGCCTGGGTTTTCGAGTGCGCTTTCGACATGTAAGTAAATGTCTCGGAGTTTGTCGTCCATCAAGTTGCCAAAGAGAGGGCGGAACAATTTTGGTAGCTATGCGGTCCCGTACTCTATCCACGATAAATTGCACTGCGGCAAAACGCCGTTACTGGCAATTATTCTGACGTGAGTTGTTGTGAGACCTGATTGCAGAAGTACTGCAATTGAAATCAGTGAATTCAGTTTGTTTGATCAGGGCTCTTTCTCATGTGCGGTCGTTCGTTGAAGTTGGCGCTGGATCATTCAGCACGTGTTGTTGAATGCCACGCGGAGTTCGAGGCGTGCATTCGCACGCATTATTCGATGTTGCTGGGACCCTATTCGAAAAGACCGTTTTTCTACAAGACGGCATTGAAGTTCAATCGCTTGATGGTGTCTTTCGCGTTATTAAGTGCTTATTTTTCCCAGCCTGTGCCGCTGCTGTCCGAGGTCAAGGCATCATGGGAGGCTCCATGAAAGTTGGCGTGATTTCCGACACCCACGGCCTGCTGCGCCCAGAAGCGGTCGCGGCCTTGCAAGGATGCGAGCTGATCATCCATGGCGGCGACATTGGCAGCCCTGAGATCATCGAGCAATTGGCGCGCATTGCGCCCTTGCAGGTGGTGCGCGGCAACAATGACCAGGACGCGGCATGGGCGGCACAGGTGCTGGATCATCTGAACATCGATGTGAATGGCTGGCAGACGTTGGTCGTGCATGACATCGCTGACGTACCCGCGTTGCTGGAGGCAAAAACGCGGCTGGTGATCACTGGCCATTCGCACAAGCCCCTGATCGAATGGCGCGGCGCAACGCTGTATGTAAACCCGGGCAGCGCAGGGCGGCGGCGCTTCAAGTTGCCGGTGACGTTGGCCGTATTGGAGGTGTTGGAGACATCGATCGAGCCACACCTGATCGCGCTGTTGGACTGATCCGGGTTCTAGTGCTGCGCCAGAATGCTCTGCAGCAAGCCCGGGAACCGTTCTTCAAGTACCTCGGCGCGCAACGAATTCAGATGAGTGGTCCCCGCGCTGCGGGTGTGCACCAGCCCGGCATCGCGCAACACGCGAAAGTGATGGGACATGCTCGATTTGGGCCGCCCGCCGTCCAGTTCGCCACAGGTGGCCTCGGGCACGCCGGCCAGGCAACGCACGATTTCCAGGCGCACCGGGTCACTCAGCGCGTAGAGCAGGCGCTCGAGCGTCAGGTCTTCGAGAGGGGGGTGTTTAAAGGCTCGCATGAAGCGAATCATAACAGGGGGGTATCGTTGAATACCATAGTTCGATTACCATCGAACTATCGAATCACTCACTCGATCCTGGAGTTCTCAATGACCGCTTTGTTCGAACCGTTCAAACTCAAAGACGTCACCTTGCGCAATCGCATTGCCATTCCGCCGATGTGCCAGTACATGGCCGATGACGGCATCGTCAACGATTGGCACCTTGTGCACCTGGCCAGCATGGCCCGTGGTGGTGCCGGCCTGCTCGTGGTCGAAGCCACCGCCGTCGCGCCGGAAGGCCGTATCACGCCAGGTTGCGCCGGTCTTTGGAGCGATGCCCACGCCGAAGCGTTCGTGCCGATGGTCAAGGCCATCAAGGCTGCGGGTTCTGTGCCGGGTATCCAGATCGGCCACGCCGGCCGCAAGGCCAGCGCCAACCGCCCATGGGAAGGTGACGACCATATGGCCGCCTCCGATGCCCGCCGCTGGGAAACCATCGCACCCTCGGCCATCGCCTTCGGCGCGAACCTGCCACAGGTGCCACGCGCCATGACCCTGGACGACATCGCCCGCGTGCGCCAGGACTTCGTCGACGCTGCCCGTCGCGCGCGTGACGCCGGTTTCGAGTGGATCGAGCTGCACTTCGCCCACGGTTACCTGGGCCAGAGCTTCTTCTCCGAACACTCCAACCAGCGCACCGACGCCTACGGCGGCAGCTTCGACAACCGCAGCCGTTTCCTCCTGGAAACCCTGGCCGCCGTGCGTGAGGTCTGGCCGGAAAACCTGCCACTCACCGCACGTTTTGGCGTGATCGAATACGACGGCCGCGACGAACAGACCCTCACCGAGTCCATCGAACTGGCGCGTCGTTTCAAGGCCGGTGGCCTGGACCTGCTGAGCGTCAGCGTCGGTTTCACCATCCCCGACACCAATATCCCGTGGGGCCCGGCCTTCATGGGGCCGATCGCTGAGCGCGTGCGTCGTGAAGCGGGTATTGCGGTGACGTCGGCGTGGGGTTTTGGCACCCCGCAACTGGCTGAAGGCGCGTTGCAGGCCGGGCACCTGGACCTGGTTTCGGTCGGCCGTGCACACCTGGCTGACCCGCATTGGGCGTACTTTGCAGCCAAGGAGCTGGGGGTAGAGAAATCGTCGTGGACCTTGCCTGCGCCTTACGCGCATTGGTTGGAACGCTATCGCTGAGCCTGACTGTCGACGGGTTCGATCAAGCCGGGCCCGTCGTTGCGCGTATTGCCCACCGCAATGTCCACCCTGAACCATTCGAATATTTCGGACGGTTCACCCTGCAACAGTACCATCTGCTCGGCCCGGCCCTTGCTTGTCGCCGGGTCAAGCCACTCACGCGCCAGCGCCGGGTTGAGCACCACCGGCCGGCGGTCGTGGATGTCGACCATGCCGCCGGCGCTGTCGGCGGTGATGATCACAAACCCATCGTGCTCGCCCGCGCCCTCATCGGCGTCGGGTAGCTGGCCGATGGCGGCGCACAGCGCAGGGGCGCCGTCTCTTCGACGTATCAGGTAGGGCTGTTTTTTCGGGCCGCCTTCATCCACCCATTCAAACCAGTTGTCCACCGGCGTTATGGCGCGATGCGGCCAGATCGCACGAAAGAACGCGCCGTGGGCGACTTTTTCGGCGCGGGCGTTGATCGGTGGCGCGCGGTCCTTGGCCCAGTTCGGGCGCCAGCCCCAGCGTACGCGGTCGGCGCGTAGCACCTCATTGTCCACATGCAACAGCGCCACCTGCGTCGAGGGTGCAATGTTGTAGCGGGCTTGATCGCCTGCCGAGTCGGCGAGGGCGTTGGGCATGCTCAACGCTGCCACGAAGTCATGAATGCCGCGGTACTGCGTCAGTCGTCCGCACATGGCAATTCCTCCTGCTGAACCCTGAGCGTAGCCGGCGAATCCCGCGAGACGGTAAAAATTCGCACATAACAAATGAGAACGCATATCAATTGCTGTGCAGTTGTTATACCCTGCGCCGCAAAATAACTGGCAGATATGCCCTTCCATCTGGCTCTTTCACTAGGTTATTCCCATGCGTCGTACTGTGCTGTCCGTGTGTGTGCTTCAGGCGTTTTCCCCGTTGAGTTGGGCGCAGGTCGAGCCAGTTGAGAAAGCCTCCATCGAACTGCAAACCACCAGCGTCACCGGCGCTGCCGACTATGAAACCGCCCAGGGGCCAGTGCAGGGCTACCACGCCACGCGCTCCGCGAGTGCGACGCGCACCGATACCTCGATCCATGAAACGCCGCAGTCCATCACCGTGGTCTCCAAAGACGTGGTCGAGGACATGAGTGCGACCCGCCTGCAGGATGCACTCGACTACGCGGGCGGCGTGGGCCGGGCGAACAACTTCGGCGGGCAGGGGTTGACCACCTTCACCGTGCGCGGCTTTACCACTGGCGAGTTCTACCGCAATGGTTTCCCGATCAACCGTGGCTACCCGAACATGCCCGACGCCAACACCCTCGAGCGCCTGGAAGTGCTGCGCGGCCCGGCGACCATGCTCTACGGCCGTGGTGACCCCGGTGGCACCTTCAACGTGGTGTCCAAGCAACCGCTGGCCGAACCGACGGTGACCCTCGGCAGCCAATTGGATGACCAGGGCATGCAGCGCGCGACCCTCGACGCGTCTGGCCCGCTGGACGAGCAAGGTCGCCTGGCGTATCGCCTGAACGTGGTGGGCGAGGGCGGCGACACCTTCCGTGATCATGTGGAAACCGAACGCTACGGCGTGACGCCGGTGCTCACCTGGCAAGCCACCGACGACACCAAGGTGATCTTCGAGGGCGACTTCATGCGCAATAACCATCCGCTGGACCGTGGCTTGACGCGCTACCCGAACCAAAAAGGCACGCCTTCGCGCGACACCTTCTGGGGCGAGCCAGACGTCGGCAAATTGCACAACGACAACAGCATGGCCCAGCTGCGTTTCGAACACCTGCTCAATGACAATTGGACCTTGGGCGGCGGCTTCCAATGGCTGGACGGCACGTTGCAAGGCAACGCCATCGAAGCCAATGGCCTGGCCGCTGACGGTCGCACATTGGGCCGCAACTTCAACTACCGCAAGCTGGAGTGGACCGACAAAGACACCCAGCTCAACCTCACCGGGCACTTTTCCACAGCCGGCTTGGACCACACGTTACTCACCGGCGTCGAGTTCGAAGACTACGACTACACGTCGATCATCCAGCGCTCCAGCGGCGCGGTGGGCGCGTATGCCATCGACATCTTCAACCCGGCCTACAGCCAGGCGCGCCCGGCGCTCACGCGCACGCCAACCCATGACAAGGAAAACCTCAAGACCTACGCCGCGTTCGTCCAGGACCAGGTGGCGCTCACCGAGCGTCTCAAAGTCCTGGCCGGCGCACGCTTGGAACGCTTCGAGCACGACTACCGCACCTATGTGCCAGGCGGGAAAAGCTGGAATGCCAGCGATAATGCGGTGACCCCGCGCGTCGGCGTGATCTATGACCTTACCGACACCGTCGCGGTGTATGCCGACGCTGCGCGCTCGTTCAAGCCCAATACCGGTGCCAGCCGCCAGGGCGGCGGTTTTGCGCCGGAGAAAGGCAAGTCCTACGAGATGGGCATCAAGTGGGAGGCCTTCGATCGCCAGTTGAGCGTTGATGCGGCGATCTATCAGATCGAAAAGGAAAACGTGCTCACCACCGACCCCGTGGACTCCACCTTCAGCGTCGCCGCTGGCCAGGTACGCAGCCGAGGCCTGGACCTGAATGTGGCAGGCAACATCACCCCGCAGTGGCGCGTGATCGGTGGGTATGCCTACGTCGACGCCGAAGTCACCAAGGACAATACCCTGCGCACGGGCACGCGCTTGTTGAACATTCCGCGCAACAGCCTCAGTTTGCTCAACGTCTATGAATTCCAGGACGGCGCACTCAAAGGCCTGGGCCTGGGGGCGGGCGGCAAATACGTGGATGAGCGCGCAGGGCAGACGTCCAACACTGCCTTCTCGATGGATGCCTACACCGTGGTCGACCTGCTCGGCTACTACAAGGTCAACGACAAGCTGCGGCTGAACCTGGATGTGAAGAACGTGTTCAACCGCGAGTATGAAGAAGGTGCGTTCGGTAATGTGTATGCCTACCCAGGCGAACCCCGCACAGTCCAGGTCGGGATCGCCTACACGCTGTAACGGCGTACACAGGTAAACCGGTGGGAGCGGGCTTGCCCGCGAATGCTGAGTGTCAGTCGCTGGATGTTCTGGCTGACACAGCGCATTCGCGGGCAAGCCCGCTCCCACATTTGAATGGGTTTGCACCTGATAAAGCGTGGTTGCCGGGCAGGAGGTCAGAGCGGCGTGAGCACATTCATTACCGTATCCAGCGCCACCCGCGTGTCATCCAACTGCACCAGCGACGCATGCCGCGCCCCAAGGGCATCGCGGTTCTGGATCGCGGTGAGGATCGCCTTGTGCCGAGGCAGGCTCAGGCCCTGAATGTCCGGGCGGCGGTTGGTTATGTTGATCGACTCGCGCAACGGCAGCGACAGCATGTTGCACATATAGGCCAGCAGGTCGTTGCGGGTGGCATCGGCAATGGCGCGGTGGAAGTCCAGGTCAGCCTGTAGCAGTTGTTCGTGGGTCTGTGCGGTTTCCATGCCCAGGTAGGCTTTCTCGATGGTGGCGATGTCTTCATCGGTGGCGGTGGTCGCGGCCATGGCGGCGATTTCTGGTTCGAGGATGCGCCGTACCCCGGCCAGTGTGTTGAAGAACTCGCTGTGCGGCGTGGACTGCATCAACCAGGACAGCACGTCCGGGTCGAGCAGGTGCCACTTCAACCGAGGCCGCACCACCGCGCCTACGCGGGGCTTGGAATACACCAGGCCCTTGGCGCCGAGTACCCGCGTGGCCTCACGCAGCACCGAGCGGCTGACCTTGTACTCTTCGCAGAGCGTGGCCTCCATGGGCAGCCGTTCTTCGGGCTTGAAGCGACCGGAAACGATGTGCATGCCCAAGTCCTGGACGATCTGGGCATGCTGGCTCTTGCGCGGCTTGGGCGGCTGGTGATCCATGACTACGGTGAGGCTCTGGCTTGAATTCGCAGCATCATAGCATCCCAATTAGTGGGAATGCCGGGGGACTTCAGCCCCTCGGCACCCCACCAAGAAGTCAAAGTCACACCCCTGGTCAGCCTGCAGCACATGGTCGATGTACAACTGGCGATAGCCGCCGACAATGAGTTTTTGCGGGGGCGCCAGGTCGGCCATGCGCGCCGCCAGCTCGGCGTCGGAAATGTCCAGGTGCAGGCGGCCGTTGGCGCAGTCCAGCTCGATCCAGTCACCTTCCTGCACCGTGGCCAACGGCCCGCCGGCCGCGGCTTCCGGCGCCACATGCAACACCACCGTGCCGTACGCGGTGCCGCTCATGCGGGCATCGGAAATCCGCACCATGTCTGTCACGCCCTGGGCCAATAGCTTGGCGGGCAAGCCCATGTTGCCGACTTCGGCCATGCCAGGGTAACCCTTGGGGCCGCAGTTTTTCATGACCAGGATCGAGTTGGCATCCACGTCCAGCTCCGGGTCGTTGATGCGCGCCTTGTACATGTCGAAGTTCTCGAACACCACCGCGCGACCTCGGTGCTGCATCAGCTCCGGACTGGCGGCGGACGGCTTGAGCACCGCACCCAGCGGCGCCAGGTTGCCGCGCAATACGCAGATGCCACCGTCGGCGCGGATCGGGTTGTCGAGGGTGCGGATCACCTCGTCCTGGCCGTAGATCGGCGAGTCCTGGGTGTTCTCGCCCAAGGACTTGCCGTTGACGGTCAGGGCGTTCGGGTGCGGGATCAGGTTGGCTTCGCCGAGGCGGCGCAGCACGGCGGGCAGGCCACCGGCGTAGTAGAACTCTTCCATCAGGAAGCGCCCCGAGGGTTGCAGGTCGACAATGGTCGGCATGCCACGGCCAATGCGGGTCCAGTCATCCAGGTCGAGTTCGACGCCGATGCGCCCGGCGATCGCCTTGAGGTGGATCACCGCGTTGGTCGAGCCGCCGATGGCCGCGTTCACGCGGATCGCGTTTTCAAACGCCTCTTTAGTGAGGATCTTCGACAACTTCAAGTCTTCACGCACCATTTCGACCGCACGCATGCCGGACATGTGCGCCAGCACATAACGCCGCGCATCCACCGCCGGAATCGCCGCGTTGTGGGGCAGGGAAGTGCCCAGCGCCTCGGCCATGCACGCCATGGTCGATGCGGTGCCCATGGTGTTGCAGGTGCCCGCCGAACGCGACATGCCGCCCTCGGCCGCGAGGAAGTCGTCCAGCGTAATCGTGCCGGCCTTGACCTGTTCGCTGAGCTGCCACACCACCGTGCCCGAGCCGATGTCCTGGCCCTTGTGCTTGCCGTTGAGCATCGGCCCGCCGGTGACCACGATGGCCGGCACGTCGCAGCTGGCCGCGCCCATCAGCAGCGCCGGGGTGGTCTTGTCACAGCCGGTCAGCAGCACCACACCGTCAATCGGATTGCCGCGAATGGCTTCTTCCACGTCCATGCTCGCCAGGTTGCGGGTGAGCATCGCGGTAGGTCGCAGGTTCGATTCGCCATTGGAGAACACCGGGAATTCCACCGGGAAGCCTCCAGCCTCGATCACGCCGCGTTTCACGTGGTCGGCGATCTGACGGAAATGGGCATTGCACGGCGTCAACTCCGACCAGGTATTGCAGATACCGATGATCGGTTTGCCATGGAACTGATGGTCGGCAATGCCCTGGTTCTTCATCCAGCTGCGGTACATGAAGCCGTTCTTGTCGGCGGTACCAAACCACTGGGCGGAG
>Ga0308164_10004232_pt1 | contig 12288 bp, 17 predicted proteins | sample PhyTR2_FD_201031 | JGI IMG/M metagenome (GOLD analysis project Ga0308164, IMG submission 201031) | Phyllosphere microbial communities from UC Gill Tract Community Farm, Albany, California, United States - DLSLT.R2 | ecosystem: Host-associated > Plants > Phyllosphere > Unclassified | place: USA... | reverse complement strand
CCTCAACAGGGAAAGCGGATCGAACCGCTCTTTAACATCGATAGACCGCCGAGCCTTCAGGCATAGAAGGCCAGCAGACCCACAGGGCGAGCTGCGAACAGGTGTGACGGCGATGAAGTTGTCATTCAAGCGACATGCATACCCAAAACGAGGTGGGGAGCGTGATACCGGGTGAGCGACCGGGGCCTGGTTCGAAACCGAACGATTTCTGAAGCGCCTGGGCGACCGGGCGTTTTGGAAATCCAGAGGAGAAATTGAGATGGGAAGGCAAGTGACTGTAGAGCTAGTGCCGCTGATGAAAGTGGGTTGCAGCATACGCATTCAGGATAACGGCGACACTCCGGCTTGGCTGGTTATCAAGCTACCGGACAAGCGCACCATCAACAGTGATGCGGACGGCGTGCTCAGCTTCGATTGCCGCAGCATTGAGACATCCGCCAACAGTTGGATGGAGAGATGGCTGATTGATAACGCCGTGCCTTATGTGCACGGATGAAGATTTCACTGGCTGGCCTTGGCGACAGGGCCAGACGGGAAATCAACCGGAGACAGCAGCATGCAAATCAACCAAAAGAAAACAGTCCAGGTCGATGTGACCTTGCTCAAGTTGCATCTCAAGGTCAGCGACCGCTTCACCGCCGACCTGATCGACGCCCAAGGCGAGCAAGTCGCTGGATATTGATCTGGAAACGGGCCAGATCAGGAACTGGGAAAAGCCGATCGCTGCCGACATCGAAAAGATGATCGAGACCGAAGAGGAAGACTGAACAACCAGCGCCAGCGTCAGCCTGACGAAAACTGCCCGATACCTGGAACGCTTCAACGCTGACCAGGCTGCATCGGGGTGTGATCTGGAAAGGCGACTCCATACCGGGCGCGTTGTCAGCGCGCTGAGGCCTTGAGCCGGTACTGAATGGGCGTCCTTGCGATGACAAGCGCAGATCACACCCCGATGCGGATGAGTACAAGCCGTTAAGTCGGTCCCCTGCATCACCCTCCCCCCCTAAATCAATACGACCGCATCGGCAGGTGCCAGGCCAGTCTCACGGCTGGGTTTGGTCACCCGCGCCTGGCATCTGGCCAATGCGGTTGCGCACTCTCTGGAGGCGATCATGAATGCGGCAACAAAGGTCCTTCCTCTGACGGAAAGGCCGGCAACACCGTGCACGCCCGCTGAGCAACAGTGGATCGAGAATCACGCCGAATACCTGATGAGGGGTGCGGATGTGAAGTTCAAACGCCGCATGCACAGTGAGCAAGGTGTCACGCTGGAGCGCTTCCACAACGCACTGGATGAGTTGCTCATGGAGCGCCTGAGCCGAACAGGTGCCAGCAACTGGTCGCTGGGCATGGTCGTGCACGGCGTGATCACCGGAAATGTCTCGATGGCTCGGGACGGCCTCGTCGAAGCGCTTGGCCTGCCGGACTGCAAACGAGGGATTATTGAGGTTGCTGAAACCTTGTTGCGCCCGCTAGCTGCCGACGGAGTCATCGCCCAGGCGGAGGATGAACAGTGAACACCCAAGCCGCCCTCGCCCGATTGGGCCTCGAAATCGCAAAGATGAAGCGGTCCTGCACTCCGGTGGCTGATCGCACCTTCGTGATGGGAATGATTGAAATGGCGGAGTTCGCCGGATCGATAGACACCCATACCGCCAACCGTTACCGAGATGCGCTGGACGCAAAGTTCGTCGAGCGCAACGCGTATCTAAAGAGGGTCGCTGCATGACCACGCCCATCTTGAAATCCCTGATCGACGAGCAGCTCGACGAGATCGAGAACAAGATCGCCATCCTCGGGTTCGGACTGCCGTTTAACGAGGTCATTGGCAAGCCTCGAGAAATGCCGGTGTGCGATTTGAAGCGGCGTCTGGCACCGACCATGAAGGGCCGCAGGATTGCTGTGAGGGTTAGGTCATGACCCGCTTCCAGCGAGCTCGCCGAATCGCTTACTGGCGCGGATCAGGAGTCGCCCTGCTCCTCGCAACGCTTTGGATGCTGGCCAGCGCCTACGCGTCGCACCTGACGCAATAGCCCCCCTTTCTCGACTCAACCGCAGCGCCCCGCACGGAGCGCGAGGATTACCCATGTCTGCAAGAAACGTTGCGTCCGTAACGCACGAGCAACACCTGCATGTTCTGCCGCATGCAGCGACGTCGACCAGCGCCTTGGTGCTGGACGGCGACAGCCTCGACAAGATGATGCGTCTGGCCGATGTCATGGCCACCGGCCGCGCCACGCTGCCGAAGCATTTCAATGGCAACTCCGCTGATTGCCTTGCCGTCGTGATGCAGGCCATGCAGTGGAAGATGAACCCCTTCGCTGTCGCTCAGAAAACGCACCTGGTGAATGGTGTTCTCGGCTACGAGGCCCAGCTCGTCAACGCAGTGATCACCACCTGCGCGCCGGTCGTCGATCGCCTGCATTACGAGTGGTACGGCGACTGGGACAAGGTCATCGGCAAGTTCGTGATCAAGACCGGCGACAAGGGCGAATACCGCCAACCGGGCTGGAAGCTGGCCGACGAAGAAGGCCTGGGCGTAAAGGTGTGGGCAACGTTCCGCGGTGAAGACGAACCGCGAGTGCTGGAGCTGCTTCTGGCTCAGGCCCGGACGCGCAACAGCACGCTGTGGGCCGACGACCCACGCCAGCAGCTTGCCTATCTGGCGACCAAGCGCTGGTCCCGTCTGTATTGCCCTGACGTCATCCTCGGCGTTTACAGCCCTGACGAGCTGGAAGAAAGCTCGCCGAGATTTCGAGACGTCTCGCCGCAACGCGAGGAGTCGGGAACGGAGCTTCCGGCCTACGACGACGAGAAGTTCAAGACCATGCTTCCGAAGTGGCAGGAAGGCATCGACACCGGCAAGACCGACGCCGAGAGCCTGATCGCCTTCCTCGAATCGAAATACACCCTCAGCGCTGATCAGCTCGAGCGCATCAACAAGATGGCACCCATTCCCGGAGAAACCGCATGAAGACCCATAAAGTGACCCAGGGCAGCGTCGAGTGGCACGCCCTTCGCGCAAACTACCACACCGCATCGGAAGCGCCGGTAATGATGGGTGCCTCCAAGCAGATGAAGCGCACCGAGCTGCTCCATGCGAAAAAGACCGGACTGGACCGCGACATCTCATGGTGGGTCCAAAAGTACCTGTTCGACAAGGGCCATGAAGCCGAAGCTCTGGCCCGCCCGATCTTGGAGGCGAGCATCGGCGAAGACTTGTTCCCGGTCGTCGGTACTGAAGGCGACCTGCTGGCTTCGCTGGACGGCTGCACCATGATGGGCGAGATCGTCTTCGAACATAAAATGTGGAACGAGCAACTGGCCGCAGATGTGCGCGCCGGTGATCTTGACGCTCATTACTACTGGCAGCTCGAACAGCAACTGCTGGTATCTGGCGCAGAGAAGGTGATTTTCGTTTGCTCGGACGGTACCGAAAAGAACTTCGTGTCCATGGAGTACTTCCCGGTGAAAGGTCGGGCGGCGAAGTTGGTCGCCGGCTGGAAACAGTTCGAAGCTGACCTGGAGGCATTCGTGCCGACAGAGGCAGTGATCGAAGCCGTGGGCAAAACGCCCGACGCGCTTCCCGCCCTGCGCATCGAAGTCACCGGCATGGTCACGGCCAGCAACCTTGAGCAGTTCAAGGCGCACTCACTCGCGGTCTTTGAAAGCATCAACACCGACCTGCAGACCGATCAGCACTTCGCTGATGCTGAGAAGACAGTCAAATGGTGCGGCGAGGTTGAAGAGCGGCTTGAGGCAGCCAAGCAGCACGCGCTGAGCCAGACCGAAAGTATCGACGCCCTCTTCCGCACGATTGATGAAATTTCGGAGCAGGCGCGTCGCAAGCGTCTTGAGCTGGACAAGCTCGTGAAAGCTCGCAAGGTCGCCATCCGTGACGAGATCGTCCTGAAGGCAAAAGCTGCGCTGCGGGATCACCTGGACAAGATCAACGCTTCATTCGGCGGCAAGGTCCGGCTACCTGACATCCCCGCTGACTTCGCGGGAGCGATCAAGGGCAAGAAGACTGTATCCAGTCTGCGCGATGCAGCCGACTCCGAGCTGGCCCGCGCGAAAATTGATGCCAGCCAGATCGGCGATAGCATCAGGGCCAATCTCGAAAGCCTGCGCACGCTCGCCGCCGAGTATCCGTTTCTGTTCAGCGATGCCCAGCAGATCGTCCTCAAGAACAATGATGACCTGGTATCGCTGATCAAAGTCCGAATCAATGAGCACAAGGAGACTGAAGCCAAAAAGGAAGAAGCTCAACGCCAGCGCATTCGTGAAGAGGAAGCGGTCAAACTCAAGGAGGCCGCAGAGGCGAAGCGAAAAGATGCGGAAGCGGAAGCCGAAGCTAACGCCAAGGCTGTAGCCCCCGTTATCGCTGCCACACCGGTAAATAAAACGGCCGCGAGGATGACCGCCGTGCCGCCTTCCGCGAAGGTGCTGCCGAAACCGACGAAGCTTCAGGCGAACGTCACGGATCTGGAAGCGCTGGTGCAGGCCGTCGCAGCCGGTAAAGCTCCGATCTCGGTCCTGACAGTCAACTGGCAAAACCTGGACGACCTCGTTGATTCGCAGGGCGCTGCATTCACGATGCCGGGGGTTACCCTGGAGCAGGTCGCAGCATGATGACCACCGAACTGAGCGCCATCCAGCGCAACCAGGCTGAATCGGCACGCCTTGCAGAAGCGATGGCTGAATTCCAAAAGCGCGGCGGCGTGGTCGAGGCGCTGCCTGGCTTCGGCGCCCGCAACACTGAAGCCCTTCCCGCTCGCAAGCCAGTGACCAAGCCCTACGGCCGAGACTTCCCGAGGCAGCCGCCAGAGCGTCAGATCCCAAAGTCCAAGCGCGTGGTCGCCGCCGAAGAACGCGCCAAGGCCAAGTCGGCCATGGTCCGCAAGGTGCGCGAGCTGGCCCCGACCATGACCAAGGCCGAAATCATGCGTGAGACAGGCCTGAGCGGCTACACGCTGCGCAAGATGGGGTACGACTACGGCATCGAGTTCCGCAAGTTCGACCCTACGCCCTTCCTCAAGCCGAACACCCTGGATCGATCTCACGACGCCGCCAATGTCGAGCGACTGATTGATGCGCGTGATCGTGGACTGAGCCGCAAAGAGGCGCTGATTGATCTGGGCATGAGCAATTCGCTCATGTACCGGCTGATCGCAGATTACGGCATCAACTATCCGCTGCATCGGGACCTCAAGAAATGAAGCGCCTCAGCACGAAGGTCCGCCGCAACAGGCGGGCCGAACAATTCCACATGCCGCCCAGCGGCTTTACGGAGCTGATAAATGGCCCTTACCCAGAAACAGCGGGACGAGCGGACGGCGCTCAAGCGGCACAAGGCCGGGGAAGAGGAACTGAGGCTCAGGGTGCGGCCCGGCACGAAGCAGGCGCTGGCTGAGCTGATGGAGTGGGCAGGCATCGAGGAGCAGGGCGAGGCCATGACGCTGATGATTCACCACCTGCACAACCTCGGACCGGGCGGCGCGCTGCCGATGCTTGAGGTTCCGCGCCACGAAATCACTGTGTCGAATATCGTGGCGCTGGAGTTTCAGCGCAAGAGCATGCTGATGATTCAGCAGGATCCGGGGGATGAGGTGATCCATCCGAAATCACCCTGCACAAGATGAATGCAAAACGCTATTTCTTGAACCCTGTGATGAAGTCCGGAACAGATGTTCCCCAGCCAAAATTGACAGTGCATGCCAGCAGGATTAGCCAGACTATAATTAGGGCCACCCCCAACTGTATAGGGACTTTGCTTACAGAGAATTTCCACAAGATCAGCTTTCTCATAAACCACCCGGTGCCACCTTTCTCTAGGCGCCTCTCTACCGCGGCCCGTATGTCTTCCTGTTCTTGAGAGAAGAGTCTTACCGGCTCCCGGCCGGCGGATTCCTTAAGAAGCACTATCAGTCTGATTTCGGCGTCCCGGACCTCGGCCTCCCAGTGCTCCTGCCAGTACTTTGCGCCCGCAGAAATTTTGGTTTGATACCAGGAAACCATTACCCCGGTCACGCAGGCCATGAAAGTGACCACTGGAAACGCGCCCGCTGACTGAACTAAACCAGCAAAAAGTACGCCTTGGAAGATCATTAAAAAGTTGTTTCGGTTTGTCAGCTGACCTATCTCGAAATTTCTGATGTTTATGCACTGCTCGTATACGCGTTTGGCTGCGTACAACTTTTCCGGCTCGGTGTCTGACATGGATCCTTCCTCTGGCCTAATACGATCTCCCGTAATACCCCATCCCAAACCAATTTGCCACCATCCGCTGTCGGAGGGCGGCGCATGCATGGAGAAACGCCATGAGCAAAGACACCAAGATTTTTATTCCGGAAATTCCCGGCGAGTGGACCGAACGCACACGCAGCGGTCATACCTGTAAATGGAATGATGGCTGGCATGGCAGGCCACACCGCAACGGCCTGCCTTATGTCGAGCTGACAGCTCCGGAAAAGGGCTTGTACGCCGAGCGCATTGATGGTGCCTGGTACTGGGTGTCCGGCTGCGCCAAATGCACCGGCAGCGGTGAGCATTACAGCTACGTCGTCTGCGACAAACACGATGTTTGCGTGAGTTGCAATGCCCATCGTTCCGCTTTGGCCGATATCCCTTGGGGCCGGGCTGACGGCTTCATATGCAAACCGTGCCAGGACCGAGAGGACGTGGTCGCCAAGGCAGCCGCATTAGCCAAGGTGGCAGAAGCAGATTACGACGAGTGGGACTACCGAGCTCAGGACGAATGCAAATGTCCGCACTGCGCTACTGTGATCCACATCGAGTTTGAAGACTATCGCGACAAGGACATGAGTTGCGATACCTGCGGCGGCGATTTCAAGCTTCAGCTCGAATACACCCTCACCTTCACCACCACGGTGATCGGTGACCGAATTACCGGCTAACCAGCACTCTTCAGCACAGGTACAGCTCCTAAGCCTTGAACGCCTCAAGCTCAGCCTTTGCATTGGCTATCATGTCCGGCGTCATCGGTCTTCCTCTATCGTCTAGAGCCACTGGGGTGCATGCACAACGACAGCGCACGCTGTTGTCTGCTTCCGCCCACCAGACGAGCATCTGCCGCCCCGTAAACAACTCGCCATGCCTCTCGACATGATGCTCTCTGCTCGTCTCAGTCAGCGCGGAGAGGTGCATGAACTTGACCTGCATGCCAAGTCGCTCAGAGTCAGCTATGTCGTTTTCCAGTTTTCGAATACGCATGGCATGAAGCTCTGCATCAGAAATTCGACCGACCATAGTTACCACCTCCTTGGGAACGTCTCAAAGACTCATCACTAAGCGCCACTGCGCACTGATTTAACCAGTCACTTGCCTAAAGTGAGCTTCTTAAGCTCGTCGTAGATACCTGAAAGGACGAGCCAAAAGCCTGCGAACACGGAACCCACGACTAGACCGCCAATCGCGCCCATTACCCCGACAGAGATGTAGCCAGCTAGGCCTGCGAAAGCGATAGCTAGATAGCAGAGATAGTCATTAAGTCGGATGATTGAGTCTTTCACGTCATTTCCCTATAGACATTGATGGCCAATTGATACTGATCATCTCATCCAATCGAACCCATGGCGAGCACCGCCCGTCATCGGTCCACTCTTGTTACGAATGGGCGAAGCCGAGCGGTCCAAGCCGACATCAGGAAGCGGCCGACGGGGCGATTCAGCTCGACAGCGAGCTTGGTCAGTCTAGATGTAGTGATGGCTGTCTGACGCGATCCATCAACCAGGGCTTGCCAACGGTGCGGAACACGCGCCAGCGCTGCACACCCTGAACTGCAGAATCTTACGACAAGGTCGGCCGCTTCAACCCCGCCACCCTGCCGCGCTTCACGGTCGTGCCGAACGGCAACAATGAGTTCGGCGTCGTCGAGCGCTCAACCGGCGTCGTACGCGGCGTGCACCGCGGCCACAGTGCTGCGTGCAAGGCCGCTGAGCAATTGGAAGCAAAGCCGGTGCGCAAGCGCTCGTTCGCTTCCCACATGTTGCGCTGGACCGCTGCGTTCGCCATCGGTTTAGCGTTAGTTACGCTAAATAGTGTTAACTGATAATCCGTCAATCCATCTCTTTTAAAGCTTTAGTAAATTTGACTCTATTATTTCATCTATAACAGAGGTCTTCCAGCATATCCCTATTTCTGAACGGCAATCTATTCGGCCAGAATATATCCCAATCAAATTGGTCACATAGTTGCTGCTTTGAGCAACCATACCCCCACCATGGATGACGAATGGACCTTTTGTACGAATGATTACCGGAGAACCGGACATCCCGCTTTTGGTAGTAGCATCAATCAAAAAAGCAGGCTTGGCGGAGTAGTCAAGAACCACATCAGAAGCAACATGACCAGTCTTCCAGATGGGCCACTTCCCACCAATATTAAGACCTAGGGGGTAGCCGACTATGCTAACCGGATATGCAGGTGCTAGAAGAGCTCTATCCGCTGAAAGGGCGTCGTTGATGGTGTAGACTTTAATTCCAACAATAGGAGGGATCCTAATCAATACGACGTCTACAGCTTTTCCGTCAGGATGCTCAAGCCATACACGCTCAGAGATTGAATCAAATAGAGGCATTTCGTATTCTAACCATTCCCCCAACGCACCCTCTTTATGAAAAAATACTTTAATCTTGGTAGGCTCCATAAGATTTTTATCGATACATAAATCAGTCGCAGGATTAACACCTGTCACTACGTGCCAATTCGTTACTATAAAATAGTATGGTCCATGTCTAATTACAAAGCCGGTAGCCGTAGAGAGAGTGTGCTCTCGGCACATTGGCTGAAGATACAGAGTTCCTAAACTAACTGGATCAATGGATCCGAACGGTATAATCGACATCGGCATCTTCTGTAGGTAAAAGTTATTCCAGATTTGACGCACGCTGAAACCAGCTCGCAAAGTTAGCTTGCAGCACCATCTGACGCAATTCTCTCTATATAAAGACCTGCACCGCCAGCCAAGAGCTCATAGACTAATATTTCCTCTCCCGGCTGACTATCCAACCGCATATAACTTACGACACATACACCCTGGATAGTTTCTTCTGGAACTGGAAAAAGGAAATTAATATTTAGCGGCTTTCCTCTTCCTGCCAGTTTGTGCTCGGTGATTCTGCTTAGCTCACCTATAGGTGGCTCAAACGAGACACAGACCCTAAACACATCGTGCCCACCATTTCCCAGTTCCTTTTGGAGAGATACGCCCCTATGATCAATAGTTACTAAACCGACTGAGTGAAACTGGAGTTTGGGAGAAAACTCTCTGTCGCTTGCCTCGCGACGAAGAATTACGTCTTCCTCCATTTGTTTGAGCTGCTGAAAGGTTGCATCGGCGATTCTAGTTTGTTGGTTCACCGAATGACGGAGTTCCTCCGCTTGCAACTGCAACGCCTTATTGCTAAGCACCAACTCGTTGCCCTGCTGTAGAAAGCCGAGTACGAGCCAGAGGAACGCCAAGGGACTGCACACTCCCGCCAGAAAATCACCAATTTCATTTAGCTCTTTAGCTTTCAGCCCTTCAAACTTATCGCCCACCAACCAATATAAAAGAACCACGTAGGCAGAACTCAGAAGAATTCCGATAAGAAACAAGCCCCTTCTCATTACACCACCCCTTCCTTGTTCGGCAAATTTATTCCACCGCAGACCATGGCACCTATCGAACCTCACGGCGATCATTATCACTAGCTCAGCCAGCATTTTAAACAAGAAAAAAACCACTTCAACGAATCACGCCACTCCGACGGCACCCCTACCTGGAATTCGATATGAGCCAGCTCCACCAGATACTGGTAGGCGACTGCATCGACATGATGCGCACGCTGCCAGATGAAAGCGTGCATACGTGCGTGACCAGTCCGCCCTACTACGGCCTGCGTGACTATGGCGTCGAAGGCCAGATCGGCCTGGAGGAAACACCTGCCGAGTTCATCGCTCGGTTGGTCGACGTGTTCCGGGAAGTGCGCCGGGTGCTTCGTTCAGACGGCACTGTTTGGGTGAACATGGGAGACAGTTACGCTGGCAGCTGGGGCGCGCATGGTCGGGACGACATGGGCGTCGGTGTTTCGACACTCAGCCAGCGGCAGGTGATGGCAAGCCAGCGTAAATCGAAAGCGACAACCCATGCCGAGTACAAGCCGAAAGACCTCATGGGCATGCCCTGGCGTCTCGCCTTCGCGCTGCAGGATGATGGCTGGTATCTGCGGCAGGACATCATCTGGCACAAGCCGAACCCTATGCCGGAGTCGACGCGAGACCGCTGCACCAAAGCTCACGAATACATCTTTCTGCTCAGCAAATCACGCCAGTATTATTACGATCAGGACGCCGTCAAAGAGCCGGTCGCGGCCAGCTCAATCGTGCGACTGGCTCAGTATCTTAAGCAACAGCACGGCAGCGATCGAGTGCCCGGCAAATCCAACGGATCGATGAAAGCAGTCCGCGCCAGACGCGACAGCTTTAAGCGTGACGACTCGAAGCGGGAGCAGGCCATACCAGGCCAATCAGTCGGTACACATCGGCCCGACCGAGAGGAAAGCGCTTACCAGTTGGATATGCGTAACAAGCGCTCTGTGTGGTCAGTGCCGACTGTGGGATTCAAGGGCGCCCACTTCGCGACATTCCCGCCAGACCTGATCCGGCCATGCATCTTGGCGGGCTCGCCGCGAGGAGGCTTGGTACTGGACCCATTCGGAGGTGCCGGTACCACATCGCTGGTTTCGATGCAGGAAGGTCGCCGGTCAATTATCTGCGAGCTGAACCCAGAGTATTCGGCCCTGGCACGCGCCCGGATCGACTCGGCTTGGCTGGATGGAGCTGCGCAGATGGATGTATTTCACGACTCAACGCCCGCGGCGTAATTACCCTTTCAATAAAAAGCCACGCATTGCGGGGCAAATATTCGAGAAGAAGCCTACATGCGGAACTGGCCAACGAGGCGATTCAGTTCGACAGCGAGCTTGGTCAGTTCAGATGTTGCGATGGCCGTCTGACTGGATCCATCAGCAGCCTGATTAGACAGGTCGCGGATGCTCACTAAACTGCGATCGACTTCCCTAGCGACCTGGGCTTGCTCTTCCGAAGCGGTAGCAATCAACACATTTCGCTCGGTGATGTTGTCGATCGACTCAGTGATTTCGACCAATGCAGAGCCAGCACCCTGAGCAGTATCGAGCGTTTTCTGAGCCTGCGCGTTCGTATGGCTCATCGCCGATACAGCTGCTCCGGTGCCCTTCTGTATCGAGCTGATCATCTGCTCGATCTCGCTGGTGGACTGTTGGGTGCGGTGCGCCAATGCTCTCACCTCGTCCGCTACCACTGCGAACCCACGGCCGGCCTCACCGGCTCGAGCAGCTTCAATCGCAGCGTTGAGCGCCAGGAGATTGGTCTGTTCAGCGATCGCACGAATGACGTCAAGCACCTTGCTGATGTCAGTGGCCATTACAGCAAGACCTTGCACTTCTTGGGTGGCGTCTTCGACGCTCCCGACCATCAGGCTGATCGCTTCGACGGTTTGATCTACACGTGTACGCCCGGAGACGGCCGCAGAGTTTGAACGAGTGGCGGCCTCGGATGCTGCCGAAGCGTTCCTGGCCACTTCTTCGACGGCCGCGCTCATTTCAGTCACAGCCGTTGCGGCCATTTCAACTTCGTTGTTCTGACGCAGCATGCCTTTGTTTGCATCCTCTGTGACCGCATGCATTTCTTCAGCCGTTGAAGCGAGCTGATTGGAAGAGTCGGAAATGGAGGAAAGCGTGGTACGCAACCCGGATTGCATTGCCTTCAACGCCATCATTAGCCGGGCGACCTCATCGTGTCCTTGAGGCTCAATGACTTCGGTCAGATCATTTTTCGCAATGCGTTCGGCAATAGTCAACGACTGGCTGACAGGGTGTGTAATGCTGCGGGTGTACATCAAAGCAAGAACGACTGCTGCGAGCGTGCTTGCTGCAATAAAGCCTCCGACAATTAGCTTCGTATCCTCATAGAGAGCCGTGGCTTCCTCGCCAGCCTTTCTTGCCTTGGCGTTATTCAGCTCAATCAGGTTCTTCATAACGTGCTCTACAGCATCAGCGGACTGCTTCATCGCCCCGCTGGATAGCTTTACGGCTTCGTCAATACTTGCAGCAGCGATCAGGGACAAATATTGGTCTTGAAGGACCTGGTATTCAGAATAGGCCTTGGATAGCTCGCCGAAGAGTTGCTTGCCTTTGGGTGTCACTATAAGTGTTTGCAGTTTCGAGATTAAATCCTGTACTGCCA
>Ga0308164_10004230_pt1 | contig 12290 bp, 13 predicted proteins | sample PhyTR2_FD_201031 | JGI IMG/M metagenome (GOLD analysis project Ga0308164, IMG submission 201031) | Phyllosphere microbial communities from UC Gill Tract Community Farm, Albany, California, United States - DLSLT.R2 | ecosystem: Host-associated > Plants > Phyllosphere > Unclassified | place: USA... | reverse complement strand
CGGCGTCCGAAAGTCACTTTGATATTGCTCCTTTCGGACAAACCATCTTAATGTCCGAAAGTCGTGACGGCGTTTGGAGTTTCGGACAGTGCTGATCGGTTATGCCCGTGTTTCCACCCACGACCAGGATCCCCGCCTCCAGATCGAGGCGCTCGAGGAAGCAGGCTGTACCAAGATCTTCACGGACGATGGTATCAGCGGAGCCGCTGTCATCAAGCCCAAGCTGATGGAAGCCCTCGCCTACGCTCGGTCTGGTGAGGATACGCTCGTAGTGTGGAAACTGGATCGCCTCAGCCGCTCGACCTACGATCTCATCGCGACTGTCGAAGGAATGAAGGCTAGAGGTATCGGCCTTAGGTCGATCAAGGAGTCCGTGATCGATACGACTAGCGCAGCCGGCAACCTCATATTTCAAATCTTCGGCGCATTTGCTGAGTTTGAGCGCGGGACCAATCATGAGCGCACGATGGCCGGCATCGCCGCTGCGCAACGGGCAGGCACTAAGTTCGGCCGCCCGCCTAGCATCAGCGATGCTCAATGGACGAAGGCGAAGGCCCTGCTCCGCTCTGAGCCGCCCTCCACAATCGCTGACGTCGCCACATTGCTCGGAGTCAGCCGCCAAGCGATCTATCGTCGTATTGAGCGCGATCGAGCGCCGCAGCCCTCAAACTGATTACGTGTATTACAACGACTACCTGTACGCTCGATCCCTGCGGGGGCCTCGTCCAAGCGCCGCCCTAACTGTTATTGGCACTACATCGATTACAGGTGCTATTGGCATTAGCCCTAGCACCGGTATTACTGGTGCTACCGGAATTAGTGGGATTGCCCATACCACGGCGAATACGCCGAATACGCCGATTGCCGCTATTATCGGTAATGCCCGTGTGGTATCAGCATTCGCTGTAATACCGCTAAAGCCGGTAGATTAATTGTATTACCGTTAACACAACAAACGAAAAGGATCGCCATGCCGGTCATAACCCTGCTTTCGCCGAAGGGCGGTGTCGGCAAGACAACGGCAGCTTTGCTCCTCGCGCTTGAGCTTGCCGATGGAGGTGCGTCTGTCGTCGTCGTCGATGCCGACCCGAACTTTCCGTTGGTCAAATGGGCAGGCCTACCGGGCCGGCCAGAGAATATTGAGGTCGTCCAAGAGGTCGACGAAGACGCGATCATCGACACCATCGACGCCGCTCAAAAGCGAGCCCGGTTCGTGATCGTCGACTTGGAGGGCAGGGCCTCAGCGAGGGTTACGAACGCACTTTTGATGACCCATCTAGCCATTGTACCGATGCAAGGCTCCGTACTGGACAGCGACCAGGCTGCACGGGCGTTCCAGAGCATCAGGCGAGCATCTACAGCGGCGCGCCGTGAGATCGCATTTGCCGGTGTCTTCACTCGGACGCCGGCAAGCTCACGTATTCGATCGCGCGTATCGCAGCAGATAGCGGAAGGAGTCGAGGGGGCAGGCATCACCACGCTTCCCACGTCGATCGCGGAACGGACGGTGTATCGAAGCCTGTTTGCCCAAGGCGGGACATTCGCCACCCTTGAAGGTACGCCTGCGGCGTCGATCGAAAGCGCTCGTGCGAACGCCGCCAGCTTCGCACACGACGTCCTCGAAACTTTGAGCGCGGCGAGGGCAGGGGCATGAGCGACAAAGCAGCAAAGCCTGGAGGGCGGCTTGCAGGCGTCACCAGCTTCGGTGGTGACGACGGCGATTATATCGCGCCTCCTCCACGCGAGGTTCGCGATAAGGCGAAGCAGGACGGGGCGCAGCTAGGCTTCATCTCGGATAAGCCGGCAGTGCCGGAAGCGCCTGTCGCTCCCAAGAAACGGGCCCGGCAGCCGTCGCAATATCCGGACCACTACAACCTACGGCTTCGCGAGGGCGATCGCGAGCGGTTGGATGACTATGCGTACCGACATCGAATGGCCAAGGGCGAAGTCTTTGGCCTCATGCTCGATCTTCTCGAAACGGAAGAACGACGGAAGGCCAGCGCGAACGAGTAGGGATCCGAACCGGACACCGCTGCAGAAAGGCGCGCGGCTGCCGGTAAGAGTTCGGCATATCGCAGGATATGCGGAAGGCCTCGAGCCTGTCCCGAGGGGGACCGGGGAGGGCAGGACGGAGACGATCGCCGGATGCAACCAGCGATCGCCCCCTAATCACGAACCATCAGTGGAGGATGGAACATGACTGACGATACCGTACCTCGCGAGCGTAGTCGGGGGAATACCGGGTGGACAGAGGCGGAGCATCGATACCGATCGGCTGCGGAGGCCCTCCGATCTGCAACGGTCGATGCAGCCGGGGAGGGGGCCGACGTCGATGACGCCGTTGCTCGAGATCACCAGCTTGCGGGGAAACTCCTGCTCGAGACCCCGGCTACTCATCTTGGCCACGTCGCGATCAAGATCAGGGCAGCGGACAACATGCTCGGGTTAGCGACCAGCTACCCTGATCTTCCGGGGCTGCTCCTGAAAGACATCTTTGGAATGATGGGACTGCCGGAACCGGATGGGGCAGCGTTGCCGCCGCGTATCTAACTAACCTGGGCGCGCTTGGGTTGATCCCAAGTAGCGCCCGTCATCCAGGTCAGTGGCTGTCGTTGCCCCTATCCCTAACCAGGGCTGCCAACTCGACGGGGTTCAGCAGCTCCAGTTTCAGGTCGTGTGCAATTCCCCGAAGAGCAGCCGAAGCGTTTTGATGCGCGCCGATCAGCCGGTGAGGCTCGGCTGCGGCGTCGAATTGAAGATACTCCCACAGGTACAGCAACCGCCATCGCTTGACCGGGCCACGCAGACTGCGGAGTGCGTCCAGAACGACCGGGCCAATCTGTGGTCCGAGGTGGATACGCTCCGCTGCGATCTCGAGTTCACGTAGGGCCTGCAACGGTGACACCTGCGCAGATGTAGTCCGATGATGACCGCTTGCTAAGTAGCCGAAGCGGGTTGGGATCGCCGTCAGCTTGTGGTGAGCGTGGCAAGGTGCTGTGCGACGACCTGGCCGCCATGCAGACTGATTGCCGAGGCGATAGAGCGTGCGTCCGTCTTGTCCATGGTTGCGATCTTGACGCGATCGAGGGCGGCTAGGAGGATCGGTCGACCTGCATCTTTTGCGGCGAGCTCTGCTGCTTTAGCCTGTTCGTCGAGCGCGGCGAGTTCTGCTCGAAGGGCTTCTCGCCGGGCATCGATCGACGACAGGTCGGTCGGCTTAGGCGTGGCTCGGGGCATAGGGCAACTCCGGATAAAGGGGGGAACCGGACGCGCACAATGTCGGATGTCGCCCTAGATTGCTAGGCTGATTGCTGACCCTAGGATCGCTCAAATCCAAACAAATAACGTGCGCCGAAGGTGCTCGACTGAACGAGGGTCCAACTGAGGATCTAGGCGTGGCGTTCAGATCGGTGGGGAAACCCATCCACTCACGCATCACTCCGCGTCGAATGAGCTATGTTCTGTTGTGAAGGGAGTGGTTTAGCTGTATAAGGGTAGGTGTTTAGGGATGGCAGGATATGCCATACGTCACCGATGTATTACATCGGTTTGTATGGCGCCGCTGCACGGGGCTTTTGAATGACAGTCAGTCTCCGCCTGAAGGATGAGCTGGTCGCGGAGATCGATCGCATCGCTATTGCGAATGGTCAGTCGCGCAGTAGTTGGATTGCGGCGACCCTAGCCCGTGCAGTCGTGGCGCCGGCCAATGATGATTTGCCCAACGGACCACTCCAGGGCAGGGGGCATCCCGACGATCTGATCCGGGTGACGATCCGGCTTCATCGCAGTGAGATTGAGGCGATCGAGAAGGTCGGTGCGCCGCTTCGGCTTTCCCGCAATGAGTGGATCAAACGGACGATCCGCTGGCAACTATGGGACAAGGCGGCGATCCTCCGGCTCGCCCCGGCAACGGCTACCGAGCTTGGCAAAGCTCGGAAGCTGGTTACGAACATGAGTGCCAACATCAACCAGGCCGTCCACGCCATGAACGCCGCGAACATGCCGGGCAGCTCGCTCGACATCGCGCGGATCGCCGGCTCGTTCATGGAATCGTGCGCTGACTTGAAGGCAAGGCTGTTCGAGGCGCGTCGCTCGTTTTCGTCCTCAGTCGGCGCCGAGGTCGGCTACTGGACGTCGAACCATGAGGGTCGCGAAGCATGAGCTTCCGGTTCTCCTCCGGTACGATGGATTCCATGGCCGGGGTCTTTGCGCCCCCCAAGAAATATCGACTAGGGTCGGGCGGCGGATCGCCGAAAGCGCCTAAGGCCGGGGGGACGATGATCGGCATCGCGGTCGCCTCGATGTTCCCCAAGCCGTCCTCGTCGGCGGCAGCGTCTCGGCCAAGCGTCCAAGCGAAGCACGCCTTTGGGGGTGGCAATCAGGCGCGGATGAGCGGTCGCGCCGTGATGACGATGGACCGAACCTCGCGCCGCGTGCCCGAGGTGATGGTCCGCATCACCGGGCGCCAACATGGGGGTGGCCACGTCCTCGCTAACTTCGCTTACATCAGTCGTTTGGGTCACGGACCGGAGAAGGAACTGGGGCTCGAGACGAGTGACGGGGAGGTTCTTCGCGACGGTCGCGACATGCAGGTCCTCGCACAAGACTGGCACGAATGGGAGATGGATGGGGACGCTCGGCGCAAGGGAGCGACCTCAATATCGATGATCCTGTCGATGCCCACGGGGACCGATCCGGAGAAGCTGAAGGCAGCGGCCGTCGACTTCGCCAGGGAAGAGTTTGCCAACCGATCATGGGTCGCCGGCCTCCATGTCGATCGCGATCATCCGCACGTTCACATCACGATCGCGCGTCGGGATCTCGACGGTCGCCGCTTCCATCCAGACCGCGACGACCTGTTCCGCTGGCGACAGCGCTTCGCCGAGAAGCTACGCGATCGTGGGATCGAGGCGAACGCCACGCCGACGCGAGCGCGGGGTTTAGACCCGACGCACGAGCACATTGCCGTACAGAAGATGCGCGACAAAGGGCAGGTCCCACGCATCGATGTAAGCCGCGCCGATCGTGTGCAGCGGCTGAAGGAGCTGGGTATGCCCGACCCAGTTGAGGCCATCCTCGCGAGCCGGCAGGGCACGGTTAGGGCGACATACATGCGCTCGATCGAAGAGCTTTCTAAGTCTCCGGCCTTTGCCGACCAGGTGGTCGCACAGAGCCTCCAGAAGTTCGTGACAGAGATGCCGGCGCCGCAGCCAAACTCGACAAGAGCGAGGGTGATTGCGACTACGCAACGGGAAATCGATAGCCTCTCTGCCCCTACGCCGTCCGGCCTGTCCGAGGCCAATCGGGAGGTGGATCCAATCGCCGCGGCATTGGCGCGATCACGCGCGATGCGCGAGAGGATCGAGGCCAAGCAAGCGCTTCAGCCCCCCCCAGATCGAGCAGACGCGGCACCCGATGCACCTCGAGCCTCGGGCGTCACCGACCGCCTGCGTTCGCTTATGGATGAAGCCGAGAAGCAATCCTCTAATCCGACACCCAACAAACCGGAGGAGGTGGTTCGCGAAATCATGGAGCGTGATCGCGCAACCAGAGACCGCGAACGCTCGCCGGATAGGGGAGGCCCAAAACGATGACGACGGACGCTACTGCCGTTGCTTTGGGAGCGATCCTGGACTCGCTCACGCTCGTCCAGGCGCAGCTCGACGCGCTGAGCGATGCCGGTCAACGGATCGAAGCCACGCACGAAGCCATCTTAAACAGGCTCGATACGATCGACGCCGGTCAGGCGGCCGTGACCGACCTGACGCCGATCCTGGAGACCATACTCGGCCGATCGATCGAAGATCGGGAGAAGATCCGGACTCAGCTCAGCACGATCGCCGTGGCTATCAGTTTTACTCATTCGGCCGCCAACGGGAACCGAGCGCCACTCCCTGTCGACGTAGAGGACGACCCGCTGCTGGAACGCTTCATCATCGCCCAGCCGGCGAATCTTGCTTCGGAAGAACGCGCCCTGACGGACTGGCAAGCCACGGTGCCCGCGGAGGGCACGGCCGAACTGACGGCGATCTTGAAGGGGCAATATACCCCCTCGGCGACTGACACGCCCGAGACGCGCGTGCTGCGCTACCGCATGGCGGCAATCACCCGCGCCGCGATCGAGGGCAGGGGAGCGGCAGCGCCGAAGCCCCCGACCACGACAAGGCCGGTCGATCGATCGGCCGCGGCGTGCATGATACGATCGCAAGAACTCGCAAAGATATGGCGGGCCGGCGAAAGCACTGCGCTCTATGCCGACCCTGAGCTGGCGGGCGCGGTCGATCTGTTCGTCCTTGCAACGCGCCAGGCTGGACCTCTCCCCGAGGGTCAGACCACACCCGAACTCGCCGCGCTTCATGGGGAGCTGGCCACCCTGATCGAAACAGGGAACCGACCAACCCTCGCCGACGCTCGCTTTCCTCGTGTCGCCCAGCCCACGATTGCCCCCGAGGCCGAGAGAGATCGCTGAACCGGGCACCGTCACAAGTCCGCCGCCTCACTGTTCAACCGCCTTCAGGCCGGATCCCACCCGCACTAAGTTGGTCAAAAATTCAGCGAAAACGCGACCCTCGTCCATGTCCTCGAAGCCTTCCTTGTCTGGATCTTCGATGCGGTCCAGCCAGTCCCGAACCCTCATGCGATAGATGTGGGCATTCTCTCGCTCCACCAGCGCACTGGCGATCGCTGCCGCCTGCATAGAGTAGCCGTAACCAGGCAGTCCCGAAGGGCACCGAGCGGTTTCCATAGTCATTTCCTTTCTCGAATTGAGCCGAAGGCGATGCGCGCATCGACTTCTGGCCCTCGCCGAGAGCGGGGGGTGAATGGGCAAAACCGGGGCCGATCGAGGGGGAGGGGGATCACCCGATCTGCACCAGAGCGCAGCGCCGGGAAGGTTGGGGATACCTCCTCGATCGCCAAGCGGAGCGCTCGCGCGGAGACGGTCTAGCCCTTGCCCAGAGGGGGGCTGCGCCCCCTTCCTTCGCGCCGACGCATCGGCGCCCACAGAAACTTCGGCAGATAGCCGTCAGCTCGACGTCGAGCGCCTGGTCGTAGCAAAGTGAAGGCCAGACAGAAGCGACCGCGCCCAGCGCGGCCGCTCGCTTGCTACGCCGCTTTGGACTGCTTCACGACGAGGAGGCGATTAAACAGGATGCTGGTGCGCTGTTGGACAGGCGCAGCTCTCGCCGCATCAACCGCACTTTGATTATACGGAGCCGCTGACCGGCGCGGAGTGATGCTTGCGGTTTCGCTTTCGGACTCAGGAGCCGGCGTAGGCGCGGAGGCATCTGTATTCGCTTCCCCGCCGGCTGCGGACGCCTCGATCACGCGGAGGCTGTTGGCGGCGATCGCCGGGTCGACGCGGATCGGAGGCATTTCCGGCGCCGGAATCTTGGTCCGCTCGGCGAGCTTCTTCTCGGCATAGTAACGGACCTTTTTGCCATAGGTCGCGTACATTCCACGCCGGAAGACGATGAGGTCATTCTCCGGCAGCAACTCGACCTCCTGCGGCAGCATCAGCGGCCGGCGCTGATCGGAATCGGATGTGGAGCCGCCACCACCACCCCACGTCCCCATCGAGCGCGAGCGCGCGCGGAACGTGTAGCTCCCGAGCTGGTCGGAAATCTTCTTGGCCTCCGCCAGCCCGGCCGGCCGGAGGACAAGGCGCACCGCGCAGTTTCGTTCGATGTCGGCCGCCACCTTGTCGCCATAGACGCCCTGGATCTGCTCAAGCGACTGAAACGCCGGCAACATACGCAGCCCGTAGCCAGCGACGTAGCTGAAGGCGTTCGCCAGCACAGTGCATTTGCCGAGGCTGGCAAACTCGTCGAGCGCCAGAAGAACCTTGATCTGGTGCCTGTCGCTCTTCGGCAGCTCGCGCACGTTGCGGTCGATGAGCTGCTGGAACAGCAGGCCATAGATCGGCGCAACCCGGTCCAGATCGTCCGGAGACACGCCGAGGTACAGCGAGATCCGCTTGTCGCGGAAATCGCTCAGATCGAAATCGCTCTCTGACGTGGCGGCATCGACGTAGGGGTTCAGCCAGCCGTTGATCTTCGACGTGACGGACTGGCGCAAGCCGGAGAACGTGTTCGCGGACGAGCCGGTATAATCCTTGATCGCCGAAACGCACCCTTCCGACAGGGGCTTACCGGCTTTCTTCCGATCGGCGATGATCTTTGGGAAGCGGCGCTGCGCATCCCCAGCCGCAAATTGGCGATAGACCTCGCCAAGAGTGAAGGGGAGCGCATCCTCGCCATCATCGACTGTCGCCGCGATATAGGCCGCGATGCCGAGGAACGCCGTTCGCGCGCCTTCGGCCCAGAACTTCTCGCCGGTCAGCGGATCGGGATAGAGCATCGCTGCGATCTTCTGCAGCTCGTTAATGACCTCAACGGGATCGCGCCGGTTGATGTAACTCAGCGGGTTCCAGCGGACAGTCCGGCCCGTTGAATCGAGCGGATTGAAGAGCAAGACCTGCTGGCCGAGTACCTTGAGCCGGTAGCCGGCCGTGTTGTCGTAATTCTCCTGTTTGATGTCGAGGACGACGAGGGAATCAGGCCAGTCGAGCAAGTTGGGGATGATGACGCCTACGCCCTTACCGGCGCGGGTCGGCGCCTCGAGCATGACATGCTCGGGTCCGCCAAAGCGCATGACCTTACCCCCGAACTTGCCCAGGACGATGCCGGCAGGCGCCAGCATCTTGCCCCTGCGGACTTCGCCCGCACGCGCAAAGCGCGCCTCGCCGTGGAGCTTCTGCCGCTGAAACAGCGTCGAGACGATGGTGATGACGGTCAGGACCAGGCCGATCCCAAACCCAACCATGAAGGGCTTATAGACGATCGGGTAGTCCTTCATCGCCCAGAGGGCAGCCGGCACCTTGCGCCACGGGGTATGGACGCTGAGGAGGTGCGAACTCCACAGCACGGCGATCGCGCCTACGCCCGCGCTCACCACTAGGCCGATCAGGGCCAGGAACACGATAGCGCCCGGCTGCGATCCCTCGTCGCTACGAACCCACTTACCGCTCATAGTGGCATCCTCTCAGTCGTTCGGCTTGCTCGCTGGATCGAACCAGACTTCAGTCATGCGATAGCGGGCTGGCCGTCCGTCGCCGGGAGGGAGCCGGTGCATCTGCACGACAATATCGACCAGCGAGCGGAGCAACGCGCGAATGTCGTGGCGGTCGAGGTCGTTGCCGCCTTCCGATTCCTTGACCAGCAGCGTGAGCTGTTCGAGCGCGCCCTCGGCCGTGTTGGCGTGAACCGTCGTGATCGACCCGGGATGGCCGCTGTTGACGTTGCGCAGGTAGAAAAAGGCTGTGCCGTCGCGCAGCTCCTGAAGGAGGATGCGATCGGGCCGCATACGCAGTGCCGATTCCAGCAACTCCTTCGCACCGGCCTTCTGGAGGCTCTTTCCGTCCTTGGCGTACATCATGTGGACGTGATTGCGCTGGGGCACGACGAGCTCGCGCGTGTCCTCGATCGTGAGGATCCGCTCGTAGTCGGGGATCAGCTTGATGAGCCCCTTGGAGAAGCTCGTCTTGCCCGACCCTGTGGCGCCCGAGATCAGGATGTTCTTGCGAGCCTCGACCGCGAGCTTGAAGAACGCTTTCCAGTCGCCGGCGTCGCGATACCTCAGCAACTCCCCATCGACGTCCGCGTGCAGGCCATGCGCGCGAACCTCGCTGAAGAGGCCCGCGCGCTCGAAATCGTCGATGTTCATCGTCACGCCTGACGCTTTGCGGATCGTGATCGAGATGAAGCCTTGCTCGACGGCCGGAGGCACCACGACCTGCGCGCGCTCGCCACCCGGCAGGACCGACGAACAGATCGGATACTCCGAATTGATGTCCTGCTTGGTCAGACCCGCGATCAGCTTCGCCAGCGTCATCAGCGCGGCGTTGTCCAACGCCGGCTCCTCGTGCCACTCCCATCCCTCACGGGTCTCAAGGCCGATCATACCCGGTCCATTGATGACCAACTCCGTCACGTCGTCGCGTTCGAGGTGCCGCTGGATCGGGGCCGCATTATGCTCATAGATCAGCGACGTGACATTGGAAGCCATCGCTTAGCGCCTCAATCCCACATCATAGACCGAGCGGAAATCGAAGTCCTTGGCGACAAAGATCGCGGCCGTGTCACCCTGGTTCTTCTTGAGGATCGGCCTGATTTGCATCGTCTGGTTAAGGACCGTCGATCCCGTGTTGCTGGGAACCTGGGTGGTGTTGCTGCCCTCACCGGCCAGCGACCGGCTTGCGATCTGCGAGGCATCCTCCAGCACCGAAATTACCAACCCCACGCCGAACCGTGCCCAGAACTGCGTATCGACACCGCCCGGCAGGCCGGCGCGGCCGAGGCTATCGGCCGCGGGCGACCCGAGATCGATCGCCACGCCGCGAGGCGTCAGTGCGCGCGTCCACAGGACGAAAAGCCGTGCCTGACCCTGCGTGATACCGCCCGAATATTGGCCGAGCACCTTGGTCCCCTTGTCGAGGAGGACGATGCGACCGTTCTCGGAATAGACGTCGTGATTGATGACGCACGACACGAAGCCCGCTTGGGTCGAATTGATCGCCGTCTGGAGCGTGCAGGGGATGACGGTGCCTGCGCTCAGGAGGAGATTGCGATCGGCGACCATCGTCGCCCGCACCGTCTGGATCGATGCATGGCCGAGCTGATCGCTGAAATCGCTCGTACCCTTGCCCGTCGGTCCGGATTCCTCGTTGGGAGCGCCAAAGCCACTAGCCCCGAAGCCCTGCCGTCCAGCGGTCGTTTGACCACCTGGCCGGCCCTGGTCATCTTCTTGGCCAGCCCCCTGTTGTTGGGGCTGCGCCTCGGCCATCGATGTGCCTGGAAGCGCCGCTGCCGAGGTGCCGGTAGTGCCGAACGCCATGATCGGCGACCGGCGTGCGGCATCCGCCATCGTTCGCGCCGCCTCGGCGCGACGCTGCTCGGGAGACTGCTGTCCGTTCACGGGCGTCGTCGACGTCGCCGTAGCCGGCACGACGCTGCCATCAGCCGCAACAGTCGGCTGTCCCGGCGCCGGGCGGATGGGGCGGCCGAAAATATCGGTCTGGACGCCCGGTTGGCCAAGTTGCCCTGCCAGCGCCGCCCGCTGCGCGTTCTGCGAGCCCATTACATCGTCAACCGACCGCTCGCTTGCCTTGGCCGGCTGCGCCGCTGCCGTGGCGCTAGCGCTGTGGTGAAACGCGCTATAGCCGATCATGATGCCGCCCATCGCGCCCAAGAGGCCGATACCGGCGCCGATGAAGGCGATATTGCCCCAACCGCCGCTGCGCGCGACTACGGTATCCTGCTCGCCGGGGGGAACGGTGTCGACGGCAACATCGCCGCCCCGGTCAATCACATTGCCGACCATCTTACTGCCCCTTCACTTTGCGTTCGACGACATTGGAAACGGTGCCTGTCCGGTCCCCGCGATCGTTGCGCAAAGGCGCCTCGTTGTAGACGCAAAGCACGGTCGTCCCGCGCCTGAGGCGGAGCTGACGATAGACGGCATGGATCACCACGAAATCCTCCCGCACGTCGTAGGGGACGATCGTCTCGGTCCCATCGACGTCGACGGCAAAGATCGACGGGATGTCGGCGTGCCCGGGATACCGCAGCACCGTGAACTCGCCATTGTCGGAGATCTCGGTCGGCTGCAGTGCGGGATCGCCCTGCACGGTGTATTTCATGTTCCGCGTTCCCTCGATCACGGCATGATCGAGCGCCGCTTGCGCCACGTTGGTCTCCACAGACTTTGCGGCCTGAGCCTGGGCGAGCTGAACTTGCAGCGCCGCCATCGCACGCTCCTCGCGCGGGTAGCGGAAGCGGACGCCGTACATGGTCTCACCAGTGCCAAGCGTCAGGTTGAAGTGGTAGGTCCGCGGCGCTCCGCCCGCGTTCGTGACAACGATCAGGTTCGTCCCGCCTGCCCGCTCGCGCGGCTTCAGGAAGACGATGTTGCCGACCGGCGCGATCTGCCACGATACCGTGTCGCCAAGCGCCGCCTGCGTGACCGTCTCGCCGGGGCCGAACTGGATCTCGATCGCGTGGCGGAAGCTGCCGACGATCGTCACCACCTGGTCGGGATCATAATTCACATTGCGGACGCGCGCGTCCTTGCCCCCCGACACAGGCGTCTCGGAGGCGTATGTGGCGTGCGGCAACAACGTGACCGCCGCGGCTCCGACAACCGAGAAGGCAACCAGCCGGTGCCAGATCGCACCGACGCCGCGCCAAAAGCGGCTCCTCGCGCCGCTGTCCGTGACCACCAGCTTGGTCGCC
>Ga0308164_10004229_pt1 | contig 12296 bp, 7 predicted proteins | sample PhyTR2_FD_201031 | JGI IMG/M metagenome (GOLD analysis project Ga0308164, IMG submission 201031) | Phyllosphere microbial communities from UC Gill Tract Community Farm, Albany, California, United States - DLSLT.R2 | ecosystem: Host-associated > Plants > Phyllosphere > Unclassified | place: USA... | reverse complement strand
GGACAGATGAAGTATTTTCCGTTAACTGGGATAATAATGGTACAAGTCCTGACAATATAACAATACAAAATTCTATTATAGGACAGGGAATGCACCGTCACAATCATTCTGCAGGAGGATTAATGCAACCGCCGCCGGGAGGTAAGATCAGTTTAATCGGAAATTTATATATCTGTAATAAAACCCGTAACAATAAAATAAAAGGGATTAATGAATTTGTCAACAATGTGGTCTACAATTGGGGAAATTATGGGAACACCTACGGTCATACCCAATCCGGGGAGGCATATATCATGGGAGGAGATTCGGCAGGAAGCTCTTTTGCCAATATCATCAACAATTATTTCATTGGAGGTCCCAATACAAGCAGTACGGTTACAACACCTTTCAGTGTAGGAAATGCCAATTTTAATTTATACGGTTCCGGAAATTATTTTGACAATAATAAAAACGGAGTACTAGATGGAACTGTGGTTCCTCAAAATTTAACGGGATATCCTGTAGGTGATCCCGCAGCAATAATGGCTAGCCCCTACGATTATCCAATGAAAACCCCGACATTAACCGCTCAGGAGGCATACAATAAAATTGTTACCAGTGTAGGGGCATCCTATCCAAGACGTGATCAGGTAGACGGTTTAATGATTTCAGATTTACTGTCGAAAGGGACAACAGCTACTTATGTTTATATGCAAACAGATCTAACGACTCAATTTGGCTTTACTAATGGTGGTGCAGGGCACGTTTATGGGGCACCGGCGCCTATGGATACGGATAATGACGGAATGCCGGATGCATGGGAAACAGCCAATGGACTGAATCCTAATGTTTTTGATGCTTTGGCAGTAAGCACAAACCATGCTCCGTACCTGAATATTGAGGTTTATATTAACAGTTTACCGAATACAACTCCTCCGGACTTTATTATTCCGCCAACAAATGTGAATTTTACCAATGCAGTGACAACAACAGGAACTTCACCTTCAAGCTCTTTAACTGTTAATTGGAATGATAATGCTGCGAACGAAACTAATTACGTGGTAGAACGCTCTACCGATGGTACTAATTTTACTGTCATTGCAACATTGGCCGCGAATGTAACAAGTTATAATGAAGTCGGTTTAACGCCTGATACCCAGTATTATTATAGAATTAAAGCAACAAATGCCTCAGAATCTTCGGTTTACACCTCAAATACCTCAGTAACCACACCGCCTATTCCATCGGCTCCTACAAAAGCAAGCAATCCGGTTCCGGCAACCGGTAATAATAATGTTGATCTGAACGGTGGAAATCTGCTTTTAAAATGGAATGGCAGCTCAAATACAACAACGTATACCGTTTATTTTGGAACAGATCCTTTAAATTTAAGCAATATTGCTACCGTACCTTATTCTGCTACACCGTCGTATCAGCTTACTAATTTAAATACAGCAACCAATTATTATTGGAGAATTGATGCCACTAATGCTCTTGGTGTTACTACAGGAGATGTATGGAGTTTCCGGGCATTGACGCCTGCTCTTGTCGGAAACTGGCCATTTGCTGAAGCTCCTTTCGCAGGGCCACAAATTACAGATGTAACATCTTTTGCCAATCATGGAATTTTAGATACAGCTTATGATAATGTCAGTGTACGAGTACCGGGAAAAGAGAACAATGCCCTCAATCTGGCAACTTCACCTGCTAATATGTACATCGCCAGTATTCCTCACCAGAACCATATTTTATTTGACAATCATTCTTTTACCGTTTCTTTCTGGATAAAAGCGCCAACCAGCATGATTCCATCGTCTTCGGCTACAAGCCTTTATGTGTTGTGTAAAGGTTCTTTCACTAAAAATACGACAACAGGAGCCACGGGCAAACGTTTCAATGTAGAAATCAAAGGAGGTCAGCTGCGATATGCTATTGATGATGATGTTACGAAGAAGGAAATCACATCACCTGTTGCGAATTACTTTACCGATAATTGGGTACATGTTGTGATTCAGAGAGATATTGCTACGCATAAAATGCGAATCTACACTAATGGCACTTTAAGCACTGAAGGAGACGAAACGGCCGTTACAGGAATCGGGGAAGCAAGTGATCTTATTATTGGGAATATTGGGGAGCTTGAATTTTTATCAACGGCCAATGCTCCGGCTTCTTACAAAGGCGCTTTCGACGAACTTAAAATGTACAATTATGCTTTATCCTCGGCAGAAGTATATGCTTTGTATAATCAGGCAGTATTGAGTAATGATGAATTCAGTATCAGCAAAAATACAGGAACAGTATATCCAAATCCTGCAAAAGACCAGATTTCCATTAAGCTTCCTGAGTATAAAAAATCGAGTTTAACAGCAACGATTATTGACCTGACAGGAAAAATCGTTGTTAAAGAGAAGATTAATACCGATGGAAACGGAATATTTAAATTAAATATGGGAGGCAAAAAAGTCTCAGGCAATTATATCCTCAATGTTTCAGGAGAAAATCTGAATAGCAATTTTAAAATTATTATTAAATAAAGTCATCAAAGCTTAATTTTGTTCATATTAAAAAAGAAGTCCTTTCAATTATTTGGAAGGACTTTTTTTTACCATGATTTCAAATTTTTGTAATCTTTTAAATTTAAAAATTAATTTTTTTACGTTCCTAAGAAAGTTATCATTATTTTTGAGTTTTACAATTCAATTGAATAATATGCTTAGGACAAAATTTTTAATTTCCGGCTTCATTTGTGCAATCGTTTGCATTGATGCTTCTCTGAAGGCACAAAATTCTATTCAGGTAAAAAATACATTGAATTTTTCAAGGAATGAAGTTGTTTCGATACCCGTTTCCCAATTAGCTTCTTTTTTAAGCACAAACAGCGAATCTGATCTCAGAATAAAAGACGGCAGTAATAAGATACTGCCAATTCAATGGATCGATTATAACGGAGACGGAAAAAGCGATGAACTCCTTTTTCAGGCCAATATTGAAGCGGAAAAAACAAATTTCTATACCATTATTGCAGACGGAAAAATTCCAATTCCTGAAAGCAAAATTTCAACGTATTCAAGATTGGTTCCCGAAAGAGTAGATGATTATGCCTGGGAGAATGATAAAATAGCATTTCGTGTCTATGGCCCGAAAGGTCAGAAAGAAGCCTTGGAAGGGATAAAAGGAAGCACACTTTCCAGCGGAGTTGATATCTGGCTCAAAAGAACCGACCAACCCGTGATCAACAAATGGTATAAAGGATACCTGACCGATCCGTTGTATTATCACAAAGATACAAGAGGCGAGGGCTACGACCCATATCAGGTTGGCGATAGTCGCGGAACGGGTGGAATCGGAATTTGGGTAAATGAAAAACTTCAGGTGTCACAAAATTTTGTTAGTTCCAAAACCATTGCTGATGGCCCGTTGAGAACGGTTTTTGAATTAACGTACAATTCCTGGAGTGAATTTGGAGTGAAAGAAACAAAACGGATTTCTTTAGATCTTAGTTCCAATTTTTCGAAATTTGAATCTAATTTTCAGTCTGAGAAACCGGCTCCCAATTACACAATCGGAATTACTTTACATAAAAATGAAGGCGAAACAAAACTCAATGACAAAAACGGATATTATCTCCACTGGGAAAAAATAGATGATGCTTTTGTCGGAGAAGGTATTGTTGTAGATCCTAAAATTGTTGAAAAATCTATCGCTTTTACATCTGAAATTCCAGACCAGAGTAATCTATTGGTTGTTACAAAACCTCAAAATAAACTGACATATTACGCCGGATTTGCATGGCAGAAAAGCGGGCAGATTCAGACACAAAAAGATTGGGAAAATTTGTTACAAAAACAATCTCAGATCATAGCAAACCCTTTAATGATTAAGGTTAAATAAAAATTTAATGATGAAATTAAAACTTTCTATAGCCGCTTTTTCTTTAATAAGTTTGAGTTTTTCTGCTCAGATTAAAGATACATTGGCGGAAAAAATACTTGTTTATCAGCTTCCAAACGGAGGTTGGGGAAAACAGCTTAATGATAAATCTGTGGTGAACTATAATTTACCTTTAGATAAAAATCTTTTAAAAAAGATCAAAGAAACGGGTGATGATCACGCAACAATTGATAATAATGCGACATCAAGAGAAATTAACGCATTAATAAAAGCCTACAAAACGACAAAAAACAAAGAATATTTAAAGTCTGCCGAAAAGGGAATTCAATATCTTCTTTTGATGCAGTATAAAAATGGTGGCTTTCCTCAGTATTATCCTAATTCCGCTATTTACAGGAAGCAAATCACTTACAATGATAATGCAATGATCAACGCATTGACAGTTTTATATAACGTGGCGGAAGGCAAAAATGATTTTGATGTGGTTGATTCAAAATTAAAGGAAAAATCAAAAATTGCCGTTCAAAAAGGAATAGAATGTATCTTAAAAACTCAGGTTTTACAAAAAGGAATTCCGACAATCTGGGCAGATCAATACAATGAAATTACCCTTCAACCCGACAAAGCCAGAGCTTTTGAACCTATTTCACTGGCAACCGGAGAATCTGTTGGAATTGTAAGATTTTTAATGATGCAACCAGTAACTCCCGAAATTGAAAAGTCGATAAAATCTGCTGTAAATTGGTTTAAACAAAATAAAATTGAAGGCTACAGTTACAATGTTTCAAAAGTAAATGGAAAAGCAGTCCGTAAATTGGCTGAAGACAAAAATTCAGTGATCTGGGCAAGATTTTATGATATCAATACCAATAAACCTCTTTTCGGCGACCGCGACGGAAGTGTAAAATACAACTACAACGAAGTTTCTGAGGAAAGAAGAAACGGCTACAGCTGGTTTGGAGATTTTGCAGATAAACTGATCAATAAAGAGTTTCCGAAATGGGCGCAGAAGAATAATGTGATGCCTTAGTTTGAAGGTTGGTGTTTGAGTATGGGAGAGTTTTAGGGTTTTAGAGTGAGAGTGTTTGAGAGTAGAGAGTTGTAGTGTTTTTGGTGTCATTGCGAGGAGCGAAGCGACGAGGCAATCTATTTGTAGAAACTTCTTTCGAAGTAAAGGCATCTCATAAGTAACATAAAAAAGGGCTTAACCATAAAGTTTGTCATCCTGGAAGGATCTCAACACTTGAAATAACATATATAAAAATAACATAATGAGATTGCTTCGTCGCTTCGCTCCTCGCAATGACGGAGCATACCAGGGAGCTGAGGTTCTCGAAGTAAACATTCCTAATACTTTGACCCGATTGAGTGAAAATCCTTTTTTGAAAAAAAAGATTGCAATACTTCGACTCAGCTCAGCATAACTTCAAGCGGGAAAAAGCTCCTAAAATAAAAGAAAAAATATGACTGTCAATAGAAAATGACTGAGTACTACGCTCAGTCATTTTCGTTTCTAATTCTAATTTTTATTTATAAAGTATTGCAAATATTGCCTCCTAAAGTTGCGCCTGCATTCGCTGTAACATCAGATTTTACGGAAGATAAAGACAACGTTGGAATTGCATAAGGCGGAGTAAAAGCTGTTCCGCTTCCTGCCGTATTTCCGGTAACATTCGTGAACGTGTTGTTTGAGGTAACGGTTACAGCCGTATATCCAGTCATTAAATTGATCGGCTCTTTTACATTTTCAAACACGTTTCCGTCTACACGGATATTCGCCTGAACACCTGCAGCAATACATTTATTGCTCACAGAACTGTTGAAATAGCTGTTAACGATATGGATCTTTCCAAATCTCACTCTCGGCATACGTTCTCTGCAGCCCGGTGCCCACCAGCAGCGAACGAATGTGACATTCAGTTTTCCGGCATCTGTTGTTGAAGTGTCACTTGAACCAATAAGGTTGGAGAATCTGTGATCAGCAGTTCCACCTGAACCACCGGCTTTTGGAGGTTTTAAATAATGAAATTTCGTGTAGGAAACCGTAATGAAATCTGATTTGTTTTTAATGTCAAAATTTCCGTCAACGCCGTCTCTAAACTCACAGTGATCAATCCATACATTTCGGCAATCATCTACAATAGCGTTATCCCAACCGTCGGTATCATAAGCTCCGGGACCTTCGAAAATCAGGTTTCGGATGACGATATTGTTACATCTTTTAATATTGATAATTCCCGAACCGTCTTTGGTCTGATCCGTTGAAACCAATTTAGCACCACTCGATCCGTAAATTGTTTTCCCGGTTTGATCCTGAAATGATAAACGGGCAGTAATCGTAATTGTTCCGGTTACTTTGATGACTTTTACGGCAGTGTTTTCGATAGCGGATTTTAATTGAGCGTAAGTCGTAACCGTAGTTTCAGCTGCGGTTCCGCCACCGGTTGTTCCGCCGTTTTGAGAAGCCCATCCCGGAGCGAGACAATCAGCCAAAGGCACCACTGCATTCGTCATAAGGGTGCTTTTCAGGGCAAGATCGTTTGGGTTTTCCGTTAGATCTGTTTTGAGGTCTTCCTGTCCGCAGCCCGTCAGGGTAAAAGCCGAGCATAGAGCCGCCGTTAGAAAGGCAATCTTACATGTTGTTTTCATAGTAATTTTTTGGTATTTGATTAGAAATTAAAATTACATATTCTGTATTTAAATGTTTTATATATTATGTTATTAATATTTATATAATTATAATGTTGTTTATTTTGTTTGTTCAATCGGTTGCATTTTGATGTATGTTTATTTTAATTTAAATAACTTCTAATTAAAATAAAACTCCTGCAAATTCCAAATGTTTTACAGAAAAAGATCTGCGCAATCCGTGAAATCTGCGGGAGATTTATTATTTATTGAAGACTATTGTACTTCAAAAATATAGGTTTTGCCTTTCTCAGTATCAAAGTCAAAAACCTGAGTTTCAGGAACGGGAAAGCCTTTTAATTCAGCTTGATCAGAAACCAGAGGAGTTTTAATGGTATTAATCTGATAATATTCATTCGGGTTTTCTCCTGTTGAATCTTTTAACTGAATCTTAGATTTCAGATTAATATTTTTAGCAATTCTGATTCTCGCATTTCCACCTAAAGTCGATTTAATAATTAATTTCGTCAGCTTAGAATTTTTCCATTCCATATCAATTTCAAAACCACCTCTTGCTTTTAATCCCTTAACAGAACCTTTCGGAAGAGCATCAGGAAGTGCCGGCAAAATATAAAGATAACCGTCATAACTTTGGAGCAACATCTCTGCAATTCCCGAAGTACAGCCAAAATTTCCATCGATCTGAAACGGCGGATGTGCATCCAGAAGATTCGGATAAGTTCCTCCCGACTGATCTTTCGTGTCCATAGAAACAGGAGATAATTGGTCTGAAATGAGTTTAAAAGCTCGATTTCCATCCAATAATCTTGCCCACCAGTTTACTTTCCAGCCCATCGACCAACCTGTAGATTTATCGCCACGATAAATCATTGAATTTTTGGCAGCTTCCGTTAAATCTGGATTTCTGAAAGGTGAAATCTGACCTGAAGGAAACAACCCGTACAAATGCGAAATATGCCTGTGTTTATCATCGGTTCGGTCCATATCTTTCAGCCATTCCTGCAACTGGGCATGTTGCCCGATCTGCATGGGCGGAAGTTTATGTAAGGCGGCTTTTACTTCATCCGAGAGATTCTTATCTTCATTAAGAACTTTTGAAGCATTAATAAAATTATTAAAAACATCAAACACCAACTGATTATCCATCGTTGTTCCCGCAGTAATTCCGACACTTTTCATATAGGTATTTTCCGGCGACATGGAAGGCGAAACGACCAGATATTTTTTGGAAGGATCTTTCTGCAAAACATCCAGATAAAACAAAGCCGAACCTTTTAAAGCAGGATAATATTTTTTCAAAAATTCTTTGTTTCCGGTGTATAAATAATGATTCCAAAGATGTTGTGTGAGCCACGCACCGCCCATCGGCCACATTCCGTAGAAGCCACCGTCCACAATACCTGTGATCCTCCATAAATCGGTGTTATGGTGCATATTCCAGCCTCTGGCGTGGTACATTTCTTTGGCAGATTCCTGTCCGGTCACCGACAAATCCTGAATCATGTCAAACAACGGTTCGTGCATTTCACTTAAATTCGTATTTTCCGCAGGCCAATAATTCATTTCTGTATTGATATTGACCGTGTACTTGCTGTCCCAGGCGGGATTTAACTGATAATTCCAGATTCCCTGTAGATTGGCGGGCTGAGTTCCCGGCTGAGATGAGGAAATCAAAAGATAACGGCCAAACTGGAAATATAAAGCAACCAAATCAGGGTCTTTTGCATGGGCAAATTCTTTAATTCTGACATCGGTTGTTTTTTTCGCCTGATCTGTTGTTCCTAAATTTAGGCTTACCCGATTAAAATATTTCTGGTATTTTTGAATGTGAGCTTTTAATTCAGCATCATATTTTTTGCTTAAAGCTGATTTTAAGTATTCCGAAACTTTCTGATCCGGATTTCCTGAAAGGTCATTGTATTTTTTGAAATTGGTAGCGATTGAAACATAAATGACCACTTCATCTGCTCCGGAAATATTGAGATGATCTTGAGTTGACGTTAATTTCCCGCCTTTCAAAATCGGAACAGCAATTGTTTTGAAATTAATCCTGCCGATTTTATTATCAGCCGAACCGCTTGTCCCTGTGATCACCAATTGATTTTTCTCTGTAAAAATTGATTTTTTCACATGTGGAGTAGTAGCGTTTATGGAAAAATTCAGGCTTCCTTTTTTATTGGAGGATAATTTGATCACAACCACATTATCAGCAAAAGAAGTGAAAATTTCACGCTTAAAAGTCACGTCATTCACTTCATAAGAAACGGTGCTTAAAGCTTTTTCAATATCTAAAGTCCGGTTGTAATGTTGAAATTTTTCATGACCTTTGAAATCCAGAAACAAATCGCCCATTGTTTGATAAGGCATTCCGTAATTCAGATCTTTTGGTGCGACTCTCGGATAAGTTGTATTGGAAAGTTTTTGCGCTTCTTCAAACCGACCTTCGTTCAACAGTTTCCTGATTTTTTGGATGCTGTCGAACGTGTTTTTCGGAACATTATTTCCCGGTTCTCCTGCCCAGATTGTTTCTTCATTAAGCTGAAGATGTTCCTGTGAAACACCGCCAAAAACCATTGCCCCCAATTTTCCGTTTCCGATGGGAAGTGCTTCGTTCCAGTTTTCTGCAGGTTTGCTATAGGTTAACTTTAAATTCTGCTGTGCCTGAACAGAAATAGAAATAAAAGTTCCAAAAGCCAGCAAAGATATTTTATGTTGAATGATTTTTAGCATTTTTTATTTTGTTAGGTGAATTAATTACTCATTACCAATTACTTATTACCCATAGTTTTCAGCCAGTCTGAACATAATTTTTTCCAGTTATCCGTCAATTCGGTTTTATTCATAATTCCGATTTTATGTTCACCCTCAGGAAAAATGAACAACGCGCCTTTCACTTTATTTTTTATCATTGCCTGATAATACAGAATGCTGTTCATCACGGGAACCGTTTTATCATTTTGCGCATGAATCAACAGGGTAGGCGGTGTTTTTTCCGTTACCCGGTTTTGCATAGAATATTCACTGATTTTTTCCGGAGAGGCATTTTCACCAAGCAAACTGTTGCGACTTCCCAGGTGTGCAAATTCGCCTAAGTCGATAACGGGAGAAACCAAAATCGCAAAATTCGGAATAGTAGGAATATTCTCCCAATCGCCTGTTAACTCTGTATAATCTGTAGAAATATTGCTTGCCATTGCAGCCAAATGTCCACCTGCAGAAGTTCCTATAACTCCAACCTGATCTGGCGAAATGCCATATTGCCCGGCATTTTTTCTAAGATATTTTATGGCCGCCTGGATATCCTGCAACGGTGCGAGTTCTCTTTGCTTGACATCGGGAGAAATCGGTAACCTGTAATTCAAAACGAAAGCAGAAATTCCCAATGTGTTAAACCATTTTGCAATTTGGAAGCCATTCAAATCGTAGGTAAGTTTGTAATATCCGCCACCGGGAATGATGATGACAGCCATCTGTTTTCTATCTTCTTTGGGAGGTAAAAACGCGAAAAGTTCGGTTTCTTTTATCTGTACAATTCTGCCGTCTTTTTCTTCAGTTTTTAATTGTAATCCTTTGGAATTCGGCATCTGACGTTTTGGCCAAACCATAATTTTTTCCTGTGCAGGTATTTGATTAAAAAGTATAATTAATAGGATGAAAACAGATTGTTTCATTGCTTTTTAATTTTTAATTGCTGTAATGTATATTTGCTAAACCTAGCAGGTTTCAAAAACCTGTTAGGTTTGAATAGTAAGCTTTAATAGTAAAAATTAATCTTTAAGAAAATCTTCTCTAAACGGCGTAAAAGCATCAATCAGCTGTCCTTCTTCCAGACATTTTACTCCATGAAAAATATTGGGCTGCGCAAAAAAACCGTCACCTTTCTGTAAAATTTTAAACTCTCCATCAACACTTACTTCAAATTTTCCCGAAGCAACATAAGTGATCTGCGAATGAAAGTGCTGATGCAAAGCTCCGATGGCATCTTTTTCAAATTTCACGATCACCATCATCACTTGAGAATTGTACCCAACAAACTGTCTGGAAACTCCGCCTCCTAAATCTTCCCACTCGGAATTGCCGTCGAAGAATGGTTCTTTTTTGAATTTCATATTTTTCTGTTCTTTTATTTCATTTAATGATTGGAATTTTTTCTGCCGCAGATTTCACAGATCTATTTCTTCTTTGAAACTCGGTGTAGTCTGTGAGAAATTATTATTTGATATACTTTTCCAAGCCAATTTTCAAGCTCTTCAAATCTTTCAAAGCCAGTTTTGCAACAGTTTCTGCACCCAGTTTTGATAAATGGGTATCATCATCTTTTGCTTTAGAATAATAAGGTTCTTCACCTTCTTTAAAATGAAGATGCAGTTTTTTTGAATTTTCCGGACCGTAAGAAATTTCCATCTGTTCTGTTAGCAATTGCATATCCACAAACGGAACTTTCAGATCATTAGCAACCATTCTCACCACTAATGGATATTCTTTATGAGTGTCAACCAAAACACCGTTTTCAGTGAAATTTCTTCTCACAATAGAAGTCATCAGAATCGGAGTTGCTCCTTTCGCTCTGGTTTCTTTCACATATCTTTCGAGATTAGCTCTGTACTGCGTATATGGATTGGTGAATTTTGTAGAATCCTTGATTTTCTGATCGTTATGTCCAAACTGAATAACTACAAAATCTCCCTTTTTAAGCTGTTTTTCCACTTTATCCCATCTCCCTTCCGTTCTGAAGCTTTTTGAGCTTCTTCCGTTCATCGCATGATTCTGAATTTCAATTCCTGTTGTTAAAAATTGTGGCAAAACCTGTCCCCAACCGTGTTCAGGGTTTTTATCGGGATTGTCCTTATTGGCCATGGTAGAATCGCCGATTAAGAATAATGTTGGTTTTTGTGCGAATACTATTATTGATAAAAATAAAAATAGTAATGTTATTTTTTTGTTCATTGTAAATTTGATTTTTGTTAATTCTTTTGTCTTGAAATCGAAGATTCGACGTAGTCAAACAAAAGAATCAAAAGTTCAAGACTTGGAAACTTCCGCTAAAAATTAATTCTACTCTCTAAAAATTCTAAAACTCGCGCGGATTGAATATTTCTGTTTTATTTCAATAGTTATCCCTCGCTTCAAACAGTAGAATTTTTTTAACGTTCACAGAACTAATTTTCTTAACGCTCCATTTTCCTATGTCGATTTTACTGTGGTTATCATTAATTATTGCTAATGTTCAGGATTCCAGCCATCAAAAATTTTCTCAATTGTATAATTTTTTAAATCTTTTTTCGTCAATTGATGCGACCAGCTTACCCGTTTTGAAGTACTTCCGCCTTCACCTTTGCTTTCGAATTCTGCATAATAAGCGGTTTTTTCTTTATCAGGAAACATTTTATCGCCTTTCCACGGATTCCAGCCTTCCGGAAGAATGTGTTTTCCCATTTCTGTATTGATGAAAACTGTCTTTGCGTAAGGCCTCCAGGGTCTTCCCAAATAGACCTTTGTGATGCCTTCTTTGGCGGTTAATGTACAGTCGAAAAAGACAAAACCGTACAGTCTGTCGGCTTCCGTTGCGGCGGCTGTAATATAAGAATCGGCTAAACTTTTAATGGTACAATTCTTAAAAACAACCGTTGCCTGACCGAAAATAAAATCTGTCGTACCTTCAATATAGCAGTTTTCAAAATATTGTCTGCTGTGATTGGTTGCGGAATAAATCGTGTCCTGACAACCCAGAATATTCGAATTTTTAATCACAAAACGGTCACCCTCCACATGAA
>Ga0308164_10004226_pt1 | contig 12297 bp, 9 predicted proteins | sample PhyTR2_FD_201031 | JGI IMG/M metagenome (GOLD analysis project Ga0308164, IMG submission 201031) | Phyllosphere microbial communities from UC Gill Tract Community Farm, Albany, California, United States - DLSLT.R2 | ecosystem: Host-associated > Plants > Phyllosphere > Unclassified | place: USA... | reverse complement strand
AAGGGGGAAATTGCATCCGGCACGCTCGCCTAATCTGACTAAGCTTGCGTGGTTGGCCCCAAAAAGGCCTGAACCCGGAGTGTGTATGCGCGTAGTCCTGGGCGCTTTATGGATGATCACCGCGGCTTGCCTCGCAGCGCCTGCACCGTTGCGCTTCTCGGTTTCCGACAGCTGGGCCATGCCCATGGTGCAACTGGAAGACGGCCGGCCTACCCAGGGTATTTTGTATGACCTGATGTTGAGCCTGGCCACCCAGGTCGGTCGACCCGCGCAATTCCATGTACTGGCGCGGGCGCGTATCGCGGGCGCCATGCAGCACGGCGACATCGATGTGCGCTGTTATGTCACCCAAGCCTGGGTCGACAACCTGTCCGGGGATTACACCTGGAGCCTTCCCTTGATGGTGCAGCGCAACCTGTTGGTCAGCACCCACATTCCCCCGCAGCCGGTGCAGGTCGGCAAACTGGCGCCACAAGCCATCGGCACGGTGCTCAATTACCGCTATGCCACCCTCGAACCGCTGTTTGCCAGCGGCCAACTCAGCCGCGACGATGCCCGCAGCGAAGAGCAGGTGCTGCACAAACTGGTGGCTGGGCGCTTCAAGTTTGCCGTGACCAATGAATGGATCCTCGACCGCTTCAACCAGCGGATGCCAGTGGGCAAACGGCTGCACAAGGTCGCGGTGATCGATGAGCAGAACCTCGGCTGCACCGTGCGCAATGACCCGGACGTGCCGGTGCAGCAAATCCTGCGCACCTTGCTGCGGATGAAGATGTCGGGCGAAATCGACCAGATCATCCAGCTCTACACCGGTGAGACTCCTGACAGGAACTGACAGCACCGCCTTATAGACTCGGCTCCCTCAATCAAACGAGCGTTCCCAAGGAGCCCGCATGAACACCGTCGCCCATTACTTCCTGCTGTATGTGGACAGCCCGGCCACCAGTGCCAACTTCTATAGCCGCCTGCTGGCCAAGCCGCCGGTGGAGCTCAACCCGACCTTCGCCCTGTTCATTCTCGACAATGGGGTAAAGCTGGGGCTGTGGTCGCGCCATACCGTGCAGCCAGCGGCCCGGTTCACGGGCGGTGGCGGTGAAGTGGGGGTGTCCCTGGCCAACCAGGCCGCCGTGGATGCCTTGCACGACCAATGGGTCGAGCGCGGCGCGACAATCATCCAGTCACCGACCACCCTGGACTTCGGCTACACCTTTGTCGCCCAGGACCTCGATGGCCACCGGTTGCGCGCATTCTGCCTGAGTGACTGACCGCCAGCGCCCTTCCAGGCTGATGGCGGCGACGCTGGCCAACACGATTACGCCGCCCAGTGCCACTTGCAGGGCGATGTGCTCGCCCAGCAGCGTCGCCGCCATCGTCATCGCCACCGGCGGGATCAGGTACATCGCCACCGACGCGCGGCTGACCTCGACGTGTTTCAACACATACCCCCAGGCCAAGTAGGCCAGGGCGCTGGGGAAAATCCCGAGCACCAGCACCGCGAGGTTCTCCGACAACGGCGCCTGCATCACGGCGGCGGGCAGGCCCGGCAGGTTCACGCACAGCATCAAGGTGCCCGCCCACACCATGTAGCACGCCATCGTCAGCGGGCTGTAGCGATGGGCATAGTGTTTCTGGATGGCGAAATACAGGCTCCAGGACACCGCCGCCAGCAGGATCAGCAAGCCGCGCGGGTCGATGTCACCCACGCCGTGATCGCCCCAGATCACCACCAGTACGCCGAGCAACCCCAGCAACACGCAGCTCCAGCGCCACAGGCTGACCCGCTCCTTCAAGCAGAAAAACGCGATCAGCACGCTGAACAGCGGCGCCGATTGCGCCAGCACGCTGGACGCCGCCGCCGTCACGAATTGCTGGCCGTAATTAAGGCTGGTGTGGTGCAGGAACACGCCGAAAAAACTCAGCACCAGCAGCCACGGCAAATCCCGCAGGCGTGGCCGGCCGATGCCCAGCACCAGTGCCACGCCGGCCATGAACACCGAGGCGATCAGAAACCGCAGCAACGCAAGCTGGCCGGGGCCGTAGCTGTGCAGCCCCATGTGCACGCCAATCGGCGAATAGGCCCAACAGAGGATGACGCTGGCGATGACTAGCGTAAGCTTCAGGGGTGACGGGGTATTCATCGACGGCATCCACGCACTGAGAAGGAATGCCGTCAGTCTTGGCTGGGGCAAGGCCCAGGACAATTAACCGTTTCTGACTTCTGAAATCACTGGAACTGAGCAATGGAACTGGCCCAACTGAAAATGGTGCGAGCCGTGGCACAAACCGGCAGCGTGGCCCAGGCCGCCGTGCAATTGCATTGCGTGCCGTCCAACATCACCACGCGTATCAAGCTGCTGGAAAACGAGTTGGGCACACCGCTGTTTATCCGCGCCGGGCGTGGGCTGGCGATCAGTGCTGCCGGTGAGATCTTCCTGGAATACTGCGAACGCATCCTGGCGTTGGTGGACGAGTCCAAGCGCGCCGTGGACGCCAACGCCATTCCCCGTGGCACCCTGCGTATCGGCGCAGTGGAGTCCAGCGCCAGCGGGCGCCTGCCGCCGCTGCTGGCGGAATATCACCGGCGCTACCCGGATGTCAGCCTGGAACTGGTGACCGGCGCCTGGGGCGAACTGCTCGACGACCTGCAACACCACCGCCTGGACGTGGCGCTGGTGGCTGCCGGCAACAAACGCGCGAAGCTCGAACACAGCGTGGTCTACAGCGAACGCCTGGTGCTGATCGCCAGCGCCTCGAGCGAACCGATCCATAGCGCCGAAGACCTGGCCGGCCGCACCCTGCTGGTATGGCCACCCGGCTGCCCCTACCGGGCGGCGCTGGAGAACTGGGTCAAGCCCCACGCCTTCAAGCCGACCATTGCCAGCTATGCCAGCTGGGGCACGATCATCGGTTGTGTCAGTGCAGGGATCGGCGTGGCGCTGGCGCCGGAAGGCATCCTGGCCCGCTATGAACAGGCCAATCAGCTGGCGTCGTACCGCTTTGAGGAACTGCAGGCGGTGGACAACCTGCTGTTCTGGCACAAGGACACGCAACGGCACCTTGCGCGGGATGCGTTTGCCGGATTACTGCGCGAAACATTCGGTGGATGAAGACCCGCTCGCACATTTAGATTTTTATCGTTCAGCGCTTGGGAGCTGCCAGCCGCGCGTACTGATCCTGGCTAATCCATCCGGTAAACGAGCGATCATCGGCATTGATGAACTCGACCTGGGCCCAGCCATCCTTGAATGCCAGCACTCCGACCACGTCATTCTTGACGATGTACGGACGCTTGGCGGCCTTGGCACTTGGATTTTTCAGCAGGTATGCCTTGTCGGCTGAGACCTTGACCAGGCCGATCCATTTTTTACTGGCGGTCTGGGTCAGGTCCAGGCCGGTGGCAATCTCCGGCATCAGCACATTGAGGCAACCCGGATGCTGACGGCCTTCTGCCACGGTCAGGGTCACGCCATCGGACGACGGTGCCACGCTGCCGGGGTAAGCGTCGTCGAGCCACGTGGTCAGCGCGGCGGGCGGGCCTTGCAGGTAGAACGCGCAACCGCGGGTCACGCCCTCGCCCATTGTTTGCGAATAGTAGCCTTCGACCTGGTGCTCAGGCGTCACCGCCAGCATCAGCTCTTCGTATTTGCCCGAATGCAATGCGGGTGAACCGGCAAAGGCAGGCGCAACGGCGCACAACGACAACACACCCAGTGCTAGAAAACGGATCATCTTATTTTTTCCCTTCAAGTTTCTCGTAGGCTTTTTGCATAAGGACGTCATAGTTGCCGTAGTCCTCGCCGTTATAGTTACGGGCCATGCCGGTAAAATCCTTGCTTTTCATGGCTTTCATCAACGCCGGGCTCTTGCTGCAAAACCCGAGGAATGCCTTTAGTTGATGACCGGCATTCACTTTTAATGCCGCAGAGAATTCAAACACTGTCTTGTAACCGCAGGAGGCGTAGTTGAACCCCATGATCTGAAACATGCCCCACGACGCCGACATCAACGCGGCTTCCTGATCAAGGGCAAAGGCAGTGGCCATCGTTTCCCAAGCCTTGGCCTGGTCCTTGTTATTGGTCTGCCACTGCGGCCCGGCCTTTTTCTTGTAGGGGTACGACAGCAGCGGGTGCGCCTGGTCGTAGATGTGTTTGGTGTACTTGCGAAACAGGTGCCCCTCGAACGCGATCACCGGCAACTTGGCCGGCCCGAAGCCGGAACGCCCTCCGGATTCCACGGTGGCAAACGCCTTGATGATATTCACCGAAATGCCACTACCCAACTGTGTGGCGGCATTCTGGAAGTCGGTCTCGCTCAGGGTCATGCCCCCATCGCACGTGGCCTGGAGCATCAATTGGCGGTTGCGCTTCTCGGCCTCGATCATCGCCCGCATGCGGTCCAGGTAGACATTGACCGTGGCCTGCACCGCATCCCCCTGATTGTTGCCGAACGCATTCAGGAAGGTCGGTATGCGCATGCTCGGGAAGGCTTTGACCGGCACCTTCACCGCCTCCTCGATCAAGCTGTTGAAGGTTTTACCGGTAGGGTCGATCACGCCATCGGGGTGGGCGTATTTGAGATGGCGAAACTGGTACTGGCTGATGCACTGCACCAACTGGCCGTCGCACTTGCCGTTTTCGGCCAGCGGAAAACCCAGCTTGGGAATGATCAGATTGAATAAATACTGGATGCACTGAACATCGGCGGGCAGGTTGCGCGCTTTGCCGGGCGCGCCCACCGAAGCGCTGATAAGACGGGGCAACCCTTGCAGGCTTTTCATCACAGACATCCTTGTTAGTTAAAGAAGTGGTGGCACTTCAATATCAACTCCCTCCCCTTGTCATACTCTGAAACAAGTGGCTGGCGGAAACTAACAAGGTAGTTTTGGGTTGTCCAGAGCGACCGGTGAAAGTTGTGAAACAGCCGAATTAATTGACTCAGTAACCGTGGAATTCCCGGGTTTTCTGATATTTGTGGAAATCAATCCACTCGACCACATCGTAAGGCAGGTAGAGCTGCACCCGCGCCCGGGAGATGGCGATGTAGACCTCGCAGAGTCGTTGGTCGAACGCGTAGGCATCCTTGAACTTCACGTTGGTGAGCAACTCGGGTGTCAACAGCACCCGATCGAACTCCATACCGCCTGCCTCTTCCGCCCGCATCAGCAGGCAGCGCTTGCCAGGGACGCCACCCAGGCGGTTCAAGCGTGTGATATCGGCCACGTTGAAGCCTTTTTCCAGCTCACTCTCGACCCACAGGAACGCCTCATCGAACTGGCTGGCATCACGCACCTGCTGCCAGTCGTCCAGGTCGCTGAAATACGCGTGGGGGCCATTGTCATTGTGCTCGTTGCTGTAGAACTCCGGCTTGAACAAGGCGATGACGCTGATCATAAAGCGTTGCAAATCCTGCTGCGCCGCGCTGTCGGGGAAACCGAACGGGCAATTGGCTTGCTGCAACTGGATCGCCCACTTCATGGTGTCCCAATAGGACGCGGTCAACACCACGCAGCCTTCCGGTGGCACGAAGCCCTGGGGGTAGTGTTCGATGCCGACGTCGGCATCCCGCGCGCCTTCGAAGGGCGTCTTGCACTTCTGCGAATGCACACTGATCAACGGGTTGACCAAGCGCTCGACGTTGCGGCCCGAGCGCACGGAATAACTGATGTCCGTGTGCCGGACCTCACGCTTTCTGCGGACCATCACACCGCGGGCCAATTGGTATTCATCGCCGAGGGTAATCAGCACCTGGCGGCCGCGCTCGATAATCTGCAGCAGCGACGGCGGGATGTCCTGGCTTTCATCGATCAACACGTGGGTGTACCGGGGCGGCACCACACAGCCTTCAAGGCAGGCGCGCTTGATCAGCCACAGCGCCGCGAACGCGGTCTGGCCGGCCCATTGCGGGTTGGCCTCCAGGTACGTCCACAAACGGCTGGAATACTCCAACAGCGCCTGGGCATCCACGCTGGACAACGGCTGTTTGAAATGCGGCAAATGCCTGGCCGACAGACTGTGATGGCTGGAATGGCAGTAGCTTTCGAGCACCTTCAGGCAGATATCGAGTGTTGCCGCGCCATCGTGCCCCCGCCAGCCATGGATATTAAGGGCCTGGGACACTTCGTGTTTACCGGGCAACCTGGCCGGCGTGTTCTGAGCGCCGGGTCGTGGCCCCTGCAACAGGGCCTTGGCGAAGGCGGCAAAGGTCGAACCGGCCTTGCTGTCTTTCGCCAGCCCCATACGCTCGCGCAGCGTCGCCAGTTTTGCCCCGGTACGCGCCAGCACCAGGGTCTGCGCGGGGCGCAGGCACTCCATCAAGGCGCCGAGCAGGTGGCTTTTGCCAATGCCCGCGTAGCCTTGCACATGCAGGTCTTCGTTCAGGTTGGCGCGAAACGTCCGCACCAGTTTGTCCTGGGCCGGGCTGAGCCAGCGTTCGCGGTGACGGGGCGTGATCATCTGCTGGCTGAACGGGTCATTGCTGCGTAGATGCCGAACTTTGTAGCCGATATCCCATTTGCCCGAAGGCAGCAGGTATTCCCGCGCCGCGACTTCTTCAGCCGACAGCAGCCGCAAGTTGACGGTCTTGAGTGCATTGAAACCGAAGTAGAGCTTGCGCGGATCGAACAGCCGCTGGGCTTCGGACAGCAACGTCGCGGCGCCCCCAGGCTGCGCGTCTACCGCCCAGTCGATCAGCTTGGTCAGGATGCGCTCGGCGCCGGCGCACGTCAGGTCTTTTTCCGCGGCCTGGGCGAGGTTCTGGATGACCAGCACGGCGGCCAGCTCCGGGTCCGTGAGGCCGGCCAGGGCCTTGGCGCCGTCCACCCCGAGCAGGGCCGTGCAGGTTTCATCCGTGACAGGCAGGAAGACAGGGCTGGATAAATCAAAGTGTTCCGGTTGCATAGTTCCTCACAGCCAGGAAATCAGGGATTGCCCTGACCACCCAGCTCAAACCGATATTCTCCAAGAGAGCCTGACATACCGCCGCCATGGGGACGCGCGTCGGGCGTAGAGACCATCGCCGTGACCTGCTGCTGGAGTTCGAAGACCGCCATATCGAGCAGCCTGCGCAGGTCCTCGGCACGGTGTGCGGCCACATTCAATTGCAGCGTATAACCCCCAGCAAGAGGCGGCGGCGCGGGCTCGGCGGGCGATGCGGGCTCATCGGCCACGTCGGTCGCACGGATCATTTGCGCCTCGCTGAGGATCTCCGCGTGCTCGTCATCCATGAGGTCCAACACCCTTGATAACTCCAGGGTCTGTTCAGGGTGCGATTGGATGCGATCCTTGATTTCCAGGCGCCGCATCTGCCATTCCCGCAGTTTTTCGCGAGTGAGGTCGTCGACTTTTTCCACGTGTGCTGTCTCCGGATGCCAGGCACTGGAGTATGCCGCCATGGGCTGCCTGATGGCAGATGGCGTGAAAGCATTTTTGAATTGATAGTGAAGAGGTACTGCAAGAAAGAGCGTTATGGAGGCAACCCCACCAGCCACACCCCGGCACACAATGTTCCCGCTGTGGCTGCTGCCTTCCGGCTCTGACCAGGTTCACGGGTAATCGTTGCGGGGGGACCGATGGGGTCACCATAACGACGCTGGCCTCTCGGCAAGCCGCGCCATTGTACCGATCTCATCGGAAGTTACAACCGTTCGGGCCGGATAAAAAATATGAAGGGGCTCAAGTACTTGCCACAGCCCTCAGCATCACGCTTGTCACCTGTGGGAAGGGGCTTGCCCCCGATGTCGGTCTACCGGCCCATGAATCAGTTAACGGGCGCACCGCTATCCGGGGCTAGCCCCCTGCCACAGTGGCTCATCATTGGGCCAAGACCACCTCATCCGCCCGGCCACCCTCTTCCTGGATCACCAGGTGAATGAAGTGCAGCTTGGCGATCACCGCCGGTGGCAGCACGAAGGGATAGAAATCCGGCTGGCCCATGCTGCGTGACAGTTCGTTGAGCATGCCGGCCAGCTCGATCCAGGCGTTGACGAACGACAGGAACGCCGCGCCGCCGGGATGCTCAGGATCGTAGAGCGTGCTGAGAGGGAATGGCTGGTAATCCAGGTCCATCTCGCGGGCGCTCATGCCAAAGCCGAGGGCGGTGTCGACAGCATCCATCATGTGCAGGTAGTGGGCCCAGGTTTCGGCCCAGTCTTCCCAGGGGTGCATGGTGGCGTAGGCGCTGACGCAGGTTTGCTGCCAGTCAGGGCGTGGGCCGTTCTGGTAGTGGTAGTCGAGTGCATCGGCGTAACTGGCGCGTTCGTCGCCGAACAGGCTGCGAAACGGTTCAAGCCAGTGGGTATTGGCGATCAGGCGATCCCAGTAGTAATGGCCGACCTCATGGCGAAAGTGACCGAGCAGCGTGCGGTAGGGTTCGCGCATTTGTACGCGAACCTTCTCACGGTGGGCGTCGTCGGCTTCCTTGATGTCGAGGGTGATCAAGCCGTTCGCATGGCCCGTCATCGGCGCATTGCCTTCCAGGTCGATACCGACGAAGTCAAAAGCCAGGCCGCTGTCTTCATCGGCGGTCTTGGGCACCACTTTAAGGCCGAGGCTGATCAATTGCGCGACCAGCCGGCGCTTGGCGGTTTCGACTTTGCGCCAGCGCTCAGGGTTTTCCGCGATCGACAGGTCGGGGATGGTGCGGTTGAGGCTGCACGCCACGCACAGCGGCGCGGTGCTGTGCGCTGGGATCAGCCAGTTGCAAGCGGCCGGTGTGTCGAGGTTGGCGCAGCGACGGAAGGCACCAGCGTCGAGGTTGCCATCTTGCAGCCAGGTGCCTTCGACCGGGCCGGGCTGCAGGGAAGCGAGCCGGCTTTGTTGCGGTTGATAGCCCAGCAATGCCTGGCAAGCCAGGCATTGGCTGTTGCGAAAGAACAGGGATTGGCCGCAGCGGCACTCCCATACCTTGCTGTCACGAGACGTACCGGCTACGAAGGGTGCAGCAATGCGCGAACTGAGTTGCTCGAAGTAGCGGAACATGGCGATCTCTCCCTGGGTGACTGAGACTAGATCAATTCCCTTCGAAGATCGTTCCGAAAATATAACGATACCTTGCAGGAGCCCGGCTTTGCGGCGATGACGATTTCGCGCACGTATCGCCAGCAAGCCGGGCGCCTACCGTGGAGGGGTGTCAATCGACCTTGATAGCGTGCTTGGCGAGGAAGGCGACGAAGGCGTCTTCGTCCAACACCTTCACGCCTAGTTCATTGGCCTTGGCCAGTTTGGAACCCGCGCCCGGCCCCGCCACCACGCAGTGGGTCTTCGCCGAGACGGAACCGGCCACCTTGGCGCCGAGGCTTTCGAGCTTGTCCTTGGCCACGTCACGGCTCATCAGCTCCAGGGAGCCGGTGAGCACCCAGGTGTGCCCAGCTTCGGGCAACCCTTCGACGACTTTCTTCTCGCTCAGCCAGTGCATGCCGAAGTCCTTGAGCTGCTGCTCAATGGCCAGGGCGCGGTTGGCGTTGTCTGGGTTATCAAAAAAGTCGCGTACGGCCTTGGCCTGCTTCTCGGGCAGGGCCTGGCGCATATCCAGCCAGTCGGCCTTGATCACACCTTCGAGGGTGACGAACTTGTCCGCGAGTTTCTGCGCAGCGCCAGGGCCGACGCTCGGCACGTGCAGCTTGTCGAGCAAACCATCCAGGGTAGTGCTGGCGGCGAATTCGGCGCTCAGCTCGCCCTCCTCCTGCAATTGCAGCGCGCATTCCTGCGGCGACAACAGTGCGCCGATCACGTCCTGGTTGTGGCCGTCCTCGAAGAAGCTGTGGATCTCGTGCGCGACTTCCAGGCCAACGTCCGGCAAGTACGTGAGCACTTCCGGCAAGGCCTTCTGCACGCGCGCCAGCGAAGCCAGGGAGCGCGCCAGCACCTTGGCGGTCTCCTCGCCCACGTCGGGAATGCCCAGGGCATAGATAAACCGCGCCAGGGTCGGGGTCTTGCTGTTCTTGATGGCGGTGATCAGCTTCTTGCTGGAGATGTCGGCAAAGCCTTCCAGGTCGATGATCTGCTCGTACTTGAGCTTATAGAGATCAGCGGGTGAGCCGATGAGCTTTTCATCCACCAGTTGCTCGATGGTCTTGTCACCCAGGCCGTCGATGTCCATGGCGCGGCGCGAGACAAAATGGATGATCGCTTGCTTGAGCTGTGCGGCACAGGCCAGGCGGCCGACGCAGCGGTACACCGCGCCTTCGGTGACGGTTTCCTTGCCCTTGCTGCGTTTGACCAGTTGCGTGCGCTCCACATGGGAGCCGCACACCGGGCAGGTTTCGGGGATCTGCACGGCACGGGCATTTTCCGGACGGCGCTCGGGCACCACGGACACCACCTGCGGGATCACATCACCGGCGCGGCGGATGATCACGGTGTCGCCGATCATCAGGCCCAGGCGCGCGACTTCGTCCATGTTGTGCAAGGTGGCGTTGGACACGGTCACACCCGCGACCTTGACCGGCTTGAGCCGCGCCACGGGGGTGACGGCGCCGGTGCGGCCGACCTGGAATTCCACGTCGAGCAGTTCAGTCAGCTCTTCCATGGCCGGGAATTTATGCGCGATGGCCCAGCGCGGCTCGCGGGCGCGAAAGCCCAGTTCACGCTGGGAGGCAATGCTGTTGACCTTGAATACCACGCCATCGATCTCATAGCCGAGGCTGCTGCGCCGCTCGCCGATATCGCGGTAGTACTCCAGACATGCCTGGATGCCCTTGGCCAGCTTCAGTTCGTGGCTGATGGGCATGCCCCATTTCTGCAACTGCTTCAGGTTGCCGATATGGGTATCGCTGATGTCGGCGGTTACCTGGCCAATGCCATAGCAGCAGAACTCCAACGGGCGACTGGCGGTGATTTTCGAATCCAGTTGGCGCAGGCTGCCGGCCGCGGCATTGCGCGGGTTGGCGAAAGTCTTGCCGCCGACTTCCAGTTGCGAGGCATTGAGCCGTTCGAAACCGGCCTTGGACATGAACACTTCGCCACGCACTTCCAGGGTTGCCGGCCAGCCGCTGCCGTGCAGTTTCAACGGAATATTGCGCACGGTGCGCACATTGACGCTGATGTCCTCACCGGTGGTGCCGTCACCCCGGGTGGCGCCGCGTACCAGTTCGCCGTCCTGATACAGCAGGCTCACCGCCAGGCCGTCCAGCTTCGGTTCGCAACTGTATTCCACCGCTGCACCGCCACCGAACAAGTCCCCCACCGGCAGGTCGAGGCCTTCGGTCACCCGGCGATCGAATTCGAGCAGGGTGGTTTCATCAAAGACGTTACCGAGGCTGAGCATCGGAATTTCGTGCCGTACCTGGGTGAACGCCGACAACGCCGCACTGCCGACCCGCTGCGTCGGCGAATCGCGCGTTACCAGGTCCGGATGCTCGGCTTCCAAGGCCTTGAGCTCGTGGAACAGCCGGTCGTACTCGGCGTCCGGAATGCTCGGCTCGTCGAGGACGTGGTAACGGTAGTTGTGCTGATCCAGTTCAGCGCGCAGTTCGAGAATGCGGGTGTGGGCGGCGGTCATGGGTGTTCTCTCAGAAAGCAAAAGAGCAGCCGAAGCTGCTCAATATGTTAGTGCGCTTATTCTACTGACAACGCTGAAGACCAACCCTCAGCGTTTCTGTGTCAGGGCGCGACGCTCGAACTCGACGATGCGCTGACGGTAATGTTCGATGGTTTGCGCGGTGAGGACGCTACGCTGGTCGTCCTTGAGCTCGCCATTGAGTTCCTGGGACAGCTTGCGGGCCGCGGCCACCATCACGTCGAACGCTTGTTTCGGGTGACGCGGGCCTGGCAAACCAAGGAAGAAGCTCACGGCCGGGGTGCTGAACAGGTCGATATCGTCCAGATCAAACGTGCCCGGCTTGACGGCGTTGGCCATGGAGAACAGCACTTCACCGTTACCGGCCATGCTTTCGTGACGGTGGAAAATATCCATCTCGCCAAAACGCAGGCCGCTTTCGAGGATGTTCTGCAGCAAGGCCGGGCCTTTGAAGCCAGCGGCGTCGCGGCAGATCACGCTGATCACCAGCACTTCTTCGGCAGCCGGCTGGTCGTTCACCGATTGGCGCGACGCCGTTTTACCCAGGTTTTCATCCGGGAAATCATCATCGCGGCTGCTGAAGCTCGGGCCTTCGTCGACGTCAAGGTTCAGGTCACCCTGATGCGGCTCGGCCACGGCGGCATTGGCGCGCTTGCCACGCTTGGAGGACGGCTCGCGGGCTTCACGCACGGGTGCGCTCATCGAGGGCAAGTCGTGCTCGTCCAGTTGTGGCTCTTTATGAGTATCCAGCACACGGGGCGGCCCCAGCAGCTCGGCGCTGCC
>Ga0308164_10004223_pt1 | contig 12300 bp, 9 predicted proteins | sample PhyTR2_FD_201031 | JGI IMG/M metagenome (GOLD analysis project Ga0308164, IMG submission 201031) | Phyllosphere microbial communities from UC Gill Tract Community Farm, Albany, California, United States - DLSLT.R2 | ecosystem: Host-associated > Plants > Phyllosphere > Unclassified | place: USA... | reverse complement strand
TGAGGCACGGGAGGTAGGCGAAATGCGTGCCGCCGGCCTCCTCGAAGCTCTCGCGCCCGCGGATCGACAGCTCCTCGAGCGTCTCCAGACAGTCGGCGGAGAAGCCCGGCGCGAAGATCGCGACCTTCGTCTTGCCGGCCTTGGCGAGCGCGACGAGCGTCTCGTCGGTCGCTGGGCCCAACCACTTTTGCGGCCCGAACCGCGACTGGAAGGCGATCGTCAGCTCGCGCCCCATCCGCTCGCCGAGCAACCGGGCGGTCTTCTGGCAGTGGCAATGATAGGGATCGCCCTGCTGCAACGTCCGCTTCGGCATCCCGTGGAAGCTCGCGACGATCGCATCCGGCGTGAAGTCGAGCGCGGTGAGCCCTGCCTCCAGCGAATCCTTCAGCGCATCGATATACAGCGCGTCATCGTAATAGGGTGGCAGCGTGCGGATCGCCGGCTGCCAGCGCAGGCCGGCCAGATGCTTGAACGCCTTGTCGTTCGCGGTCGCGGTCGTTGCTGCGCAATATTGCGGATAGAGCGGCGCGAGCAAAATGCGCTCGCAGCCCGCCGCCTTCATCGCGACAAGCCGGTCCGAAATCGATGGATTGCCATAGCGCATCGCCCAGTCGACCAGGACCGTGGGGCCGAACGCGTCCTTCAGCGCCGCCGCCTGCAACCGGGTGATCGCGGCGAGCGGCGATCCGTCGTCGCGCCAGACCTGCGCATAGGCGTGCGCGGACTTTTTCGGGCGCGTGTTCAGAATGATCCCGCGCAGGATCGGCTGCCACGCGATCTGCGGGATTTCGACGACGCGCGAATCGGACAGGAATTCGCCGAGATAGCGCTTCACCGATTTGGCATCGGGGCCATCGGGCGTGCCGAGGTTCATCAGCAGCACGCCGATCTTGGGGGCAGGAATCGGCGGATGATCGGGGGGCAGGGTCATGCTGCCGGTCTTAAGGGCAAATTGCGGATGCGAAAGCCCGTTGACGCATGGAGCGCGTTGGCGATCGCGGGCGCGACCGCGGGGACGCCGAGTTCGCCGACGCCGCCGGGGGCCTCCTCGCTGCGGATCAGCTCGACGGTGATGTCGGGCGTGTCGGCCAGCCGGGGCAGCGCGATCGTGTCGAACCCGCGCGCGTCGGCGAGCCCGCGGGTGATCCCGGTCGATGCGCCGAGCGCGCCGGCCAGCCCGAAGATCAGCCCGCCCTCGATCTGCTGGCGGACGATGTCGGGATTGATCTGCGCGCCGCAATCGACCGCGGCGACGAGGCGGTCGACGACCGGGCGCTGGTCGGGCCCCAGATGCGCCTCCGCCACGACCGCGATGTAGCTGCCGCGAAAGGCATGCGCCGCGATTCCTTGGCCGCTGCCCGCGACACCGCCGTTCCACCCGCCGAGCGCCGCCGCGGTCGACAGGCAGCGCGCGAGGCGCGGCGCGCTGCCGAGCATGCCGATCCGGAACGACATCGGCTCGGACTGCGCGACATGCGCGAGTTCGTCGAGGAAGCATTCGGTGAAGAACGCGGTGTAGCCATGCGCGCCGCCGCGCAGATGGCCGGTCGGGATGCCGATCTCGGCGGGGTGGTGATCGATCGCATAGGCCGGGATGCGATAGGCGGGCGTCGCGCCTGCCACGGCGTAGCGGTCGCCGCGCACCCCGATCAGCGCGGCCTCGGTCGCCAGGCCCGGCATCATCCGGCGTGCCATCTCCGCCCCAGTCGACGGCGCCGCGATCTTTGCGCTCCAGCCCAGAATCGCGCCATTGGGGGCGAGCCGCGCCGTCATCTTCGCCACCGCCGGCGCGCGGTAGTGATCGTGGAGCGACTCCTCGCCGCGCGACCAGACGAGGCTGACGGGGCGCCTGAGCTTGACCGCGAGGATCGCGGCTTGTTCGGCGATGTCGGGTTCGAGTGCGGCGCCGAATGACCCGCCGATCAGCATCGGGTGGACGACGACCGAGTCCTCGCCGAGACCCGCCGCACGCGCCGCTGCGGTTCGCGCGAGGCCGGGTGCCTGGGTCGCGAGCCAGAGTTCGAGCCGGCCGTTCGAGAAGGACGCGGTGGCACTGCGTGTCTCGATGCCTGCGTGCAGGCCGAGCCCCGCGCGATAGGTCGCGGTGACGAGCTTGGCGCCCTGGAAGGTCGCCGCGACATCGCCGACCGACGTCATCGTCGTGCCGGGACGCGCGAGGGCGGCGTCCAGCGCTGCGTCGATCGAGCGGGTATCGGGGAGGGGGGCGGCATTTTCGAACCGCGGCGCGAGCGCGTCGAGCGCCTTGTGCGCCGCCCACCATGTCGTCGCCACCGCCGCGACCCAGCGCGGGTTGTCGACCACCGACAGCACGCCGCGGATGCGGTCGGCCGCCGCGCGATCGACCTTGGTCAGGCGTCCGCCGACCGGGCCCTGCCGGATCGCGGCATGCACCATATCGGCAAGCCGGACGTCGCCCGCGAAATTCGCCGAGCCATCCACCTTCGCGGCGGCGTCGATCCGCGGCACCGACGTGCCGGCGAGCTTGCCCGCGCCCTGGATCCCGAGCGGGAGTGGATCGGGGAGGGCGAAGCTTGCCGCCGCCTCCGCCAGTTCGGCGAAGCGGATGCGCTTGCCCGCATGCGTGCAGAAGCCCGCCTCGACGGTCACCTCGGTCCAGTCGGCATCCCAGCGTTTTGCCGCCGCCATGCATAGCAGCGCGCGCGCGCCCGCGCCCGCCTCGCGACAGGCCTGTTCGAACATCCGGATCGAACTCGATCCGCCGGTCAGCATCGGCGGCTGTGCGACGCGACCGGGCAGGCGGTCGAACAGCCCTTCGAACAGGTCGTGCAGGCCGACGGGGTTGGCATAGAGCGGGTTGAGCGGGGCGGGTTCGACGCCGACGGTACGCCAGTCCGCGCCGAGCTCGTCCGCGACGATCTGGGGGAGGGTGGTGTAGACGCCCTGCCCGTGCTCGACCTGCGGGACGGCTACGGTGACATGGCCGTCGGTGCCGATCTTCAGCCAGGCGCCGAACGGGGTTTCGCCGGGGTTAGCGACGAGGGTGGGCGCGTAGCGGCGGGGCCAGAGGCCCCAGGCGACGACGAGGCCGATTCCCGCGCCGCCGCCGACGATTATGCTGCGCCTGCTGATCATGCCGTGGCCCCTAACCCTTCTCCCCCACGGGGAGAAGGTGGCGCGGCAGCGTCGGATGAGGGGGCGTGGGTCTCCGGGACCGTGCCGGGAGACTCACTACCCCTCTCCCTTCCGTCGCCTACGGCTCCTCCCTCCCTCTCCCCGTAGGGGCGAGGGACAGTCAGGCCAGCGCGCGGTAGGTGGCCTTGAGCGAGACCTTGTCGATCTTTTCCGTCCCGAGCCGCGGCAGTGGCGCGTCCGAGATCCAGATCCGCTGCGGCACCTTGAACGCGGCGATGTGCTGGTAGAGGAACGCGCAGAGATCGTCGGGGGTCAGCGTCTCGCCGTCGCGCACCACGACCACCGCGCCGGGGACCTCGCCGAACCGCTCGTCCGCCAGCCCGAACACCGCGGCTTCCGCCACCGCCGGATGCTCGTACAGCGCCGCCTCGACCTCCTGGCACGAGATATTCTCGCCGCCGCGGATGATGATGTCCTTCTTGCGGTCGACGATGAACAGATAATCGTCCTCGTCGAGATAGCCGATGTCGCCGGTGCGGAAATAGCCGTCCGCGGTGAACGCCGCGGCGGTCGCGTCGGGGCGGTTCCAATATTCCTTGAAGTTGCAGATCGTGCGGATGCACACCTCGCCGCGCTGACCCTGGTCGACCGGGTGGCCGGCATCGTCGAGGATCGCGAGATCGACCAGCGGCGCGCCCGCGCGGCCAGCGGAATTGGGCTTGGCGAGATAGTTGCCGCGCCAGTTGCCCGTACCGACCGCGTTGGTCTCGGTCAGGCCGTAGCCGATCAGCGGCGCGCCGCCCCCCATCTCCGCGTCGATCCGGCGGACATGATCGACCGGGCGCGGCGCACCGCCCGCGGCGAAATCGGTGACGGTGGACAGGTCGTACTTCGCGCGATCGGGGTGGTTGAGGATCTCGAAGCTCATCAGCGGGACGCCGACGAAATAGGTGACGCCCTCCGCCTCGATCAGCCGCATCGCCTCGCCCGCATCCCATTTCGGCATGAGCACGAGTTTCCGCCCCATCGCGAAGCTCTGGAGGAAGACGGGCACCTCGCCGGTGATGTGGAACAGCGGGATCGTCAGCAGCGTGACCGGCTGGCCGACCGGCGGATTGCCCTGCGCGGTGGCGATGCCGACCATCATCATCGCCTGGGCGAGATAGTTGAAGATGCCCTGCACGATCGCGCGATGCTCGGACAGCGCGCCCTTCGACTGGCCGGTCGACCCGCTCGTGAACAGGATCGTCGCATGATCCTCGGGCCCGAGCGGCGGCAGGTCCGCGGTGTGATCGTCGCTGGCGAGCACGACCGCGAGTGCCTCGTTGATCGGGCGCGTATCGTCGATCTCGATCACCGGCGCGGCAAGGCCCGCGATCTGCGCGAGCCGCTTCACGCGCGGCGGGTCGGCGAAGACGAGCGCGCAATCGACGTCGCGGATCGCCGCTTCCAGTTCCTCCGCCTGCCACCAGCCGTTGAGCAACGTCGCGACGCCACCGGCCATGACGATGCCCATGTAGAGCACGATCCACGACGGCGAATTGCGCATCGCGATGCCGACCCGGTCGCCCTTCGCCACGCCGTGCCCGCCGACCAGCGCGCGCGCGACCCGCTCCGCCGCGGCATGGACCTCGCCGAACGTCAGCCGCTCGGGGCCCGACACGAGGAAGACGGCGTCGCGATGCTCGTTGGCATAATGCGCAAAATAGTAACTGAGCGCGGGCGGCGCGGCGGCGATCGTCGGGAGCGTGACCCCGAACCGCTCGGCCGAACCGAGCGCCAGCATGCCGTCGGGCGCGGTCAGCGCGGCCATCGTCGAATCCATAGCCGCATCGAGCTCGGTCCGCATATCGCTCTCCTACTTGGTCTTATCGTTACTCGTCTTTATGCAGGGGCGAACGCGTGGGGAAAAGCCTTTGATCCTGTCGACCATTTCTGCTGCCGTCGGCAGTCATATCCGCTTCGAGGACTTGGGTTTGCACCCCGATGTCTTCTCGATCGGGTTCTTCACGCTGCGCTGGTATAGCCTGGCCTATATCGGCGGGATCCTGCTGGGCTGGTGGTATCTGCTCAAGCTGCTCGCACAGCCCGGCGCACCGATGGCGCGGCGGCATGCCGACGACCTGGTGTTCTACGCGACGCTCGGCATCATCCTGGGCGGGCGACTCGGCTATGTGATCTTCTATGCGCCCGAGATGTTCCTGCATCCGTTGCGGATCTTCCGGCTGTGGGACGGCGGCATGTCGTTCCACGGCGGGGTCATCGGCACCTCGATCGGGTTGATCCTGTTCGCGCGCAAGCACCAGCTCAACTGGTTGCGCGTGCACGATTATATCGCCTGCGCCGTCCCGTTCGGGCTGTTCTTCGGGCGGCTCGCCAACTTCGTCAACGGCGAGCTCTGGGGTAAGCCGACCGACGTCGCCTGGGGCATCATCTTCGAGCGCACCGTGCCGTTCGGCATGATCGAGCCGGCGCGCCACCCGAGCCAGCTGTACGAGGCGGGGCTCGAGGGCATCCTCCTGTTCGCGCTGCTGTGGTTCGCGTTCTGGAAGACCAAGGCGCGCTATGATCCGGGCAAGCTCGTCGGGCTGTTCGTGCTGGGCTACGGGCTCGCGCGCTTCACCGTCGAGTTCTTCCGCGAACCTGATTCGCAGCTGCGCGCCTTTGCCGAACATACCGGGCTGCACATGGGCCAGTGGCTGTGCGTGCCGATGATCGTCGGCGGCGCCTATCTGGTCGCGACCTCGGCCAAGCGCCGCGTGCGGGTCGAGTCGATCGCGGGGACGCAGAGCGTCGCCTGACTCCCAGCCCGCTTGCGGGAGGGGGCGGGGGAGGGCATGGCCGCAAACGTCATGGCCAACGATACTCCAGCCCCTCCCCTAACCCCTCCCGCAAGCGGAAGGGGAATCGAAGCCGCCCTTCCCGAACGCCTCGCACGCGCGATTGCACTCGCGGGGCCGATCCCTGTTGCGCAGTACATGGCGGCGGCCAACGCGCACTATTACGCGACGCGCGACCCGCTCGGCGCCGCGGGGGATTTCACCACCGCGCCCGAGATCAGCCAGATGTTCGGCGAACTCGTCGGCCTGTGGTGCGCGGACCTGTGGGACCGGGCGGGGCGGCCGGACGTGGCGTGGGTCGAGCTCGGCCCCGGTCGCGGGACGCTCGCCGCCGACGCAGCGCGCGCGATGGCGAAGGCGGGGCTCGAACCCCCGGTCCATTTCGTCGAGACCAGCCCGGCGCTCCGCACCGCGCAGGCCGAGCGGGTCCCCGGTGCGACGTGGCACGATACGATCGACACGCTGCCCACCGATCGTCCGCTGATCGTCGTGGCCAACGAGTTTTTCGACGCGCTGCCGATCCGCCAGCTCGTCAAGCGCCAACAGTGGCACGAACGCCTCGTTGCCGCGCAGGATCTGCTGTTCCTGCCGATCGCGGGCAAGCCGCTGCCCGACGCGGTCATTCCCGAGCCGTTCCGCGATGCGCCTGCGGGCTCGATCCTGGAGACCTCGCCCGCGGCGGTGGCGATCGTCCGCGGCCTCGCGCAGCGGATCGCCCGCCAGGGCGGCGCGCTGATCGCGATCGATTATGGCTATGAGGGGCCAGCGCTCGGCGACAGCTTGCAGGCGGTCCGCGGCCATGCGTTTGCCAACCCGTTCGAGGCGCCGGGCGAGCATGACCTTACCGCGCATGTCGACTTCACCACGCTCGCCGCCGCCGCGCAGGCCGAGGGCGCGGTCGCCTGGGGGCCGGTCAGCCAGCGCGACCTGCTCGGCGGGCTCGGCATCGATTCGCGCACCTCGGCGCTCGCCAAGGCGGCGCCCGCGCGCGCCGACTCGCTGGCGTCGGATCGCCGCCGGTTGATGGACGACATGGGGACGCTCTTCAAAGCGCTCGCGATCACCGCGCCGTCCTGGCCGACCCCGGCGGCGTTCGCAGGGATGGGCGCGTGATCGCCTATCGCAACGCGGTGCCCGCCGACGGCCCGGCACTCGCCGCGATGGCGACGCAGTCGTTCACCGAGACGTTCGGCACGCTGTACCGCCCGCAGGACCTCGCCACGTTTCTCGACGAGGCGTTCGGCGAGAACGGGCTACCCGCGCAGATCGGCGACCCTAGCTACACGATCCGCCTCGCCACCGACGGCGCGGCGGTCGTCGGGTTCGCCAAGATCGGCCCCGTGGCCTTCCCCGGCGACTGGCCCGGGACGGCGGTCGAACTCTACCAGCTCTATGTTCGCGCCGACCAGCATGGCGCGGGCGTCGGTCCCGCGCTGATGGACTGGGCGATCGATGCCGCGCAGGCTGACGGGCGGACGGAAATGATCCTCAGCGTCTATGTCGACAACGCGCGCGCGATCCGATTCTACCAGCGCTATGGGTTCGTCGAGATCGGCCGGTACGTGTTCATGGTCGGCGAGCAGCCCGACGACGATCGGATCATGCGGCTCGTCCTGTGATGATCGATAGTGCCGCAAATGAGTACCACCCCGGCGCAGGCCGAGGCCCAATTGGAAAGGTTGGAGTAACGATGCGCCGTCCTCTGTCAGCATTGTCCCCCATTTGGGCCCCGGCCTTCGCCGGGGTGGATCCACGAGGAAATCGTTCGGCATGACCATCGACGTCATCCGCGCCAAGTCGCTTGGCGACGTCCGCCACGGCTTTCTCGGCCGTCGCGGGGGCGTGTCGACCGGCGCCTATGCGAGCCTCAACGTCGGTATCGGCTCCGACGACGACCCCGCCGCGATCGCCGAGAACCGCCGGCGTGCGAGCGAGGCGGTGCTGCCGGGCGGCACGCTCGTCGGGCTCTACCAGATCCATTCCGCCGACGTGGTCACCGTGATCGCGCCGTTCGACGACTCGCTTCGTCCCCGCGGCGATGCGCTGGTCACCAACCGACCCGGCGTGGCGCTCGGCATCCTCACTGCGGACTGCGCGCCGGTGCTGTTCGCCGACGCGGAAGCCGGCGTCGTCGCCGCCGCGCATGCCGGGTGGAAGGGTGCGCTCGGCGGCGTCACCGATGCGACGATCCTCGCGATGGAGGCGATCGGCGCGCGGCGCGACCGCATCGTCGCCGCGGTCGGTCCGTGCATCGCGCGCGCGAGCTACGAGGTCGACGACGCGTTCATCCGTCGGTTTTGCGAATCGGATCCGGAGAATGAGCGCTTCTTCGCCGATGGCCGCGCGGACCATTATCAGTTCGACCTTGAGGCCTATGTCGTCAGCCGGCTCGCGGTCGCCGGGATCGGCCGGATCGAGGCGCTCGGGCTCGACACCTACGCCGACCGGGAGCGCTTCTTCAGCTACCGCCGCGCGACCCATCGTGACGAACCCTCTTATGGCCGCCAGATCAGCATCATCGGGCTGTAACGGGTCCCAAATCCTGCATCGCTCGTTTAGGCTCGACAGATCGGTCCGCGCCAGACGGGCCACGCAGGAGCTTATGAATGTCCGATACCCCCGATAACGCAGGCGCCATCCCCGCCGAGACCGAAGCCGACCTGACCGGCGTCGCCGCGCGAGTCGCGCCCAAGCCAGAGGTCGAGAAGATCGGTGGGCGCAAGCTGAAGCCGTCGACGCTGATGATGGGGCATGGCTATGATCCGTCGCTATCTGAAGGCTCGCTGAAGCCGCCGATCTTCCTCACCTCGACCTTCGTCTTCCCCAATGCGGCGGCGGGCAAGCGCCATTTCGAAGGCGTCACCGGCAAGCGTCCGGGCGGGGCCGAGGGCCTTGTCTATTCGCGCTTCAACGGCCCGAACCAGGAGATCCTCGAGGATCGCCTCGGCGTGTGGGAAGAGGCGGAGGACGCGCTCGCCTTCTCGAGCGGCATGTCGGCGATCGCGACGCTGTTCCTCGCGATGGTCAAGCCCGGCGACACGATCGTCCATTCGGGCCCGCTTTATGCGGCGACCGAGACGCTGATCGGCCGCGTGCTCGGCAAGTTCGGGGTGAAGTGGCTCGACTTCCCGGCGGGTGCGACGCGCGAGGAGATCGACGCGGTGATGACCGAGGCCGCGACCGGCAACGTCGCGCTGATCTATCTCGAAAGCCCGGCTAACCCGACCAACGCGCTGGTCGATGTCGAGGCGGTCGCCGCCAGCCGCGATGCGATCTTCAAGGGTGAGAAGCCGCCGATCGCGATCGATAACACGTTCCTCGGGCCGCTGTGGTTCCAGCCGCTCAAGCACGGCGCGGACATCGTCGTCTATTCGCTGACCAAATATGTCGGCGGGCATTCGGATCTGGTCGCTGGCGGCGTGCTCGGATCGAAGGAGCACATCAACACGATCCGGACGATGCGCAACACGATCGGCACGATCACCGATCCGAACACCGCGTGGATGCTGTTGCGCAGCCTCGAGACGCTCGAACTGCGGATGAGCCGCGCGGGTGAGAATGCGGCGAAGGTCTGCGGCTTCCTGCGGCATCACCCGAAGGTCGAGCGTGTCGCGTATCTCGGCTTCCTCGAGGACGAGCCGGGCATGGAGCGGCAGGCCGACATTTATCGCCGCCATTGCACCGGCGGCGGCTCGACCTTCTCGCTGTACCTCAAGGGCGGCGAGCGCGAGAGCTTCGCGTTCCTCGACGCGCTGAAGATCGCCAAGCTCGCGGTGTCGCTCGGCGGGACCGAGACGCTGGCGAGCCACCCGGCAGGCATGACGCACCTGTCGGTGCCCGATGCGCGCAAGCAGGCGCTGGGGATTACCGACAACCTCGTCCGCATCTCGATCGGCGTGGAGGATCCGGACGACCTGATCGCCGATTTCGAGCAGGCGCTGGAGACGATCTGATCCTGAAGGGCCATCTGCCGCCTCCTTGTTCTCCCGCGAAGGGATGGGGCAGGTTTTGGGGTGAAGTCGTCGGCCCGACCGGCTAGCATCGGTCGATGCCGATCTTCACCCCTATCCCGCAGGACGACTTCGTCGCTGCGATCCACGTCCTCGCCGCCAAGCTGGCCGAGGACACCGCCTGGACCCCCGATTTCATCATCGGCATCGGCCGCGGCGGGCTCGTGCCCGCGGTGTTCCTCAGCCACGCGATCGGCCTGCCGACTTTGTCGGTCGATTATTCGAGCCAGGTGAAGGACTTTGCCGACGCGCCGCTGGTGAAACTCGCCAAGCGGACTCGCGATGGCGAGCGGCTGCTGTTTCTCGACGACATCAACGATTCGGGGCGGACCATCACGCACCTGCGTGGCGCGCTCGCGGCGGCGGGTGCGGTGGACGGCGCGGTGCGGTTCGCGATGCTGATCGACAATGTCAGCTCGGCCGAGCGGATCGAGTATAGCGCGCGGACGATCGACCGGACGGTGACCAAGGACTGGTTCGTGTTCCCGTGGGAGGCCGTCGCGCCGAGCGCGGCGATCGCGCAGGATGCCGCCGAAGTGCCGGATCGGATCGCCTAGCGCGACCGGTGCCTGCGTGGGTGTGCAGCGCAGACGAACAAAGGGCCGGCTTCCATACGGGAAGCCGGCCCTCGCCCTCGATACGCTACGCGAGGGAACTGGGAAACTGGTTGGGCTGGGGCGGACGGGACGTCGGCAAAGCCGTCGTCGGTCGGGTCAGGCGCTGCCTGCCCGCCGTCCGTGCCGGCGGTTGCTCGACCGCTTTCGCGGCGAGCACCGGCCCGTTGCCGGGCTTACCGCCGGCAATACCCCGGGTTGTCCGACTTATCGATCGCGTTGCCGGCGAGGCCGCCACCCGCTGCGCCGAGGACCGCGCCGAGCGTCCGGTCACCACGGCCGGCGATGGTGTGTCCGAGCAGGCCGCCGGCGAGCGCGCCGATGATCGTGCCGCCGGTGTTGTCGCAACCGCGACGGTTGCGCGCATTGTAGCGGCGATCGTTGCCGCGATACTCGCGATAGTCGCTCCGGTCGTAACCGCGATCGTATCCGCGATAGCCGCCCTGATAACCATCGTAGCCACGCTCGTAGCGCGAGCCGTAGCGCTGCGCATCGGCGGCGGCGGGAACGAGGGCGGTTGCACCCAATGCGAGGGCACTGGCGGCGAGGGTAAAAGTCTTGAACATCGTGCGTCTCCCGTTGGGGATTTCGGCGGCGGCGGTGGCCGTGCTTCCATCCTCGATGAGAGGCTTATGGGTGATTCGCATTGAGCCGAGCCTGAATGCCTCCGTTATCCGCTGTTCATGCTTCCGCGGACCGCGCGGGGCCCTATGAGGGCGCGATGCGACGCCTGATCACCGCCCTGTTCGTCTGCGTCAGCGTCTGCGCGATCGTGCCGGGCTGGTCGGGCGAATCGCGGCTCGACCTGCTCGGCGAGCGCGCGCAGCTGACCGCGACGCGCGTGATGCTCGATCGCACCAATCCGCGGCACGTGCGCGTCGGCGGGCTCACCTATCTCGGCGGGGTCGCGCTCGACAGCCGCGATCCGGCGTTCGGCGGATTCTCGTCGCTCGACGTCAGCAGCGCCGCGGGCGGCCATCGCTTCACGTTGCTGAGCGACGGCGGCAACATCGTCCAGTTCGACATGGGGGGCGACTGGCGCCCGCATCGAATCGCGTTCAGCAACCTGCCCGCCGGACCCGGCATCGGCTGGGAGAAGCGCGACCGCGACAGCGAATCGATGGCGATCGATCCGAAGACGGGCCAGATCTGGGTCGGGTTCGAGGATAGCAATTCGATCTGGCGCTATGCGCCGGGGTTCGCCCGGTACGAGGCGCGGGTCGCTCCGGAGGCGATGCGCAAGTGGCCGGCCAATGGCGGCCCCGAATCAATGGCGCGGCTGCCCGACGGTCGATTCGTCGTCATCAGCGAGGAGGCGCATGTGCGGCGCCCCGACTGGACCGGGTCGGAGGCGGACCGGCTGCACACGCGACAGGCGCTGATCTTCGGCCGCGATCCGACCGCGGGCGGGGCGCCGGCGCGATTCGCCTACACGCCCTATGGCCGGTACGATCCGTCGGACGTCACCGCGTTGCCGAACGGCGACCTGCTGGCGCTCGATCGCGGATTCCGCCTGCCGTTCCGATTCTCCGCGCGGATATCGCGAATCGACCGGCGCGACGTGGCGGCGGGGCGAATCGCCAGGGGGCGCCTGGTCGCGACGATCGACGCGCCGCTGATCCACGACAATTTCGAGGGGATCGACACCACGATCGAGAATGGCGCGACGATCGTCTGGATCGTGTCCGACGACAACCAGCTGGTCCTCCAGCGCACGCTGCT
>Ga0308164_10004222_pt1 | contig 12304 bp, 15 predicted proteins | sample PhyTR2_FD_201031 | JGI IMG/M metagenome (GOLD analysis project Ga0308164, IMG submission 201031) | Phyllosphere microbial communities from UC Gill Tract Community Farm, Albany, California, United States - DLSLT.R2 | ecosystem: Host-associated > Plants > Phyllosphere > Unclassified | place: USA... | reverse complement strand
ATTTTCCTGAACTGTTCGCCTGCATAGAATGCCTCGCTATCGCGGGGCCACTATTTGGACCCAATGGTTCTAACGAGGAAGACATCATGAAACTCAATTCCCTGGGCGCGGCGTCGTTACTTGCGCTTTCATTGGTAGTGATCAGCGGTTGCGATCAGGTCGAGAAAAGCGCGCAGCAGGTGCTGGGCAAAGCCACCGAGTCGGCCAAGCAAGCGATCGATGACACCCACAAAGCCGCCGAGCAGGCATTGAGCGAAGCCACAAATGGCCTGATCACCCCGCAGAAGAAGGATGATCAGCAAGAGAAAGAAGCAGAATCGAACAGCAAAGAAGCGTAATTACCCGCACCTAATTTCCCGTACAACGTCAGGACTGACCTATGGACTACCTTTTACAACTGGCCGCCAGCCCCACCGCCTGGATTGCCCTGGCTACCCTGATCGTCATGGAGATCGTGCTGGGCATCGATAACCTGATCTTCATTTCGATCCTTACCAACAAATTGCCGGAGAAGCACCGGGCCAAGGCGCGGCGCATCGGTATCAGCATGGCGTTGGTACTGCGCCTGGGCCTGCTCAGCACCATCGCGTTCATCGTCCAGCTGACGACGCCGGTGTTCGAAGTGTTTGGCCAGGCGTTTTCGTGGAAGGACATGATCCTGATCGCCGGTGGCCTGTTCCTGGTGTGGAAGGCAACCACCGAGATCCATCACAGCATGGACCCGGAGCCCGAGGAGAAGGCCAGCGTCGGCAATACGGTAGCCATCGGCTTTGCTGCGGCTATCGGGCAGATCCTGTTGCTTGACCTGGTGTTTTCCATCGACAGCATCATCACCGCCGTGGGCATGACCGAGCACTTGCCGATCATGTTCATCGCCGTAGTGACCTCGGTGATCGTGATGCTGGTGGCGGCCGAGCCGTTGGCCAAGTTCATCAACGACAACCCGACCGTGGTGATGCTGGCCCTGGGCTTCCTGATCATGATCGGCATGACGTTGATCGCCGAAGGCTTCGGCGCCCATGTGCCTAAAGGCTACGTGTACGCGGCCATGGCGTTCTCGGCGGCTATCGAATGCTTGAACATTGCCCGTCGCAACCGCCACAAGCGTTTGCTCGCTGCCCGGCAATAACGGCTGAAACCAAAAGGCCGGCTGCGCACACAAGTGCTCAGCCGGCCTTTTGCTGTCTGTTAGAATTCGTGCACTTGATAGCGTGAGGTCCTACATGAACGAGCCGATTCGTCTTACCCAATACAGCCATGGCGCGGGATGTGGCTGCAAAATATCGCCCCAGGTATTGGAAGTGATCCTCGCCGGCAGTGGCGCACAGAACCTCGACCCCAACCTGTGGGTGGGCAATGCTTCACGCGATGACGCAGCGGTGTACGCCATTGACGACGAACGCGGTGTGGTCTCCACCACGGACTTTTTCATGCCGATTGTCGATGACCCATTCGATTTCGGCCGGATTGCCGCCACCAACGCGATCAGCGATATCTATGCCATGGGCGGTGACCCGCTGATGGCGATCGCCATTCTCGGCTGGCCGGTAAACGTACTGGCGCCGGAGATTGCCCGAGAGGTGATCCGTGGTGGCCGTTCGGTGTGCGACGAAGCCGGTATTCCCCTGGCGGGCGGCCACTCCATCGACGCCCCGGAGCCGATCTTCGGGCTGGCCGTGACCGGCATCGTGCAAAAGCGCCACATGAAACGCAACGATACCGCCACGGTTGGTTGCCGGTTGTACCTCACTAAGCCCATAGGCATCGGCATCCTCACCACCGCTGAGAAGAAGGGCAAGTTGCGTGAGGTGGACATCGGCCTGGCTCGTGACTGGATGTGTACCCTGAACAAGCCTGGCAGCCGTTTCGGCAAATTGGCGGGTGTCACGGCCATGACCGACGTCACCGGCTTCGGCCTCTTGGGCCATCTGGTGGAAATGGCTGATGGCAGCGGTGTGTCGGCACGTATCGAATACGCGAGCGTTCCACGCCTGCCGGGGATCGAGGACTACTTGGACCAAGGCTGCATGCCAGGTGGCACCCTGCGTAACTTCGACAGTTACTCAAGCAAGCTCGGGCGCCTGCAGGAGTTGCACAAGCGTGTGCTGTGCGATCCGCAGACCAGCGGCGGCCTGTTGATCGCGGTGACCCCCGAAGGCGATGACGAGTTCCAGGCCGTGGCGGCCGAACTGGGCCTGAGCCTTGCGCCTATTGGTGAGCTGGTCGAGCGACAGACCCACGCGGTAGAGGTGTTTTGATGGCGCCGGACATCACCGATTACCGCGATATTTTCCTCAATGACCGGCCGATGATGGATACCCGTGCGCCGGTCGAGTTCGCGAAGGGCGCCTTTCCGGGTGTGATCAACCTGCCACTGATGACCGATGACGAGCGTCAGCGGGTCGGCACCTGCTACAAGCAGCAAGGCCAGCAGGCGGCAATCGTGCTGGGGCACGAGCTGGTGTCCGGGCGGGTCAAGGCCGAGCGCATCGAACAGTGGGCGCGGTTCGCCCAGGCGAATCAGGAGGGTTACCTGTATTGCTTTCGCGGCGGTTTGCGTTCGCAGATCGTTCAGCAATGGCTGAAGACGGAGGCGGGCATCGATTACCCGCGAGTCGGCGGCGGATACAAAGCCATGCGCACCTTTTTGCTGGAGACTGTCGAGCAAGCTGCCACGCAGTGTGACTTCGTGTTGCTGGGCGGTATGACCGGCACCGGCAAGACCGAAGTGCTCGGCCATTTAAACAATGCCCTGGACCTGGAGGGTCATGCCAACCATCGCGGTTCCAGCTTTGGCAAGCGCGCCACGGCGCAGCCGTCCAACATCGACTTCGAAAACCGCCTGGCGATAGACCTGCTGAAAAAGCGCGCGAAAGGCATCGAACAGTTCGTGGTCGAGGACGAAAGCCGCATGATTGGCAGTTGTGCATTACCGTTGCCGTTGCACAAAGGCATGCAGGCCTTCCCCATGGTGTGGCTGGAGGACAGCGTTGAAGGGCGGGTCGAGCGTATCCTGCGTGACTACGTGGTGGACCTGTGTGCCGAGTTCATCGGGGCATTTGGCGAGCAGGGCCATGCAGTGTTTGCCGAGCGCCTGACCCAGAGCCTGTCCAACATCCACAAACGCTTGGGCGGTGAACGTTTCCAGAGACTTCAGGCGGTTATGCAGGATGCGCTGGCGGAACAGGCGCGCACCGGCGCAGTGGATTTGCACCGGGTGTGGATCGAAGGGCTGTTGCGCGAGTATTACGACCCGATGTACGCCTTCCAGCGTGAAAGCAAAGGCGCACGGATCGAGTTTGCAGGAGAGCAAGGGGCGGTGGTGGCGTATCTGCGAGAGCGTTTGCTGGCTAGAGGATAGCCGAACCGATCAGCCCGCAAAGCACCCCTACCAGCATGGTCAACCCAGCCACCGTCACCAGCACGCGCGTATCGAAATCCTTGCGCAGCATCAGCAGTGACGGCAGGCTTACGCTGGGCAGGGTCATCAGCAGGGCCACCGCGGGTCCAGTGCCCATGCCCAGTGCCATCATGGTCTGGACGATAGGGATCTCCGCGGCCGTTGGAATCACGAACAGCGTGCCGACAATCGCCAGTGGCACCAGCCATATCAGGCTGCTGGCCATGGCGCCATCCACATGCGGGAACAGCCAGACCCGTGCCGCGCCCAATATCAGCACCGCCAGGATGTAGATCGGGATGGTGTTCCAGAACAGCTGCCACAGGGTACGCAACCAGCGGCTGAGGAACGGTTGCGACTCGCCTGCGCTGACCTCTGCCACGGCGCCCAGTGCGGCTTGCGGCAGCTGGTCTGGCCGCGCAATGCGCTGTGCCACCAGGGACACGCCCACCACCAGCACCACGCCTGCTACCAGGCGCAACGCGGTAAAGCCCCAGCCGAGCACAAAGCCCATGAACACCAGGGTGGCAGGGTTGAGCACCGGGTTGGCGATCCAAAATGCCAGCGCCGCGCCCACTGACACCTGTTGGCGCCGCATGCCCGCGGCGACGGGGGCCGCGCAACAACTGCACATCATCCCAGGCAGGGCGAACAGCCCGCCGCGCAAGGTCGATCCCAACCCTGCACGGCCAAACAGGCGCAGCAGCCAGTCGCGGGGGATCAGTACTTGCAGGAGTGAGCCAAGGACTACCGCCAGCACGGCCGCCTTCCAGATCGCCAGGAAATACACCTGGGCATAGGCCAGCGCGGCGGCCAGTGGCGCGCTTTGCTGATCGTTGAGAATGGAGGCGCCAATGCTGTGGCTGTCGGCGGCAACGAAGGCCTTGAGGTAGTAGGGCGACCATTTCACATAGTAGAGGCCCACGCAGGCGACCAGCAGGAATAGCGCAGGTTTCCACCAGAAAGACCAGCCCCTGTCAGGCTTGGAGGAGGTGAGATTGGGCATGGTGATGATCCGCAGGTGAGTCAGTAGCGGCGCATCATACGCTGTCAGCTGTCGGCACTCACCTGTGTCGGTTCCGGGCAGCTTTGGTCGCCATCGTTCAAGCCTTGCTTGTAGTTGCGGCTCAGCAGGGAAGCCTTGCCGTTGTGCCAGGTCAGCGTCAGTACATACAGGGTGTCGTAGTCACTGCCGGACCAGTCGTCGGTGATGGTGTGCTTTTCGCCCGAGGCTTCACTGGCCACCTTGTTGATCAACTCCGGCAGGTAGCCGTGGGACCAGGCGGTGTAGATGATGGCGTTGTGATACTTGTCTTCCACCAGTTCATCGGCGAGGGCGCTGGTGTCATTCGCGGAAAACTTGATGTTCACCGGCAGGCCTAGCTTGATCGCGCTGGGGCTGATGGTCATCAGCGGTCGAATGTAGCTGTAGGAATTGTCCAGCTCACCTTCCTCCACATTGCGTGTCGGGTTGGCGGCGAAGACGAAATTGGCCTTGCCGAATTTTTCCGGCAATACCGTGGCCAGGTTCATCGCACGGTTGAGGCCCTGGCAATTGAGTTGCCCCAGGCCGCCGGCGGGTTTTTCACCATGGCGCAGGAACACGAGGGTTTGCACGCCGTCCACCTGGTCGGCGCTGCTGACGCGCGACTCCAGGGTCAGGCCGAGAGCGCCGCCGACTAATAACAGCGGCAACATGATGTATGAATATCGCTTCAGGCGCAGCGCAAGGCACAGAGGCTTGATTGTCATGGGTGTCGAGTCTTCAGTGCATCGGATTAAGGCGGACAAGCCCGGCCCCAGTGACGCATCCGGCGTCCTGCGGTTTTCCCTGTCGATAGAGCGAGGCGCCTCCATTCACCGTACGAGCGCACTTGAGAGTGCATGTGGGCCTATTGGTTCGCCCATGCGGGATAATAGCCAGCCGATGTTGCGCATTGATGACCCATGCAGGACACCGTGGGGATGACTATCATGGGGGCTTTCTGAGCTTAACGGCGCATGCTGCCTTGAGGACTTCCCAATGAACCCACTCGCCGCTTTCCCGATCAACAGCAAATGGCCGGCTCACCATCCCGAGCGTTTGCAGTTGTACTCGCTGCCCACGCCCAACGGGGTAAAAGTGTCGATCATGCTCGAAGAATTGGGCCTGCCCTATGAGGCGCACAAAGTCAGCTTCGAGACCCAGGACCAGTTGTCTCCCGAGTTCCTGTCCCTGAACCCCAACAACAAGATCCCCGCGATCATCGACCCCAATGGCCCCAGCGGCGTGCCGCTGGCGTTGTTCGAGTCGGGCGCGATCCTGATTTACCTGGCCGAGAAAACCAGCCAGCTGCTCTCCGAAGACCCTGCCACTCGCTACGAAACCATCCAGTGGCTGATGTTCCAGATGGGGGGGATCGGCCCGATGTTTGGCCAACTGGGGTTCTTCAACAAATTCGCCGGCAAGGCCTATGAAGACAAGCGCCCTCGCGACCGCTACGCCGCCGAGTCCCGGCGCTTGCTGGGCGTGCTGGAGAAGCGCCTGCTGGGCCGTACCTGGATCATGGGCGACGAGTACAGCATCGCTGACATCGCGACCTTCCCATGGATCCGCAACCTGATCGGCTTCTACGAGTCCGGTGACCTTGTAGGGATTGCCGACTTCCCCAATGTACTGCGCGCGCTGGACGGTTTCGTCGCACGGCCAGCAGTGATACGTGGCCTTAATATTCCGGGTTGAACCATGCCGACTTTCGATTTCAAACAGCTGGACGTATTCAGCCGCGTGTCGCTCAAAGGCAACCCGCTGGCGGTGGTGTTCGGTGCCGACAGCCTGAGCGACCAGCAGATGGCGGACTTTGCCAACTGGACCAACCTCAGCGAAACCACGTTCTTGCTGACGCCCCGCGATCCCAGGGCTGACTACCGGGTGCGCATTTTCACCACCTTGAAGGAGCTGCCGTTCGCCGGGCATCCGACGCTGGGCAGTTGCTACGCGTGGCTGCAGGCCGGTGGCATTCCTACAGGCGACGAAATCATCCAGGAGTGCGAAATCGGCCTGGTGCGTATCCGCCGCCAGGGCGATGAACTGGCGTTTATCGCGCCGCCGCTGTTGCGCGCAGGACCGGTGGAGGCCAGCGTGATAGAACGCGTGCGCGTGGCGTTGGGGTTGGCGCCTGGAGCGATTCTTCGTAGCCAGTGGGTCGACAACGGCGCGGGCTGGCTGGCAGTGATGCTGGCCGAGCGCAACCAGGTGCTGGCGTTGCAACCGGATTACTCGCAATTGCTGGGTTTGGCCGTCGGTGTGATCGCCCCTTGTGACCCGGCTCGTGACGATGTGGAGACGCACTTTGAAGTGCGTGCCTTTATCGCCGGCGACGGGGCCCAGGAAGACCCGGCCACTGGCAGCTTGAACGCCGGGCTCGCTCAATGGTTGCTCGGTGAGGGGCTGGCCCCCGAGCGCTATGTGGTCAGCCAGGGCACGGCCATAGGACGTGCGGGGCGAATCCTCGTTGAGCGCCAGGGCGATGAAATCTGGGTTGGTGGCGCCGTCGCGGTGTGCATCGACGGACGAGTACAGCTCTAGATCAATAAATTGTTACGGCCCACGCAATACACTGTTGGCCCCTTGGCGTTTGTGCTGCGGGGCCCTGGGGGCATAAGCTTTCGCCCCAAAGTTTTCTGCCATTTTTTTCAGGACCGCCATGACCAGCCAGTTCCCCCAAGCCCGTCCACGCCGCCTGCGCCGCTCCCCGGAGCTGCGTGGCTTGTTCCAGGAAAGCGAATTTACCCTCAACGACCTGGTGCTGCCGATCTTCGTCGAAGAAGAAATTGACGACTTCGTGCCCATCACCAGCATGCCGGGCGTCGTGCGTATCCCCGAGAAAAAACTGGCCGGCGAGATCGAGCGCTATGCCCGTGCCGGTATCAAGTCGGTGATGACCTTTGGCGTGTCCCACCACCTGGACGCCAGCGGCAGCGATACCTGGAAAGAGCGCGGCCTGGTCTCGCGCATGTCCTCGATCATCAAGGACGCGGTGCCTGAGATGATCGTGATGTCCGACACCTGCTTCTGCGAGTACACCGACCACGGCCACTGCGGCGTCATGCACGGCGCCCAGGTCGACAACGATGCGACGCTGGTCAACCTCGGCAAGCAAGCCGTGGCGGCGGCACGTGCCGGAGCCGACGTCATCGCCCCCTCGGCGGCGATGGACGGCCAGGTCCAGGCGATTCGACGCGCCCTGGATGACGCCGGTTTCACCCATATCCCGATCATGGCGTATTCGACCAAATTCGCCTCGGCGCTCTACGGTCCGTTCCGCGAAGCCGGCGGCAGCGCACTCAAGGGCGACCGCAAAAGCTACCAGATGAACCCGATGAACCGCCGCGAAGCCGTGCGCGAATCGCTGCTGGACGAACAGGAAGGCGCGGATGCGCTGATGGTCAAGCCCGCCGGCGCCTACCTCGACATCATCCGCGACATCCGCGAAGCCTCGCGCCTGCCGGTGGCGGCGTATCAGGTGAGCGGTGAATACGCGATGATCAAGTTCGGCGCCCAAGCCGGCGCGATCGATGAGGACCGAGTGGTGCGTGAGACCCTGGGATCGATCAAGCGCGCGGGTGCGGACCTGATCTTCACCTACTTCGCGATGGATCTGGCGTTGGCAGGGATCTAACCCCCCCACAGCCACTGCAGGGGCTGGCAAGCCAGCGCCTGCATTTTTTTGTCTGGTGTCAGCGCTGCGCAAACGCCAGGTTCAACCCCAGCCCCGCAAAGACCGCCGCAACGCTGCGGCGCAACCAATGTTGAACCCGTGGTGACTCAATCACTGCACGGCGAAAGACATTGGCCAGCAGGCCATACACCACGAACACCGCAAGCGTCATCGCCATGAATACAGCGCTCAGTACCAGCATTTATCACGCCGGTGCCGGGAATCAATACGACAATCAGGCAGGTCATCAGGAAGTTCAGGCTGGGCATGGCATTCAAACTCCGTGTACGCATGGTCCATGACCGATCCTGTCACGTTCTGTTGGCCCCTGGCGAGCGCATCAGGTTGGCGAACCCTGCTCAGACTTATCGGTCGATATCTGCAATGCCCGGCCCGTCGTCACCCAAGGAAGCCCCATGTATTCAAGCCGCCTGATCCTCTGCCTTGCCACCTTGCTGGTGCTGGCCGGTTGCTCCACTACGCGCAACCCGCAACAGCCGGAGCGCAGCGAGACCGAGGTGAAGGCGCAGATTGTGCGCCTGCTGCCGGCCACAGTGCCGGACCGCAATGGTTGGGCGCAGGACATCTACACCGCCTTTGACACCCAGAAAATCTACCCCAGCACAGAAAACATCTGCGCCGTGCTGGCGGTCACCGAGCAGGAGTCCACCTATCAGGTCGACCCGCCCGTGCCGAACATGGGCAAGATCGCCCAGGACGAGATCCAACGTCGCGCCGCCAAGGTCCATGTGCCCGCCTTTGTGGTACGCAGCGCCCTTCAACTGCGTTCGCCCACCGGCAAGACGTATGCCGACCGCCTAAGCGCCGCACGCACTGAGAGGGACCTGAGCGGCATCTTCGATGACTTCATCAGCATGGTGCCCCTGGGCAACACGCTGTTTGGTGGTTTCAACCCGGTGCACACCGCAGGCCCGATGCAGGTGAGTATCGACTTTGCGCAAAAGCAGGCCCGGGGTTATCCCTACACGGTGGATGGCAGCATTCGCCGCGAGGTCTTCACCCGCCGTGGCGGCATGTACTTCGGCATCGCGCATTTGCTCGGCTACCCGGTGAATTATGACCAACCGCTGTATCGCTTCGCCGACTTCAATGCGGGTTGGTACGCGAGTCGCAACGCCGCGTTCCAGGCCGCCGTCAGCCGCGCCTCGGGCACCGAGTTGGCGCTGGATGGGGACTTGATTCGCTACGGTTCTTTGCTCCCCGGTACCACTGAGCTGGCGGTGCGATCATTGGGCGCGAAGCTGGATATGCGCAACCCCAGCATCCGCAGCCAGCTGGAGCAGGGCGAGCAACTGGACTTCGAGGACACCCCACTCTACAAGCGCGTGTTTGCCCTGGCCGACAAGGCCGCGGGCAAGCCAATGCCACGGGCAATCCTGCCGGGCATCGTGCTCAAGAGCCCCAAGATCACCCGCAACCTGACCACGGCGTGGTTCGCCAAGCGGGTCGACGAGCGCTATCAGCGTTGCATGAAGCGCTGATCAGCTGCGGCGTTTGACAAAGCGCCGCCACAGCCACACCCATAACCACACGACCGGGAACGCCAGGATGACGAACGGCAGCACATAGCTTGATCGCTCCAGGGCGTCGGCAGTGCCTTCCACCAGGTTTTCGCCCAAATTGCTGAACATCCGGCTGAACCGTGACGGCTGGTTGGCACCATCAGAGGAACGGAAGTTCAGCGTCACGCGGTTGGTGTCGATACGCCGTTGCTGGCCGGCGGCAACCTGGGCCAGTTGCTGTAGCTCGTTTTCAATGGACGCCTGTTCCTTGCTCAAGGCAATCAGGTCACTGACGGTAATGTCCTTGCGTTTGGCCAACTCATCCAGCCGCTGTTGCTGGGCTTGCAGCCGATCCTGGCGACGACGCACGTCGGCGACGGCATCGGCCAAGTCCTCGGCGGTGGTGATACGTTGGCCCAGTCTGCCGCCTTCAGCAGCCATCGCGACCATCGGTTCCACCCCGGTGGGCGCGATGCGCAGGATGATCTGGCCGCCGCTGCCGTCTTCGGTGATGCCGAGGATGTTGCACGCGCCAAAGCGTGCTGTTTCACACGCTTCGCGGGTGGCTTGCATACGAGGGGCGAGCAGGGCGCCGGGCAGGGCCAGGCTCAGTTCGTGCTCGTAGGCCAATTGAGCGCCGGCCTGGCTTTGTTCGCCGTTGATCACCCGTGCGCGGGAGTGGTCCTTGGGCGAGCAGCCGGCCATGGCCAACGCTGCCAGCAAGAGCACGAGGTAGGAATGGGGTTTGCCGTCCAGATGGCGCATTGCTGTTCCTTGGGATCAGGGGGAATTGACGGCGATTAAAGCGGGTCTGGTGGATTAACGCAAAGCATCGTGGGGGATTTGCGTGGCTGATGGTGATGGTTGCCACGTGTGGCCTGGCGTACACCTCAAGCCCGACTCCAAGGAAGAATCCGCCATGATTGCCCACACCGTGCCTGAAGGTTTTGTCTCGCTACCCCGCAGCAGTCCCCTGCTTGATCTGTTAGGCCCGGCGTATTGCCGGGGGGAAGGCCTGCAATTGGAGATCGGCTTGCGGGCCGACAATCGCCACGCCAATGGGCGGGGCACAGTGCATGGGGGAGTGTTGGCGACCCTGGCGGATATTGGCATGGGGTACGCGATGGCGTTTTCCAGTGACCCGCCGCTGCCGTTGATTACCGCGAGCATGAACCTGGATTACCTGGGCGCGGTGCAGGTGGGGGAGTGGATTGTGGTGCGGTTGGAGCACCACAAGCGCGGGCGGCAGATGGCGTTTGCCACAGTGAGCCTGCAGGTAGGAGAGAAAGTGGTGGCGCGGGCGAATGCGGTGTTTGCGGTGCCCCGGACGGGCTGACAATGCAGAACCAATGTGGGCGGGGGCCTTTGAACTGCTTTTTTCAGTAGGGTCGCATAAAGAAAAGGCCTGGTTTTCGTGGAACCAGGCCTTTTCCGTGTTGCTCGTTGAATCAGTTGCGTTCGAGGGCGAGGGCGACGCCCTGGCCGCCACCGATGCACAGGGTCGCCAGGCCCTTCTTGGCATCGCGCTTGATCATTTCATGCAGCAGGGTCACCAGCACGCGGCAGCCTGAGGCGCCGATCGGGTGGCCAATGGCGATGGCGCCGCCGTTGACGTTGACCTTGTCGGCGTCCCATTCCAGCTCTTTGCCGACGGCCAGGGATTGCGCAGCGAAGGCTTCATTGGCTTCGATGAGGTCCAGGTCACCCAGGCTCCAACCGGCTTTGTCCAGGCAACGACGAGTGGCCGAGACCGGGCCGATGCCCATGATGGCTGGGTCGACGCCGGCGTTGGCGTAGCTGGCGATGCGCGCCAATACCGGCAGGCCGAGGGCCTTGGCTTTGTCGGCGCTCATCAGCAGCACCGCCGCGGCGCCGTCGTTGAGGCTGGAAGCGTTGCCAGCGGTGACGCTGCCGTCTTTCTTGAACGCAGGTTTCAGCTTGGCCAGGGACTCGGCGGTGGTGCCGGCGCGTGGCTGTTCATCCACGGCGAAGGCCACCGGGTCGCCTTTGCGCTGGGGAATCAGGATCGGCGTGATCTCATCGACAAAACGCCCGGCCTCGATGGCGGCGGCGGCTTTTTGCTGGGACGCCGCGGCGAACGCGTCCTGGGCTTCACGGCTGATGCCGTACTTGTCCACCAGGTTCTCGGCGGTGATGCCCATGTGGTAGTCGTTGAACGCATCCCACAGGCCGTCGGTGATCATGCTGTCGACCATCTTGGCGTGGCCCATGCGTAAACCGGTGCGCGCGGCGGGCAGCACATACGGCGCCAGGCTCATGTTTTCCATGCCGCCGGCGATGATCACGTCGGCGTCACCGCAACGAATGGCCTGGGCGCCCAGGTGCAGGGCCTTGAGGCCCGAGCCGCAGACCTTGTTCAAGGTGAGGCTGGGCACCGCATGTGGCAGGCCGGCGAGAATCGAGGCCTGGCGCGCCGGGTTCTGGCCGCTGCCAGCGGTGAGCACTTGGCCGAGGATGACTTCATCCACTTCGGCCGGGTCCAGGCCGGTCTGTTCCAAGAGGCGACGGATCACAGCGGCGCCCAGTTCCGGTGCCGGAATGTTCGCCAGTGAACCCTGGAAGCTGCCCACGGCGGTACGGGTGGCAGCAACAATCACGACGTCTTGCATGGAATCTGTCCTCACTGGAAGTGCATTTCTGGAACGTGGTCCGGGACGATC
>Ga0308164_10004221_pt1 | contig 12305 bp, 7 predicted proteins | sample PhyTR2_FD_201031 | JGI IMG/M metagenome (GOLD analysis project Ga0308164, IMG submission 201031) | Phyllosphere microbial communities from UC Gill Tract Community Farm, Albany, California, United States - DLSLT.R2 | ecosystem: Host-associated > Plants > Phyllosphere > Unclassified | place: USA... | reverse complement strand
ATGTGGACGAGATTAAAGCGGTAGAAAATAACTTTGCCAAATCTGTCATTTTTGCTTTTGTGCCGGTTTCAGCCACAGGGGGGAAATACCTGATTGACATGACGCCATTTATCATACGCGATAGCCAGGGAATTACCTCAAGGCTGGGTGTATCGAGGGTAAGCGGGCCAGTAGCCATTAGGCCGTCGGCACCTTCAGGCGCAAGTTATAAACTGGATGAAACCCGTTCTGTGGTGTATATGGAAAATACAAAAAACTTTCCAAAAAACACTGAATTTGAATCTATGCTCACCTTTACCGGTGGCAATCCTAACGGGGATCCGTATGGAAGGGGAGTAGATATTGCCCCAGACCCTACGGCAATTACCATCAATATGCACCAGTCTTTTATTGAACTGCCGGATAAAAATTACAAGCCACGCAAGTTTGATGCACGTTCTGCATTTGGCCAGTTTGCCTTTATGGATTTTGCCGCCCCAATGACTGAGCCTATTATGAAAAGGTTCATCCGCAGGCACCGCCTGGAGAAAAAGAATCCGGAGGCGCCGGTAAGTGAAGCTGTGAAACCTATCGTTTATTATGTAGACCGCGGTGCACCGGACATGATTAAAAAGGCCTTAATTGAAGGTGGTGCATGGTGGAACCAGGCATTTGAAGCAGCTGGTTTTAAAAATGCATTTCAGATTATGGAACTTCCGGCCGGGGCCGACCCGATGGATATCCGTTACAATATGGTGAACTGGATTAATCGCTCTGGAAATCCCGCCCGTGCATTTTCTTCGGGGGCTTCATTTCTGGATCCGCGTACCGGTGAAATTATTAAAGGAGTGGTCACTCTGGGCTCCGACCGTCACCGTCAGGATTACCTGATGGCGGAAGGTTTACTCCAGCCTTATGCCCCTGGGAAAGCTATACCAACAGAGATGCAGGAAATTGCCCTGCAACGTGTAAGACAACTTTCTGCACATGAAATTGGTCACACACTAGGATTTAACCACAACTTTGCGGCAAGCCCGAAAGACAGGGGATCGGTTATGGATTATCCTTATCCACGGTTCTCGCTTAAAAAGGATGGTACGGTAGACCTTTCCAATGCTTATGCCGACGGAATAGGCAGCTGGGACAAAAGGGCGGTAATGTGGGGATATACGGAATTTAAAAAGGGAACAGACGAAAATGCGGCATTGGAAAAAATCATGCACGAAACGCTGGACCAGGGTTTTATTTTTATTCCTGATATCGGTGGAAATGCACATCCTACTTCGCATCAGTGGGATGATGGGGCTGACCCGATAGACCAGATGACCAACATCATGAAGGTACGTAGAAAAGTATTGGATGATTTTTCTGAGAAATCTATTTTGGACGGTGAGCCAATGTCTACCATTGAAGAGGTACTGGTGCCGGCTTACCTACTGCACCGTTACCAGATTGAAGCAGTCGCCAAGTCGATCGGTGGCCTGTACTTTACCCATGCTATTAAAAATGACGGTCAGGTGGTAACCCGTATGGTTGAACCCGCGGTACAGTGGAAGGCTTTTGAATCATTGATGAGCACAATTACACCGGAAGCGCTCGCGCTGCCCGAAAAATTGATAAAAATGATACCTCCGCGTCCGTCCGGATATCCCGCATCTGTAGAGACATTCAAAAGATACACCGGGCCAACGTTTGACCCTATCGCAGCAGCTGAATCGGCCGCCAGTACAACACTTTCTTACATGTTTGATGATGAAAGGGCGAGCCGCCTGGTTGAATATAATGCACGGGACAGTAAATATCCTGGTTTTATAGAAGTGGCTGATAAGCTGATTGACCGTACCTGGAATGCCCCGATGGCCGACGGTTATAAAGGCGAGTTGCAGGTGATGGTTAATAACCAGGTGCTGAAATACCTGCTGATGCTGGCTGCCAACAGCAGGACTTCTGAAGTGGTGCGTGGACAGGCCCTCTATGAAATGGAAAACCTGAAAACACTCATCAGCGCTAAACTAGCTGCTGCACCGGCAAAACAAAAAGCAAATATCCTTTTTGCATTGTCGCAATTTGAAGCCTTCAAAACCGATCCCAACAAATTCCAGCCACCAGCAGCAATTGATATGCCTCCGGGTGCACCAATTGGCATGCCTGGTATGGATTTCATGAACGGCGGAGAGCAAAACAGCACTGGCTGGAACGCTACTTATGACAACTTATAAAATGCATTGATCAATAATTATTTGACGGCTTTACTTTAATCATTATGATAAATATAAACATACAATCTTCGTTTAAAAAGGCGGTTTATTTTGGCGCTTCCTGTGCGTTGGGCTACGGGGTTTTCGCTCCCTCTGTGGTAACCGCCCAGACTATGGATCCCGCAAAACTGGATGCTTTGAAAACGGAACTGATGAAAGAGATAGATAAGCAGCAGAAAGAAACCCAGGTAATGGTAGACATGGTTTTTAGTTTCGGTGAACTGGGTTTCCAGGAATTTGAAACTTCAAAATACCTTACCGGTATTTTAGCAAAAAATGGCTTTACGGTAGAACAGGGCATTGCTGGTATCCCTACTGCCTGGATGGCTAAATGGGGGTCAGGCAAACCGGTGATTGCTATTGGAAGTGATATTGATTGTATCCCTAAGGCATCGCAGAAACCAGGTGTTGCTTACCATGATCCTATTATTGACGGTGCACCTGGCCATGGAGAAGGCCATAACTCTGGTATGCCGCTGAATATCACAGCAATGCTGGCATTGAAGAAGATTATGGAGAAAGAGAAAATCCCGGGAACACTGGTTTTGTGGCCGGGGGTGGCAGAAGAGCAGCTGGCTACAAAAGCCTACTACGTACGTGATGGTTATTTCAAAGACGTTGATGCTTGTATTTTTACCCATGTTGGCAATAACCTGACTACAGGATATGGACCCATTGGTACCAGTGGAATGATTTCTGTGAAATTTAATTTTGAAGGTGAAGCAGCACATTCTGCCGGTGCGCCATGGAAAGGCAGAAGTGCCCTGGATGCAGTGGAACTGATGGATGCGGCATGGAACTTACACCGCGAGCATATGCTGCCAAGCCAGCGTTCACATTATGTGATTTCGGATGGTGGCGACCAGCCAAATGTTGTGCCTTCGAAAGCTTCGGTGTGGTATTATTTCCGTGAGCAGGACTACCCTAAGGTGATGGCGATGTACAAAGACGGTATTAAAATGGCCGAAGCCGCCGCCTCTATGACGGACACCAAAATGACCTACGAAGTACTGGGCAGTGCATGGCCGGGTTTCATGAACAAATCTATTGCTGAAGCGATGTATGAAAATATCAAACAGGTAGGCTTGCCACAATGGTCGGAAGAGGACAAACAACTTGCCCTGGCCACACAGAAAGAACTGAACCCCAACGCACCGGAAATGCAAAAAGGCCTTCCTACTGCAGTTAGCCCTTTAGGGAAAGCTGTTCCGGGTGGCGCCTGGAGCGGTGGCGGATCTGATGACATCGGGGATATCTCCTGGAATGTACCTACTATAGTATTGGGTTACCCTTCTAATATATCGGGACTGAAAGGGCACGACTGGGCAAGCGCGATCACGATGGCTACGCCAATTGCCCATAAAGGGGCAACGGCCGGTGCCAAAGCAGAAGCACTGACGGTATTGGATATGCTGGTGAAACCTGAAATTTTAAAGGATGCATGGACGTATTTCAACGAAGTGCAGACAAAGGATATCAAGTATACACCGATGATTTCAAAAACCGATAAACCAGCAATCGGATTAAACAAACGTATTATGGCAGAATTCCGGCCCGAAATGCAGAAGTATTATTACAATCCGAAAAAGTACAAATCTTATCTGGAGCAACTGGGTATCAAATATCCTACAGTACGTACGGAAAGCACTAAATAATCATCCTTTTTTATAACAGCCCATAAAAACATAAAATGGAAACGAAAGAAAAATCTTATCTCAAACAGGCTTTGATTTCCTGCGGCACAGCTGGTTTGGTTGCCCTGGCTTCTTTGACTGCCCTTCCCGTTTATGCACAGCTTGCGCCTGCAAAACTGGATGCATTGAAAACGGAACTGAGCAAAGAAATAGAGAGTCAGCAAAAGAATACACAGGTAATGGTAGATATGGTTTTCAGCTTTGGTGAACTGGGGTTCCAGGAAGTTGAAACGTCAAAATACCTGACTGATATATTGAAGAAAAATGGATTTACTATTGAACAGGGTATAGCTGGTATGCCAACAGCCTGGACGGCCAAATGGGGTTCTGGTAAGCCTTTTATTGCCATTGGCAGTGATATCGATTGTATCCCTAAAGCCTCTCAGAAACCTGGCGTTGCTTATCACGACCCAATTATTGAAGGTGCACCCGGACATGGGGAAGGGCATAACAGTGGTGAGCCGCTGAACATTACAGCGGTATTGGCGCTGAAGAAAATTATGGAAAGGGAAAAAATCCCCGGAACAATTATGTTATGGCCAGGGGTTGCAGAAGAACAACTGGGCAGTAAGGCCTACTACGTACGTGATGGATACTTTAAGGATGTGGATGCCTGCATTTTTACACACGTAGGGAACAATCTGGGTACGAGTTATGGCGATGGGGGTAACAACGGGATGATATCTGTACGTTTTGATTTTCAGGGCGAATCTGCACACTCTGCAGGGGCACCATGGAAAGGCAAAAGTGCGCTGGATGCCGTTGAATTAATGGACCTTGGCTGGAATTACCACCGTGAGCATATGGAAACTACTCAGCGATCGCACTACGTAATTACCGATGGTGGCGACCAGCCCAATGTGGTACCGTCTAAATCGTCAGTATGGTATTATTTCCGCGAAAGGTCTTACCCTAAAATTATGCAGATGTACAAGGATGGGATTAAGATAGCTGAAGCTGCCGCAAAAATGACGGATACCAAAATGACATATACTGTATTGGGAAGCGCATGGCCGGGCCACTTTAACCAGCCAATGGCAGAGGCAATGGACGAGAACATCAAAGCAGTAGGTTTACCGGTTTGGACTGCTAACGACCAGGCACTTGCGCACGCGATACAGAAAGAACTGAAATCGCCCGAAGAAGGTCTGAGTACAACATTGAGCGGACTGGGCAAACCGGCACTCTCACTTTCTGCCGGCGGCGGTGGTTCTGATGATATCGCCGATATTTCATGGACTGTGCCAACTATCGTATTGAGGTTCCCTTCAAATATTCCGGGTCTGCCTGGCCATAACTGGGCCAATGCAATTTCAATGGCTACACCTATTGCGCATAAGGGTGTTACTGCTGGGGCAAAAGCAGAAGCAATGACATTGCTGGACTTGTTTACCAACCCTGAATTACTGAAGAATGCGAAAACCTATTTTACCGACGTACAGACGAAGGAAACGAAATATATACCACTGGTATCTAAAACGGATAAACCTGCGATTGAGCTGAATAAAAAAATAATGGCAGAGTTCAGACCGGAGATGAAAAAATACTATTACAATCCTGTAAAGTACAAATCCTATCTGGAGCAACTGGGAATTACTTATCCTACCATCAGAAAATAAATACCCTCATAAATCTCTGTTATGATAGCCCTAAAATCAGTTAGTTTCAGTTACAAAGACAGTAGTAATCTTAGTTTTAAAGACTGGGATATCCGTACTGGGGAACAATGGCTATTGTTAGGGAATTCAGGTTCAGGTAAATCAACACTCCTCCATATACTGACCGGGATACTAAAACCCGGTCATGGAGAGGTGTTGATCAATGACACCAGCTTATACCAATTGTCAGATAAAAAGCGCGACCGCTTTAGGGGACAGCACATTGGGGTGGTATTTCAAAAAGCCCACCTGATCAGGAGTTTCACTGTGAAGGAAAATATTCTGCTGGCACAGTCTTTTGCTGGTTTACCGGAAGATGGGGGACGCATTGATGAAGTGCTGGATTCATTGGGAATGATGGGCTGTAAAAACAGCTATCCGCACCAGCTCAGTCAGGGCCAATTGCAGCGCGTGGCCATTGCCCGTGCCGTTGTAAACAAACCTGCGTTATTGCTGGCGGATGAACCTACGTCCAGCCTCGATGACAACAATACGGCTGCGGTACTGGAATTGCTGATGACGCAGTCAGCCTTAAACCAGTCTACCTTAGTAGTAGCCACACATGATAAACGTGTAAAGGATATGTTTACAAATGAATATTTAATGTAATACCTATGTCGCCAATACTGATTAGCTGGAAAAATTTAAAATCCGCGCCGCTTACATTTCTGCTGAACATCCTGCTTATTGCTTTTGGTACAGGTATCCTGACAATCCTGTTGATTGCTTCGTCCCAGTTTAAAGATAAGCTGAAAAACAATGCAAAAAACATAGACCTGGTGGTAGGGGCAAAGGGAAGCCCCTTACAACTGATATTAAGCAGTATCTATTACATAGATTTCCCTACCGGAAATATTTCGCTTGAAGACGCTGATAAACTTGCATCCAACCCTATGGTGAAACGCGCAGTTCGATTAGGTATGGGCGACAACTATAATGGTTTCAGAATTGTAGGTACAGATACCAGCTTTATACATTTGTATGGTTTGAAACTGGCATCTGGCAGATATTGGGACAAAGATTTTGAAGTAACAATAGGCACGCAGGTAGCTGCGGCACTGAAACTGAAAGTGGGGGATAGTTTTTTTGGATCACACGGGTTAACCGCCGGCCAGGAAGAACACAGGGACCATCCGTATAAGGTGACCGGCATTTTAACACTTCAGGGAAATGTGACGGATAACATGATCATTACCAATATAAACAGTATTTGGAAAATGCACGGTAATGAAGTTGAAGACGAACGGCATTATGATGCTGATAACCATCATGATGGAAAAGGAACAGCGCATGCCGGACCGGGGAAGGAAATTACCGTTTTGCTGATTCAATATTACTCGCCGATGTCAGTCATTCTGTTTCCACGACTTGTAAACAAAACAACCAATATGCAGGCCGCATCACCGGCGCTGGAAAGCGCACGCCTGTTTTCTATTATTGGAATAGGAATAGACACCCTGCAATGGTTTGCTGCCTGCATCATGATTATTGCTGCAGTAAGCGTATTTGTTAGTATTTACAATTCTTTGAAAGAGCGCCAGTATGACCTTGCGGTAATGCGCATTATGGGCGCATCAAAAGGCGAATTGTTCCTGATCGTTATAGTAGAAGGAATGATCCTCACTTCAATTGGTGCAGTGACCGGAATGGTTTTAGGGCACCTGGCGCTGGAACTGGTTGGCAGCAGTCAGGACGCCACACAGGCAAAACTTTCCGGGTTTTACTTTCTCACTGAAGAAATTTATTTGTTTGTTGGTGGTGTGCTCATCGGCGTAATTGCGGCGGTAATCCCGGCGTTCCAGGCTTATCGGTCTGATATTGCAAAAACGATCGCTAAAGCCTGACCCATTTAAAAAAAAAATAATATGCACATTAAAGTTATTGTTCTAGCCTTTCTTCTCACTGGTGCTGCCATCACAGGGTATGCGCAGGCACCCACACATGTACCATTAATGGACGATACATGGAGACTGATTGCACAAAAGAAATATGTGAAAAATGCACAGTTTAAGATGGTGCCTTCTTTCCCTGAGCAGCTGCAGCAAAAGGAGAACAGCGTAATTGAACTGAGGGGCTATGTGATCCCGCTGAAGGCTGAAATGGAATATACCAACTTTATGCTGGCCGTGGTTCCGTATGACCAATGCCCGTATTGCGGTCAGGGAGATATTCCCTCGATGATTGAAGTCTATTGTCCTAAAGGTGTGGGCGCAACTGATAAACCTGTAAAAGTGCGGGGCAAGCTGGTATTGAATAAAACCGATGATAAACGATCAGAGATTTACCTGATGGATGCGGTGGTGTTGAAATAATTTCCCGACAAGGTATCAGTGCTGCCCGGGAGGCCGTAATGCTGTTTGATCAGTATAGGGTTAATTTAATAAAACTAAAAATTTTAGAAGGAAAGGCGCCGGCTTATGTGAATTATGACACATTAAATCTATATTTGTTCTATTGGTAATCAGTCTAAATATATGGTGATGCTTAAAGCGAATTCGGATGGTCAATTTTAAGAAGGCAATTTTGTTTATGCACCGCTGGCTTGGGTTTATTTCCGGTCTTGTGGTATTCGTGATCAGCATTACCGGCTGTATTTATTGTTTTCAGGATGAAATACAGGACAGCATTTACAGCTACCGTAAAGTAGCCGTGCAAAATAAACCCTTTCTGCGCCCTTCTGTGGTTCAGCAATTGTGTTTTCAAACTTATCCCGATGGTAAGATTACCTCTATCACCTATAACGGGCCCGACCGTCCGCTGGCCATCAGGATGGCGGTAAACAAAAAGGTGATGGCGCTGTATTTTGATCCGTATTCGGGGAAATTGCTGTACAAGGAAGTTTTTAGAAGTAATTTTTTCGGATGGATTAGAAAAGTGCATGTGAACCTTTTTCTGCCTAAGGAAATAGGGAAAGCCGTAAGTTATGTTTCTGTTATCATTTTTGTGGTAATTATGATTACTGGCCTTGTGCTCTGGTGGCCTAAACGAAAATCAGACCGCAAGCGGAGTTTCACTATCAAGTGGGGCGCAAAATGGAAAAGGGTAAATTACGATTTACATAATGTGCTGGGTTTTTATGTTACCGCTATTGTACTGATAACCGCTATTTCGGGATTGTCTTTTAGTTTGAAATGGGTGAATAAAGGCATTTATAATGCTGCAAACCTGGGCCGCAGTTTCCCTTCAGAAAATAAATTATACAAATCAGATTCTACGACCATTGGGAATTACGGTCAAAATGAACCGATTATCAATCAGGTTTATGCAACGGTGAGGAAAAACTCTCCTGCGGCCAACTATATCCTGATTTCATTGGGTGCGAAAAAAAGCGCCGCGCTGCTGGTTACAGCTTACCCTCTACCGCTGGAATTTAGTTTCAGCGACTATTATGCTTTTGACCAGTACTCAGGAAAGTTGCTCAACTTTCTGCCCAACACACAGAAAAGTGCAGGGTTAAAACTTAATAATATGAACTATGATATCCATACCGGGCAAATTGCCGGTTTACTGGGTAAAATTGTTGTTTTTCTGACCAGTCTCATCAGCGCATCTTTGCCTGTAACAGGACTAATCATTTATCTTGGCAAGAAAAAGAAACCAAAGAAAAAACCGGTAGGTAAGCCACAGCCGTTTAAGAAACCAATAGTGGCCCCTCCGCTGGCTGTTGCCGCTGAAAAATAGGATTTTTTTAATACCTTCATTGCCGTGTTACTGATCATTATTGATATTGAATATGAGCGATGAACAAAATTTTAAACTGAACGGTAAACTGTGGATCGACCTGGATGATGTAAAGGTAATTGGCCCGGGCCGGGTTGAGTTACTGGAACGCATTCAACAAAGTGGTTCTATCCGCCAGGCAGCGCTGCAAATGAACATGTCTTACCGGCAGGCCTGGCAAATGATTGACCATATGAATACCAGTTTAGATAGTCCTGTAGTGATTTCAACCCGTGGTGGTAAGGGCGGGGGAAATGCCGAGGTAACGGAAAAAGGCAGAGAGGTGATCAGGCAGTTTAAAGTGTTTTATAAGAAGTTCCATCAGTTCCTGGATAAACACGGTCCTGTAATAAAATTATAAAATCTTCAAATTTTCTTAAAATAAATAAAACATTCTGGTGATCTTCGTTATTCCTGTTTCTGTATAACGAATCTTATGAATAAACCACTACTTTTTACCATTGCATTGTTATTTACGATCGGCAATATTAACTTTGTTTTAGCGCAAAACACGGATACTTCCAGAACTGATACTGCAAGAACTGATACTGCAAGAACCTACAAAAAGATTGTAAAGACCACTAAAACGCAGGATTCCCTGCACCGCCTTTCTGAAGTGGTAATTACCGCGTCGAGATCTGCGGAAAGTATTTTACGTTCTCCGGTAAGTATAGAACGTGTGGATACCTCGGCCTTCAGGCTTTCTGCTGCCCCTTCTTTCTTTGATGCCCTGGAAAATACGAAGGGGGTACAAATGATTACACCAAGTTTAGGTTTCAGGATCATCAATACCCGCGGTTTTGCCAATACTACAAATGTGCGCTTTACGCAAATGGTTGATGGAATTGATAATCAGGCACCACACATCGGTGCGCCAATTGGAAACGCCATGGGGCCAAGCGATCTGGACATTGAACACGTGGAAATAATACCAGGGACTGCTTCGGCACTGTACGGACTTAATGCAATAAACGGCCTGGCGAATTTCATGACTAAAGATCCTTTTACCAGTGAGGGCATCAGCATACAGCAAAAAGTAGGGTTAAACCACGTAAATGATAATGAGGTATCCGCAAAGTTATTCTCGGAAACGAGTGTTAGGATTGCACATAAAATTAACAACAGGCTGGCTTTTAAGGTGAATGGTACTTTCACAAAAGGTTACGACTGGATTGCAAATGACCAGACCGATCTTAATGCCAAAGCCAATTCGGCGGTAGGAATTGGCGGGGGACCAGCAAACCCGGCCTTTGATCCGGTGAGCGGATATGGAAACGAATCTTCAAACCGGAAAACGATAGCACTGGATGGTAAGCGTTATGTTGTGGCAAGAACTGGTTACGATGAAAAAGATGTGGCCGATTATCACTTGCAAAACATTAAGGCGGATTTTACACTGGCCTACAAACTGAGCCCTAAAGCATTACTGACCTATACTTACCGTTTTGCCGATCTGGATAACATTTACCAGCGGTCTAATCGCTTCAGGCTTCAGGATTACCTGTTACAGCAACATGCCCTGACGTTTAAGAATGATATTTTCAGGCTAAGTGCCTACCTGACGACAGAAGATACAGGCAAATCATATAACCTGCGGTCGGCCGCAGAAAACGAAGACAAGGCCTTCAAGTCAGATAACCAATGGTACGCTGATTTCACAAAAGGTTTTAATGAGTCCCGCGCTACAGGTGCAGCCATCCCTCAGGCCCTTGCAGCCGCACGGCAGACGGCAGACCTTGGAAGGTTGCAACCCGGTACGGCAGCTTTTCAGAATACACTGGAAGAACTGGCCGATGTAAATAACTGGGATATCGGATCTGCTTTACGCGTGAAGGATAAGATGTTACACGCAGAAGGCCAGGTTGACATCTCGAAGCTGATCGCTCCTGATTTTAAAAGCCGTACCGGAATGGAACTTCAGGCCGGTTTTGACCACCGCAGTTACCTCATTCAGCCGGACGGGAATTATTTTGTAAACCCTGATCCTGCAAAAACTGGTCAGACTTTTTCCTATGGAAAAACAGGAGGCTTTATCCAGGTGGGAAGGGAGTTTTTAGACAACAAGCTGAAACTGACCGCTACATTGAGAGCTGATAAAAACGACTATTTCAGCACCAAATTTAACCCCCGTTTTACTGCAGTATTCTCTCCCGCCGAGGAGCACAATATTCGTGTTTCTTTCCAGAGTGGTTACCGTTTCCCAAGTATATTTGAAGCTTTTTCAAACGTCAACAGTGGAGGGGTAAAAAGGATTGGGGGACTGAAAATATTATCCAATGGAGTACTGGAAAACGGTTACCTGAAGAATTCCATTGATGCTTTTCAGGCCGCTGTGACCAACGATATCAATACCGGCCTCAGCAGTAGTGCCGCAATAGCAAAAAACCAGGCGATGCTGGTAAAAAACACTTACGACTATATTAAACCAGAACATATCAATTCCTTTGAAATTGGTTATAAATCGCTATTCCTTGACCATAACCTAAGGCTGGATGCAGATTTTTATTATAACAAATACGAAAATTTTATTGCACAGGTGGAGATGAGTGTTCCGAATACCACTAATCAGGATTCCATACCCGCCGCGCTGAATGACCGTGCCAAACAAAGCAGGTACAGGGTGTGGACCAACTCGCAAAGTACCGTTTACAATTATGGGGGGAGTTTTGGTTTAACCTACAGGATGATGCACAAGTTTACGCTGGGTGGAAACGTAACCTATTCCAAACTGGACAGGACGACCAATAACGATGGCCTGGAAGACGGGTTTAATACCCCTCAGTGGGTTTATAACCTGTCATTCGGTGGCGAAAGACTGTATGGCAAGCTGGGTTTTAACGTATCATATAAATACCAAAGCAGCTATTATTCGCAAACCTTTCTTGTCAACGGGACCGTTAAAAGTTATGGAAACACAGATGCGCAGGTAAATTATGACCTGTTTAAACACAAGCTTAACCTCAAAGTAGGCGGATCAAATGTGTTTAATAAATATT
>Ga0308164_10004219_pt1 | contig 12310 bp, 10 predicted proteins | sample PhyTR2_FD_201031 | JGI IMG/M metagenome (GOLD analysis project Ga0308164, IMG submission 201031) | Phyllosphere microbial communities from UC Gill Tract Community Farm, Albany, California, United States - DLSLT.R2 | ecosystem: Host-associated > Plants > Phyllosphere > Unclassified | place: USA... | reverse complement strand
CACGTCACAACCCGTAATTTCCCGGAGTCAGTGGCTGATTTCCGGCGACGCACGGGTATTCGGGAGGGTGGCGACATTTATTTGTTTGCCACCACCGACCTGCGCGGCCGCCTCGTCGTACTGGTGTGCGAGAAGCTGGCACCAGCCGCCGGCTAGCCTGCTTGCGCGGCCAAAGCGTGGCCGCTCAGGATTTAATGAGTAGTTTTGCCCCCCGCCCGCCCGCGCCTCGACTGGCCCGGCGGGCGGCTTTTTGTTTGTTAATTCTCTGCCATGCCCTATCTGTTCACTTCCGAATCGGTTTCGGAAGGCCACCCCGATAAAGTTGCCGACCAGATTTCCGACGCCATCCTCGACGAATACTTGCGCCAGGACCCCTCGGCCAAAGTAGCCTGCGAAACCCTCGTGACGACGGATTTTGCGCTCGTGGCCGGCGAAATCAAATCGACCGCCCACGTGGAGGCTGAAGCCATCATCCGCGATACAATTCGGCGCATCGGCTACAATAAGCCCGAATACCTCTTCAACGCCGACACCTGCGAGGTGATGAACCGCCTGCACGAGCAGTCGCCCGACATCAACCAGGGCGTGGTGCGCCAGGCCCCCGAAGAGCAGGGCGCCGGCGACCAGGGCATGATGTTTGGCTACGCCACCAGCGAAACCGAGAACTACATGCCGCTAGCCCTCGACCTGTCGCACAGCCTGTTGCAGGAGCTGGCCGCCATTCGCAAGGCCGGCCAGGAGATGACCTACCTGCGCCCCGATGCCAAGAGCCAGGTGACCATTCGCTACTCCGACGACCACCATCCGGAGGCTATCGACACCATCGTTATCAGCACCCAGCACGACGAATTTGATGCCTCGGAGGAGGTTATGCTGGCCCGCATCAAGCAGGATATCATCGACATCCTCATTCCGCGGGTGAAAGCCAAGCTCAGCCCCGCCATGCAGGCGCTGTTCACGGCCGATATTCAGCACCACATCAACCCCACGGGCAAGTTCGTCATCGGCGGCCCGCACGGCGACTCGGGCCTCACCGGCCGCAAGATTATCGTGGATACCTACGGCGGCAAGGGCGCCCACGGCGGCGGCGCCTTCTCGGGCAAAGATTCGAGCAAGGTAGACCGCTCGGCGGCCTACGCTACCCGCCACATCGCCAAAAATCTGGTGGCCGCCGGCGTGGCCGAGCAGGCCCTGGTGCAGGTAGCTTACGCCATCGGCGTGGCCAAGCCCGTGGGCGTGTACGTGACCACCTCCGGCACTACCAAGGCGCTGGGCGCCAACGGCCAGACCCTCACCGACGGCGAGATTGCCGACAAGGTAACCCAGCTGTTCGACCTGCGCCCCTACGCCATCGTGGAGCGGCTAGGGCTGCGCAACCCCATTTTCGGGGCCACGGCCGCCTACGGCCACATGGGACGCCAGCCCGGCACCGTAACGGTTAAAATGGAAAACGGTGAAGAGAAGACGTTCGAAACCTTCACCTGGGAAAAACTCGATTACGTTGACCGCATCAAGGCAGCCTTCAACCTGTAGCCGACCCTAGCCAATAAAAAGCCCCGGCTGCCAGTGGCAGCCGGGGCTTTTTATTGCTATAGATAAAGCCTAGTGGCTCAGGTTTTTCTCTTTATACTTGGTAATCTGGCGCTTCAGAGCCTCTACAGCGGCATCGGTGGCGGCTTCAAACGAAGCTGCATCTTCCTGGCTGAAGAGCGTGCTGCCGGGCACCATTAGCTTGATTTCGACCGTTTTATTGGCAATACCATCTTTGTTGTTGAGGCGCAGAATCACTTCGCCGTCCGTCACGCGGTCATAGAAGTGCTCGAGCTTATTGAGGCGTTGCTGAATGAAATCGAGCAGGGTTTGGTCGGCATCGAAATGGACCGATTGCATTTGCACTTTCATGGGCAAAAGAAAAGTTAGGTGGGAAATGAATTGAATAAGCTAGCGAGCCGAAAACAGAGGCTGTAGGGGTAGCGCGTTTCTAGCAAGAAACCAGCAGCCAACTTATAACTTCTGACTTTCAACTCCTGGCTTATTCAGGCCCGCGGGTGGGCTTGTTCAAATACGGATTTCAGCCGGTCGACGGACAAGTGCGTGTACACTTGCGTGGCCGCCAGGCTGGCGTGGCCCAGCAATTCCTTGATGGCGTTCAGGTCAGCGCCCTTGCCAAGCAGGTGAGTAGCAAAGGCATGGCGCAGGGCATGCGGATGCTGGTGCGCCGCCGAGGTTGAAACCTGGCTTAGATATTTTTTAACGGTGCGGTACACCAGCTTCTCATAGAGAGGCTCGCCCTTGTCGGTGCGCAGCAGGGGGCTAGCCGAGGTAGCCGGCCCGAACTCAGCCAGGCGGCTAGCCCGGTATTTATCCAACACCAGCAGCAGCGAGGGGTTGAGGGGCACAATACGCTGCTTATTACCCTTGCCGGTGACGCGCACGGTGCGGGCGCCGCTGTCCACATCGTCTTCCGTAACGCCAAGGAGTTCCGAAAGGCGAATACCGGTGCCATAAAGCGTTTCCAGTACTAATTGGTCGCGCACGCCCGCAAAGCTGTCCTCAAACTCGAAGGAGTTCAGCAACCGGTTCAGCGATTCTTCGGGCACGAACTCAGGCAGCTTCTGGGCCATTTTGGGCGCCTTAATGCGCAGCATGGGGTTAGCCTCGATACGGTGCCCGCGCAGCAAAAACTTATAGAACGAGCGCAGGCAGGCCACTTTGCGGTTCACGGTGCGCGGGTCGAGGTCCTGCCCCATCAAACTCACCACCCAACTCCGAATAAGCGGGTGCGTGGCTTGAGCGGGGTCGGCTAACTCGTACTCGGCTAGCAGATAGGCAGCAAACTGCGATAAATCAGTCTGATAAGATATAACGGTGTGCGGGCTGAAGCGCTTTTCATAGCGCAGAAAATCCAGAAATTCTTCCATAAGTTAACCGCCAGGGTGGGCTAGCCACGCCGATGAACGCAAAATAGCGCATCGGCCTGACACTTGGCCTAGCCACAACGCCAGAAGCCCGCCCAACTGCCTGATGGCAAATGGGCGGGCTTCTCAAAGCCAGTAGTAGCCAGCGGCCGAACGTCTATTCGTTCTCGGTGCCGTAGGTAGCCAGCTTGTAAACAGCCTTCTGCTTCAGCTTGCGCTTGGTGATGCTCGGCTTCTGGAAGAACGTGCGACGACGCAGCTCTTTCAGCACGCCGGTGCGCTCGAATTTCTTTTTGAAGCGCTTCAGCGCACGGTCAACGGTTTCGTTGTCTTTGATTTGAACGATAATCATATCGAGGAGTGAAGAGTCTAGAGACAGGGCAAACGGGCCGCAAAGATACGCGCCAGCCCGCACAAAAAAAACCAGCGGTGAGGATTTATGCGCTACTGCTCAATTGATTCGCGGCCGGGACAGGAATCACTCGGTAGCAAACGATGAAAAAGGCATATTTTCAACTACAAAGCAAATTTTCTAAAGCCTAATGCGCCATGCATCAAAAGTCTGTTTGTCAGTATTTTGCATACGCATCCGACCAATTACTGACGTCCTTTCACTAAAAGTATCGAGTAGCGACTACTGAGTGGCTAGGGGCAGCTTTACCAAGCAGTTGCACAGCAGCGCTGTCTATACGCAACTGCTCACGCTATTTCCCTGTGCTCATTAGCATTATCTTCACTTAGTCCCTGATTTCTCATCTATTATGAATATGAAACTCTACATCTTATTCACCTTGCTCACCCCTATTTTCGCCGGCTGCCAGGGCTACGAGGGCCCGACCACGGATTCGGGTCAGGTGGTAGACCGCCACACGGGCCAGCCGGGCTAGGGGCAATGGATGCAAAAGGGACGGGCTAGCGGGAAGATTTTCCGCTAACCCGTCCCTTTTGCGTTAACTCACTCTTATTTCAGCAAAGCGCGGGCGATAACGAGCTTCTGAATCTCGCTGGTGCCCTCGCCGATGGTGCAAAGCTTGGCGTCGCGGTAGTACTTCTCGGCCGGGTAGTCTTTGGTGTAGCCGTAGCCGCCGAAGATTTGCACGCCCTCGGTGGCCACACGCACGCTCACCTCGGAGGCGTAGAGCTTTGCCATCGCCGATTCGAGGTTCACGTTTTCGCCGCGGTCCTTCATGGCGGCGGCGCGGTAGGTGAGCAGGCTAGCGGCCTCAATCTCGGTGGCCATGTCGGCCAGCTTGAAGGCGATGCCCTGGAAGTTGCTGATGGGCTGGTTGAACTGCTGGCGCTCCTTGCTGTACTGCAAAGCGGCCTCGTAGGCGCCCTGCGCAATGCCCAGGCTGAGCGCCGCAATGCTGATTCGGCCGCCGTCGAGCACTTTCAGGCTCTGCACAAAGCCGTCGCCGACCTTGCCGATAACGTTCTCGACCGGCACTTTGCAGTCGGTGAAAATCATTTCGGTGGTTTCGGAGGCGCGCATGCCCAGCTTATCTTCCTTACGGCCACCCTCGAAGCCCGGCGTACCGCGCTCCACGATGAAGGCCGTCATGCCGTGCGAGTCGCCAACTTCGCCGGTGCGGGCAATCACCACGGCCACGTCGCCGCTCTTGCCGTGGGTGATGAAGTTTTTGGCGCCGTTCAGCACGTAATGCTCACCGCTAGGGTCGAGGGTGGCGGTGGTGCGCATGTTGCCCGCGTCGGAGCCCGTATTGGGCTCGGTGAGGCCCCAAGCCCCTAGCCACTCGCCCGAGGCTAGCCGTGGTAGGTACTGCTGCTTCTGAGCCTCGGAGGCGTGCTGCAAAATATGGCCGGTGCAGAGCGAGTTGTGCGCCGCCATGCTTAGACCAATACTGCCGTCTATTTTAGACAGTTCGGCGATGGCTGTCACGTACTCTTGGTAGCCGAAGCCCGAGCCGCCGTACTGGCTAGGCACGAGCACGCCCATCAGGCCAAGCTCGCCGAGCTGGCGAAACAGGTCGCGCGGAAACTCCTGGGTATTATCCCAGCGCATCATATGGGGTTTGATGTGCTGGAGGCCAAAATCGCGCACCATCTGCGCAATCATAGTCTGGTTTTCGGTGGCCACGGTAGCTTCCATGAAAATAAATTGGGTGGGGGGAGGGAGGGAGAATGTGAGCCGGCCGGGCCGGTAATGCAAAAATACGATTTTGAGGCCGTTAAATCGGACAAGCGCATTGAAGTCTGACGGTCCGGTTTTTGAAAGGCCGCCGTAAAAGAGTTACTTTTGAGCCATTTTTTACCTTTCGAGGTTGTTGGCCAGCGCCTCTACGCTAGCCAGCCTCTCCTGAACCATTCTGCTTTTGGCTCCTTTATTTCTGCTTTCGCCCAATATCCTTCGTCGGCTTTTGCTGCTAGCCTTGCCGATACTGGGGCTACTTTCTTCGTGCGCTACCAGCAAGTACTACAACCAGCGCACGATGTTTCAGCTCACTAAGGGAGCCGATGGCGTGGTAGATACGGCAAAGTTGCGGCGCGCGGTAAACCGCACGGCCCGCAACTACACCATCCACCCGAACGATTTGCTTAATATACAGGTTTTTACCAACAAAGGCGAAAAACTGATTGACCCCAACGGCGAGCTGCGCTTTGGCGCTCCTAGCACCGGCAGCACGCCAATTGCGGCTCCGGTTAGCAGCAGCAGCGGCGGTAGAAATGGCGGAAGCACCGCCACTACGGTACCGGGCAGCACCCAGTTTGTGGTGCAGGCCGATGGCACGGTGCGCCTGCCACTAGTAGACCGCGTATCGTTGCAGGGGCTAAACCTGATACAGGCCGACAGTGTATTAAGAATACGTTATAGCGAATACTACAAGGAGCCTTTTATTAAAACGGCAGTTACCAATAACCGAGTTGTTATATTAGGTGCACCGGGCGGATTGGTTATCAACCTTGCGCACGATAACATGAATCTGCTGGAGGTATTAGCCTTGGCAGGTGGCCCTGACGGCGGCGCAGCCGGTGGCAGCACTGGCATTGCCCGCAACGGCGGCCGAATTGACAATATCCGTATCATCCGGGGCGATTTGAAAAATCCGCAGGTACAGTTTATCAACCTTAATACCCTGGAAGGGATGCGCCGCGGCAATTTGCAGGTCGAACCCAATGATATTATTTATATTCAGCCCGTGCGCCGCCCCCTGCTCGACAATTTAGTAGATGCCGCCCCGGTTCTAACAGTAGCCTCTACCCTACTAAGTGCTATTAGCTTGATATTCACTGTAGTCGCCATATCAAGACAATAGAACAAGAACGCGCCTTATTGCGCTTTCATTATCTTAAACTGCAGTGGAAAACCAAGTCTTTTCTACTGTTGCATACAGCTATACCATGGCATTGAGCGAAAACGCAGAACTGGAAGAGCTTATCCGGCGCACCACCACAGGAATGGAAGCAGTACCGCCTGCGGGTGGCAGCACAGCAGAAGATAGTGCCGAAGGCGAAAGCAGCTTTGACCTGACAACGCTGGTTTTGGTAGCTCGCAAGAGCCTGCCCTGGGTGATATTATTACTGTTGCTAGGCCTAACTGGCTCTTGGTTGTATCTGCGCTATACAAAGCCGGTCTATAAAGCGACTTCTGTGCTCAGAATTGATGAGCGTAGTGATGCCAGCACGATTGGGCTGAGTGCGATAGCCGGTAGCGGTGGAGCAGAAAGCAACCGGGGTGCTGCGCAATTAGCTGGAGAGGTTGAGTTGATTAAGTCCGACCTGACGTATAAAAAGCTCAAGCAAGTCGTACCACTAGACGTCAATTACTATACCCAAGGCACTGTACTAGAGGCAGAAATGTTTGGGAACTCCCCTTTTAAAATCGAATATAATGTTAGCGACCCGGTCTACTACAATCGCAAATTTATTGTCAATTATATAAGTGTCGACAGCTACCGCCTTGCCGTAATGCTAGGTGGAGAAACTATCGAGGGTACCTACAAAGTAGGCCAATCGGTACGGCTACCCGGCATTCAGCTACGGTTGCTGAACACAGCCGCCATGCCAGCCGGTACCAGCATTTCCGAAGCGGCCTATCATTTTACTATTCTTGATGATAATAACATAAATGGTTATTTAGACAAGAACCTCATGGCGGAGGTTCTTAATGCTAATGCAAATACAATTCAAATCTCTTTCCAGGATTTCAATCGACTGAAGGCCCAGCGTATAGTAAACGCCCTGGATAGCGTTTACCGCGACGCCAAAGTTGCCCGCAAGCAGGAATCAACTGAGAAAGCGCTAGCCTACCTTGACCAGCAACTCAGCGAAACGGGGGCTAGCCTGGCCAAAGCCGAAGATAACCTCAAGCAGTTTGTACAGGCGAACGGAACCTATGACGCAAAAAGCGAGCTAGGTACCATCACTGGCCAGATAACAGAGATTGAGAAAGGTCGGGCAGCATTAGAGCAAAAGCTTGCTATTCTCAATGAAGTGGGCCGCCTAGCAAAGCAGGAGCGCCTCACCCCAACTGATGACGTATCTGTAGCGCAGTCTATTCCAAGCCTGGCTGTTATCAACGACCCCACTATTTCGCGTGAGCTTGAAGCGCTCAATAGCTTGCAGCAAGACCTGCGGCGGGTACGCCGTTCTTCCCAGGATATCACAGAAGCCGTGCAGATGCGGCAGGCGCAAGTTTCTTTTGCGCAAGCGGCGCTGCAACGTCAGATAAAGCAGGCGCAGTTACAGCTTAGCAAGGAGTTGGGCTCGCTCAGCAACGAACAGGGTCAGCTAGCCGGCGAATTGCGGTCGCTACCCGGTAAGGAAACCGAACTGGAACGCCTGAAGCGCCCATTGGAACTCTACAGTAACACTTACCAGAACTTGTTGGAAAAGAAGGTAGAGTACAATATTCAGAATGCTGGTACCACCGCCGATTTCCAGATTTTGTCTCCCGCCTACGCGCCTGAAACTCCCATCTCGCCGGTTAGGCTACTAGTCTATGCGATTGGCTTAGCCGGTGGCCTACTGCTGAGTTTAGGGCTTATTGCTACGCGCTATCTAATGCATAATACCATTACGGGTGTAGGTGAGCTGGAGCGTAACACCAAAGCGTCTGTGCTAGGGGTTATCCCAACCTATGAGAAGGAAAAGCTGAATGTATCGCGGTTGGTAGTAGACAAAAACCCCAAATCGTCGGTATCCGAGGCTATTCGCTCTATTAGAACCAACCTGGATTTTATCAGCCCTTCGAATAAGAAACGCCTGATATCCGTTACCTCCACCATTTCGGGAGAAGGTAAAACCTTTGTTACTGTTAACCTAGCGGGTATTATTGCCTTATCAGGCCAACGGGTGATTGTCCTCGACTTGGATATGCGCAAGCCTAAAGTAAACCTGGCTTTTGATGCAGAAAATGTGCGCGGTATCAGCACTATCCTCATTGACCGGCACTCGGTGGCTGAGTGTATACAGCATACCAGTATCGAGTCGCTGGATTTCATATCGGCCGGCCCTACCCCGCCGAACCCATCAGAACTAATCTTGCACGCGCGTTTTGACCAGATGCTGGAAGAACTCTACCGCACCTATGATGTCATCCTGATTGACACGCCGCCCGTAGGTCTGGTTACGGACGGTATTCTTATTATGAGAAAAGCAGATGTACCAATATATATTGTACGAGCTAACTACTCACGCAAAGCTTTCCTAAAAAACCTAAATCGACTGATGCATAATAATCAGTTCACGCGCATGTGCACCATCCTCAACGATGCCAAAGCAGAGGGCTCCTATGGGTATGGGTACGGGTATGGGTATGGGTATGGGTATGGATATGGTAGCTACGGCATGGGCTACTACGAAGAACCTGTAAAAAAGCCCACGCTGGGTCAACGTATAAAGGGGCTTTTCAGCTAATTCAGCAGTATGGCGGGCTTCTGGCAGCGTTTAGTAGGTTCCAAGCCTGGGCCGGGCAATAACGTAACGGGCGCACAGCCCCTAGCGGCGCTACAGGTCGATATGCATTCGCACCTGCTGCCTGGCCTCGACGATGGCGCCGAAACCGTGGCTCATAGCCTTGACCTGCTGCGTGAATTACGGGCATTGGGCTTCACCAAACTGGTGATGACCCCCCACATCATGGGCGATTTTTATAAGAACACACCCGAAGGCATTCGGGCCGCGCTGGCCACGCTGCGGGCCGCGGCGGCCGAAGCTGGCCTAGCTGATGTAGTACTTGAGTGCGCCGCCGAATACTACCTCGACGAGTGGCTGGGCCGCAAGCTGGCCGATGGCACTGAACTGTTGACCTTTGGGGGTGAGCGCCGCTATTTGCTTCTGGAAACTTCTTATCTTAACGAGCCACTCAACCTGAACGGGACTATTTTTGATTTGCAGGCGGCTGGCTACCAGCCGGTACTCGCCCACCCCGAGCGCTACGTATACTTATATAACCGCTTTTCCGAGATAGAACGCTTGCGTCGCGAGCATGGTGTGCTGCTGCAACTGAATCTCAACTCGCTGGCCGGCTACTACTCGCCGGCCGCCCGCCAGGTGGCCGAAAAGCTAATTGATGGCGGCTTGGTTGACTTTGTGGGAACCGACACCCACCACTTGCGTCACACGGCTGCCCTAGCTTCTAAAACGGTCAAATCTGCCCATTTTCGCAAGTTAATGGCGCTCCCTTTGCTCAACAATACCTTGTGAGGCAGCAGCCTGCTGGCCACGCTGCCAGCCAGCGCCTTTTTTGACACTATGATTTTTGTAACGGGCGGCACAGGCCTCATCGGCTCCTTCGTTTTGCAGGAACTGCGCGGCCGGGGGCTAGCCGTGCGGGCGCTCTACCGCGGCCCGCAGGTACCACCTACTGCGCCCGCCGGCATCGATTGGGTGCAGGGTGACTTGCTCGACGTCAGCTTGCTTGACAGCGCCCTTACCCCCGAAGTAACGCATGTGCTGCACTGCGCCGGCCTGGTTTCATACGCGCCGCAAGACGAAGATGCCTTATTACAGGTTAATGTGGAAGGCACCGCCGCCGTGGTTGATGCCTGCCTGCGGCGGCCAGGCATTCGGCTAGGGTACGTATCATCGGTAGCCGCGCTGGGGAACCCAGCCGCTGACCCGACCAGTACTTCCGCGGTATCCCGCCTGCTCAATGAAACGGCCACCTGGGACCTGGGGGCCAGCCACCCGGCCTACGCCACCAGCAAGTACCTGGCCGAGCTTGAGGTATGGCGAGGCGTGGCCGAGGGGCTAGCCGCCGTCATCGTAAACCCTTCGATAGTGCTGGGGCCCGGCGACTGGCACCGCAGCAGCACCCGGCTGTTGCGCTATGCCTATGATGAACACTGGTTCTACACTCAGGGCCAGCTCAACTTCGTGGATGTGCGCGACGTGGTGGCCCACCTGCTGCGCCTCACCCTCGACCTGCCGGCCTTGCCAGCAGCCCGCTACATTCTTAATGGCGGCCTCTACCCGCTAGGCGAGTTTCTGGCTAAAACAGCGGCGGCTTTTGGGCGGCGGCCGCCCACGCTGGCGGTGCCCGACTGGGCGGCCGAGGTTATCTGGCGGCTCGAGTATGGCCGGGCTTTGCTCACGGGCGGGCGGCCGCTCATCACCCGCGATACGGCCCGGGCCGGTCGCCAGCCGGTGCTGTACGATGCGGGGCTAGCCACCCGCACTACCGGGCTGCCATTTCGGGCTCTCACCGACACTATTGCGTGGCTGGCTGAAGCCACCAAAACGAACCGGACGCCCCACCCTACGGTTGTATCTTAGCGAATAACCGCTAGTGGAACGCCGCCCGCGCCCACTGCTACGGCCGCTAGCCCGCCCCGGCTGCCATAGTGCCCGGCTCTTATTTCTGGCACTAAGTTAGTAGCTTGAGTAGCACCCGGCTATCCGCTCTATTTCGTGACTTTTATGCGCATGAACGAACCATTTGATGACCCGCGGGCAGCCCAGGATATGGTGCGCCGCTATGAGCAAATGCTGGCTCACGACGAGGCAGTTTTTTTTGACTTGGAAGAGTTTGAAGTAATTATTGACCATTATGTAACCAGTGCGGCTTTCGACAAAGCCCAGCAGGCCTGTGAGGCCGCGCTAAGCCAGTACCCGTTTTCGACCGAACTGCTCATTGACCGTGCCCAGATTTCGGCCATGCGGGGCGACTATGCTGAGGCTGAGCGCCAGATTGCGACTGTAGCTACTCTCGACCCCGACAATGCCGATGTGGCCGTGACGCGCGGCATTATTGCTACGCAGCGCGGCACGTTTGAAGAAGCCGTGCGCTACTTTCAAGCGGCGCTCGAGCGCAACCCCGACCGCGAAGATATCCACTTCAACCTAGGGCTAGCCTACCAAAGCTGGCACAAGTACAAGAGCGCGGCTCGCCACTACAAACACAGCCTACGCCTGCATCCCGACAATGAAACGACGGTGCAGGAGTTGCTTAACTGTTTGGAAGTGAGCGACCGTATGGCCGAGCACGAAGAATTCTTTCAGCGTTTCACGGACGACGACCCCTATTCGGCCGTGGCCTGGTACAACCTGGGCCAGTACTATTACCGGCTCGAAAAATATGACCAGGCAGCGGCGGCGTTCGATTATGCCATCGTTGTTGAGGCTGACTTTCACGACGCCCACCACTGGCTGGCCGATACCTATGTGTGCCAGCAGCAGTATCAGAAGGCCATCGCTGAATTTGAGCTAAGCTACCCGCCCAACGAGCCTACCGATGAGGCGCTGTGCAACATCGGCGAGTGCTACGAAAAGCTCCGCTCGTGGGAGCAGGCGCGCCAGTATTACCGTAAGGCGCTTGAAATTAACCCCGAGATGGACGAAGCGTGGTTTGGCCAGGGTGTGCTGCTGCAAGAGCAGGAGCGCCCGTTTGAAGCCCTGCACTTTTTCCGCAAGGCAATTCAGCTCTACGGCGACAGCGGCGAGTACTGGGCCGCGCTAGGGGCCGCCGAAAACCAGGTAGGCAACATCGTGAGCGCCCTCGAAGCCTACGAAAAGGCCACTGAGGTAGCTCCTGAAGACGCTACTGGCTGGGTAAGCTGGAGCGCCATTCTCTACGAGCAGGGCCACTACGAAGAAGCCGTTGACCTGATGCAGCACGCCGTGGAACTGCACCCGCACGAGGCACATTTTCACTACATGATATGCGCCTACCTGCTGGCTGCCGGCCGCCTGCGCGAGGCGTACCAGGAGTTGGAAACTGCGCTTACGCTCAATTATGAGCAGCACTCGCTATTGTTTGACTACTTCCCGGAGTTGGAAAAACAGCCGGCTTTGCAGCGGCTTATCGACCAATTTCGGAAATAGCCAGGGCTAGCGGCTTGGTCTGCTGGCCGCAGCTGTGGCTTTCTGAGCTAATTTTGTACCTGCCTGCCTGTTTGGCGGGCAGGTTTTTTTTTGCTACTTAACAGCGG
>Ga0308164_10004217_pt1 | contig 12318 bp, 11 predicted proteins | sample PhyTR2_FD_201031 | JGI IMG/M metagenome (GOLD analysis project Ga0308164, IMG submission 201031) | Phyllosphere microbial communities from UC Gill Tract Community Farm, Albany, California, United States - DLSLT.R2 | ecosystem: Host-associated > Plants > Phyllosphere > Unclassified | place: USA... | reverse complement strand
AAAAGAGAATTCCTAACACATACGGGTCTAGTTGGAAAGAATCGTGTTACCGTGCTTTCTACGGGAATAGGAACTGATAATATTGATATTGTTCTTAATGAATTGGATGCACTTGTAAATATCGATTTCGAAACAAGAGAGGTTAAAAAACAGCTTACTTCTCTAAACATCATAAGGATCGGAACTTCGGGTGCTGTCCAACCCGATATTCCGATGGGAACAATTTTGGCTTCATCCTACGGTTTAGGTCTGGATGCTTTAATGAATTACTATGTTCATGATTTATCGGGTGATGAACGAAGCTTACTTGATGATATTAAAACTCATTTTAGTCATCTTAAAACTATTAATCCTTATTTAACAGCTGCCTCAGAAACTTTGTTGAAAACAGTCGGTGAAGATATGGTTCGCGGCATAACGGTTACCGCACCGGGATTTTACGCACCACAAGGGAGACAAGTTCGTGCGAAGAATGCCGTACCAAATTTTGTTGGCTTAATAAATAGTTTCAAAAGTAATCAAAACAGAATTACAAACTTAGAAATGGAAACTGCGGGAATATATGCGCTAGCAAAAGTTCTAGGCCATAACGCTTTATCGGTAAATGCTGTTCTGGCAAGCCGCGTTAAATTCGAATTTAGCAAAGAGCCAAACAAGGTGGTTGAAGAAGCTATAAAGTTAGTTTTGGAGCGGATTTAAGCGCTGACATTTTTTTGAGGATTAAGCAGAAGGAATTTGTTCTTTAACCAACTCTTTCTGTTCTGTATCCAGGTAAGTGCAAGTCATAATGTTCAAGTCAATTACCCATTTTTCTACACCAGCATCAGCAGCATGCTTACAAAAAGTAAAATAATCTGTTTCTCCATTTTGATGAACACTCAAAGCGTGTTTCAATTTATCGACTGAAGATTCATCATTTATCACTAAGTCGGGGTACCCATCCGGACTTACCTGAACCGTATGATCATCGCTATCAAAATACTCAGACAGTCCGTTTGCAACATATACATCATTTCTAACGACACCCATCTCTTTTATTTGCTTGATAAACGTCGGGAAATCGGCACCTGTCTTTATTTTCGATTCCGCTGCTTTTATTTCTTCTATACTGAACATAGTTATTTTGTAAGTGATACTTTAAAAATCGTTGTTTGTGTATATAATTCATCAGGTCTCAAAACAGTCGACGGGAACTCTTCAATATTTATTGCGTTCGGGTGGTGTTGCGTCTCAATACAAAAGGCTTGATATGCACCGTAATCCCTTCCACCCTTTCCGTTTTTAACTTTCAAATATTTCGACGTGTATAAATGGGCAACCGGTTCTGTGGTATATATACTTAAGGTTAAACCACTTTTCTCTTCAAATGTTTTTGAGGCTAATGACAGGTCTCCATAAAGCTTATCTAAAACAAAACTTTGGTCATAACCTTCATCAGGATTCCAGTCTTTTGAAAACTCTTTTGGCTGCGTAAAATCCAGCGCCGTGTCTTTTACGGGTATTATTTTTCCGGTTACACAGTAATTTTCATCTTGCGCCAAATAGTTTGAGGCAAAAATTTGCTGTGTATGTTTACTGACATTTCCTCCATCGGGTGCTAGGTTAAAATACCCGTGATGGGTTAAATTAACGGCTGTTGCTTTGTCCGTTTCACCTTCATAAGTCAAAATAAGTTCATTATTTTCAGTTAGCTCAAAGGTCAAATCAATAATAAAATTACCTGGAAAACCCTCTTCTCCATCAATGCTTTCATATTCTAAAGTAACGAATGATTGGTTATCCTCAAAATCTACAATATCCCATACCTTTTTATCAAAGCCAATATTTCCGCCGTGTATAGAATCCGTACCTGTATTTTTAAGTAACTCGTAATCTTCACCATCAATACTGAATTTACCATCTTTAATGCGATTTGCATACCTGCCGATAACAGCACCAATATGCGGGTTATTTTCCAGGTATTCCGGATTGACATATTGTTCAACATCGTCAAAACCAAGAACAATATCCTGCATATCTCCATTGGCGTTTTTGACAATAAACCTATTGATAATTGCACCGTAATTGAAAATTTCCACGTAAGTACCTTTGCTATTGGTAAGTTCTATTGAAATAACTTCTTCGCCATCAATAAATTTTCCTGTCGGTGTTTGCTGAATGCTCATAAATTGTAACTTAGGGCTTTTGTTTCCTAAACAAACATAACATTATTTAAATATTTTCTACCAAATGAAGATTAAACTCGAGGAAAAATATACCGAACAATACAACACAAATGCTGATGCAGTTTATTTTACTCCAGGCCGGGTAAACCTGATTGGCGAACACATAGATTATAACGGCGGCTTAGTTATGCCCTGCGCAATAACCCTAGGAACATGGATTGCAATCTCACCGAACGGTGACAATAAATTTAGATTTAAAAGTTTAAATTTCGAAGCACAAACGGAGGTGGAAAGCAACAAAATTCATGAAAAAAGTGGCAGTATTTGGGCAAATTATCCAATCGGCGTAATAAATGAATTTATTAACGACGGCAAAGAAATTACGGGTTTAGATTTCCTTTATTTCGGAAACATTCCGATTGGCTCAGGACTCTCATCGTCAGCCTCGATTGAAATTGCAACAGCATTTGCTTTGAATCAATATTTTGATTTAGGTTATGATAGTCTTGATTTAGTAAAAATTGCTAAACGTGTTGAGAACGACTTCATCGGACTTAACTCGGGAATTATGGATCAATTTGCAGTTGCTTTTGGGGAAAAAGATAAGGCAATTGTTTTGGATTGCGAATCGTTGAAGTATAAAATGGTAGACATTAATTTAGGTAAATATGTTCTAGCCATCATAAATACAAAAAAACCCAGAGAATTGGCAGATTCTAAATACAACGAACGTGTAGCGGAATGCCGGTTGGCTTTGGAGTTGTTGAACGAAGAAATTAAGCTAAATAGTCTTTGTGAACTAACGGCAGAAAAATTTGCTCTACATAGCCATTTAATTACAAATGAAACCATCCTAAACCGGGCCACGCATGTTGTAAAAGAAAATGATCGTGTTCATTTAGCGGCTAAGGCATTAAATGCAGGCGAACTTGAAGAATTTGGCCGTTTGATGTATGCTTCTCATAAATCGTTAAAAGAACTTTACGAAGTAAGCGGAAAAGAATTAGATACCGTTGTAGATTTTTGTGCAGGCTACGAACACGTAATTGGCGCCCGAATGACCGGAGCCGGCTTTGGTGGATGCGCAATTGCGTTATTAGAGAAAGGTTTCGAAGAAGACTTTGCCAAGCATTTAACCGAATATTACGTGGAGCGTGTAGGATATCCCGCCGAAATTTATATTAGTGAAATCGGAAATGGTCCGGTGAAATTGTAGAACTTATATTATTTACATGCTAGATCATCGTTTATTTATATGATACGAGCATTTTTACTGGAATGAGAAAATTAAAATTAGACGAGTTAAATCGACCGGATGTTGAAGAATTTAAGGCGCAGGAGAAACTTCCCGTTGTTGTTGTGTTAGATAATGTTCGAAGCATGCACAATGTTGGCTCCGTTTTTAGAACTGCAGATGGGTTTGCGCTGGAAAAAGTGGTTCTATGCGGGATAACAGCACAGCCGCCTCATCGTGAGATCGAGAAAACCGCTTTAGGCGCAACTCAATCTGTCGACTGGATTCATTACACGGATACGCTTACTGCAGTTGATGCTTTGCGAGCTTTGGGCTATCAAATTGTTGCGATAGAGCAAGCAGAAAATAGTACAATGTTAAATACGTTTACGCCTGATAAAAGTAAAAAGTATGCTTTAATTTTTGGAAATGAAGTTGATGGCGTGAGTGATGAAGTAATGGCGAAAATAGACGAATGCATTGAAATACCGCAGTTTGGCACGAAGCATTCTTTTAATATTGTAATTTCTGCAGGCATTGTGCTGTGGGATTTCTTTGCTAAGTTGAAGCTTTAGAAATGCTATCTGATGGATAATCCGCTATTTAAAAAGTTACAGATCAAGCCCGGCTTTATTGTTAAAGTTGTTGGTTCACCAGAAAATGCAGCGGCTATTTTTGATAATATTCCAGACAACATTCAACTGGTGTTTCAAGATGTATCGAAATTTGATGCATTAATCACTTTTACTGCATTTAAAACACAGCTCGAAAATTATATTCAATATGAGTTAAAGAATTTAAATCTCAAAACAGTCTTTTGGGTTTTTATGCCGAAGAAATCATCTGATATCGAAAGCGATCTAGATCTGATGAAGACATGGAAGGAATTAGATAAATTTGGATTAAATCCTTGCGCATCAGCTTCTGTAAATGAAACATGGACAGCGTTACGCCTTAAGTTTATTTCTGAAATTAAACCTTCAGGTTTAAGAAATGACCACATAAAAGAAAATGATTTTTCAAAATATATTGATGTGGAACTTAAAACTGTAACCCTTCCCGACGATTTCGCATTAATTTTGGAAGAAAACCCAAAGGCCCTTAGTTATTTCAACAGCCTGGCATATTCACATAAAAAAGAATATGTGCTTTGGATTTTAACCGCTAAACAAGAGAAAACTAGGTTAAGCAGAATTGAAAAAGCACTAAATATGCTTCTTGATGAAAAGAAAAACCCATCGATAAAATAGGGCTTTTACCGTTTGGGCCCGTGTTTTGTATGCTAAACAAGACGCTTATTTGTCAATCTAATGTCTAAAGTAACAATTTTGAAAGATTCTTTTAATTGTCTAAACTATTGATTATATGTAAATTGACTACAATATTTGTCAATTGGCAAGGTTTTTTCTTAATTGATTCAAAACAGTATCATAAAAAAGCTGTTTAAGAATACAATTACAAAAATTAAGAAAAACATGAATTCGAGAATTACAAAATCAACAATGTTGGTTGCATTATTAGGCTTATCATCCCAATTATTTGCACAAGACTCTATGCCTGCTTCAACAGGTCGCTTTTCTCCTACACAATTCCGTACATGGTCGGTAGGTGTTCACGGAGGCGTATTAAGTCCGAACACAATTTTTAACGGAAAAAACAGAGATTTCCAAACTGCTAACGAAAATATCGGTTACGGTGGTTACATCAAAAAACAAATCTTACCTGCTTTAGGTATTCAGGCGGATTTCCTTGCTGGTAAGGTAGAAGGTTTAAGAGCTGCGAACGGAGTAGATGCTGCAGGTTACAACACATTCAGTCAAAACTCGGCTTTCAAAACTAACATTCAATGGTCAGGTGCATTATCTGCGGTTTGGAATGTTGCAAACATCAGCATCAATCATGAAAACGGTGTTTTAATTCCTTACCTAAAAGGTGGAGCGGGTTATATGTCATCAGGTGCTACCACTACCGGAACTGCTGCCGCTTTGACTGATCAAGGTACTTACAGAGAGGGATGGTTTATTCCAGTTGGTGCTGGTTTCAAATTAGCAGTTGCTAAAGGTATTAACTTAGATTTTGGTTACGATGTTAACTTTGTTAAATCTGCTAAATTTGATGGTTATACAGTTGGTGGTAACGACAGATTCTCTTATGGTCATGCTGGTTTAGAATTTGCTTTAGGAGATAAAAACAAACCTCAATTGCAAAACTATAGCTCTTTAGCTAACCTTAACAAACAAACTGCTGAAGAAAGTTCGGAATTAAGAAGAGCATTATCAACTGCTGAAGAAAATGCAGCGAGAGACAGAGCACAATATGCTAAAGATTTAGCTGACGATGATAACGATGGTGTTGCGAACAAATTCGACAAATGCCCTGGAACACCTTCAGGTACAGTTGTTGATGGTTCAGGTTGCCCGCTTGCTGCTCCAACTACTAAAGTAATTAAAGAAACAACTGTTATTACAGAAGCAGATCGTAAAGTGGTTAAGGATGCTATTTCAAACTTAGAATTTGATTTAGGTAAATCAACAATCCGTTCTAAATCTTATGCTTCTTTAAACAGAGTTGCACGTTTATTAGTAGATAAAAACTTTAGTTTGAAATTAGCCGGACACACTGACAACACCGGTGGAAGAGAATTAAACTTACGTTTATCTAAAGACAGAGCTGAGTCAGTGAAAGCTTATTTAGTATCTCAAGGTGCTAATGCATCAAGAATTGAAGCTACAGGTTACGGACCTGACCAACCAATTGCAACAAACAAAACTGCAGCTGGTCGTCAAGAAAACCGTCGTGTAGAATTTACATTGTACTAGTAGATAGTAACATAAAATGCAAAAAGCCCCGATCTTCATCGGGGCTTTTTGCGTTATATATCTTAAGTGTTCTTTTAAGATTGATGTGGTATTTTGGCTGTAAAAAGCTTGCGAAATTCTTTGACAAATTCCGACTAACAAATTATCAATGTGCTTTATCGCTTAAGATAAACCTTTCTTGTTCTTATAGGTCATTTTGGCTTTTGTACCTGCGCTGTAATTGTAGTTCTTTAAATTGCTGGCCTTCTTTTCATGGAAAGCTGCACCGCGATCAGAACCATCTTCTTCCTCATCTTTTTTCTTTTTCTTAGGTTTTGCGGCAGCATCAACGATTTTTAAATCTTCAGGCAATTCCATCACATCCATACGCTCGCCAATAGCCTGCTCAATTTTCTTGACTTCGATTAATTCGATATCAGTAGAGAATGTAATGGCGACAACCTCTTCGTCGTTATGCTTAATTATGCGGCTAATTAAAGTCTCTTTTTGTTCAGGTAATTCTAAATGAAGAATAAACGGAATACCTTGAATGTCCAAATCGCCAAGGTTTTCATTAGCTACAATTAATACCCTGGCTTCGGGATTGGTCTTGAAATCTTCAATATCATCATAACCTTTATCATCAAAAAAAAGAGAACGATAAATGCTAATTTCACCTTCTTTGGGGTTATTAAAGTTTTTAAAAACCGTTTGAGCGGTTAGACGGGTATTTACAAAAACAATCACCTTATCAAAAAACTCGGCATCATTTAACAGCAAGGTTAAAAGATTTAACTTAGTCCTGAAGTTTGGAACCTGATAAAGCATTTGAGGATAAACTTCTGCTTGCTTTTCGCCGATTTCGTCAACTTCAATAGTAATTGCCGACTCTTTCATGAAAGGCGAGATCATGTGAGTCAGCTTTTCATGCATCACCTCTGTAAATACAACATGTTGAGATTTGTAAGCACTATTTGCCAATTCTACAACCGGTAATTGCAAGCCTTTCTTAACGATAAGTTCTGCGTTGTCTACAATAAACAACTGAATTTTATTGGTGTTTAAGGCCAGTTTCAAATATAATGCACGTGCTCGATCAGGTACGGCAACAATAATGTCGCAACCATCTGTAATCTCATTCATTTGCGTATCAACAGCACCACGGCTATCGATTCCTAAAATCCTGAAAGTATTGTTTCTGTTTAATAATTTGAATTGTTCTAAAACGTGATCGACATGTTCGGAATCCGGAACTAAAATTAAAGCCCTTGGCGCCTCTTCGAATGCATATTTCAACTTCATTAAAGTTGCTAAAACATAAGTTGTTGTTTTTCCCGCACCCTCCGGTCCTACTGCAATAACATCCTGCCCACCTAAAATTCGAGACATGGTTTTGGCTTGGATTTCTTTTGGAGTTAAAAATCCTGCATCAGTCATGGCTGCAACAAGTGGCTTACTAAGTTTTAATTTATCTAATGACACGCTTATCGTTTTAATATTTTAAAATGCAAATATCCTTAAAATAATTAGCTTTTGAGAAACTGAATTTCAAACGCCCTTAAATGAATGCTGGTGATGCTTAATCGTGTCATTACGTGAGTTGAGTTTTCTGATAGTAATTAGAGTGGTTTCTACCAGTATTTAAGCACATTGGCGTTGATTCCAAATGAAAAATAACAGATTCAATAAAGTTTAGTTAACTAAAGGTCAGTGCATTAAAGCCTTTTAAAGAATTCACCTGTAATGGTAATTCCAGGAAATTGAAGGTATTTAACGTCTCGTTTCTTAACGCCCAATAGAGTTGAATGTATCGTCCCCCGAATCTTCTATCAACAATAAAATATTTTTTTTAAAAAAACTCAAACATTTTATTTACTTATCGGTTATCTATTCATAATTCACATTATACTAATCTTTTACAGATTAATTTGTTTGGTTTAAAAAAGGGATTTATGGATATAAATCCCTTTTCTTTTTTAGGAAAAAATCTTAAATCATATATTAGCCGGACTAATTAAATCCACTATTTAAATGAATCGAAAACACTTCCTTTCTTCGTTTATTGCGGCTACAACCATACTTCCTGCTTTTAAATCTTTAGCCGACACAGCAGAAAGTGAAAGTTCATCCTTTAAAATACCCCCATACTTGAAGCAAGGTGATACGATTGGAATAACAAGTCCTGCGGGTTACATTTCTCTGGAACAAATTCAGCCATCAGTTCTGCAAATGCAAAGTTGGGGTTTCAATATAAAAATTGGTAGCACAATTGGTAAACGCGATTTTACTTACGGAGGAACTGACGATGAGCGGTTAGCCGATTTCCAACAGATGATGGATGACCCCGACATTAAAGCAATTATGTGTGCCCGAGGCGGTTACGGTTTTGTTCGTATAATTGATAAATTGGATTTTTCCCGATTTAAAAGGAACCCAAAATGGATTATTGGCTTCAGCGACATCACAGTTCTGCATTGTCATTTAGCCAAAAACTATGCCATCGCCTCCATCCATTCTAAAATGTGCAATAGCTTTCCTGACGATTGGTCGAAAGCCGAACCCATTCAAATCGAAACCATTTTATCCATCAAAAATGCATTGCTTGGTGAACAAATTGGTTATAGTGCACCTGTGAATCCAAAAAACAAATTTGGTAAGGTTGATGGCATTTTAGTTGGTGGCAATTTGAGTATAATCGAAACTTTAGCCGGCAGCGATTCTGATTTGGATACAAATAATAGGATTCTCTTTATCGAAGATACAGGCGAATATCTTTATAGTATCGACAGGATGCTTTGGAATTTAAAGCGCAGTGGAAAACTTAAAAACCTGAAAGGTTTAATTGTTGGTGGCTTTAAAGTTAAGCCTGATGATGCAGGTGAAGAGTTTGGCAAAACCATCTACGAGATTGTTTTAGAGAAAGTTGTAGAATATAATTACCCGATTGCCTTCGACTTTCCTGTCGGCCATCAAAGGAATAATTTCGCACTGAAATGTGGTGTTAATCACACTCTAGATGTCAACCAGAGCAATTCTTCACTTATGAGTCTGTAGCATTTTAACTCGCTGCAGATCTTTCACCAATTGAGATAAACTTTAGACTTCAACATCCATCCTTTTTTTTGTTCGGATTGTAACGGTTGAAAATCTTTTAACAGGTAATTATCATTTTCCGCCAACATTCACTACAACTCCAATTGTAAAAATGGAGTTTCCTGCCGACATATATTTTCTGCTTTTTAGCCCTATATTGCTGCTTGTTGTATACTGAAGTTGAATATTCTTACTTAATCCCATTCTGGTAAAAAATATCGGCTCGAAGAAAATATTATCTTCCTTGGGTTGCACAACACCGTTCAAAAAGAATCGATCCATAGTGATGTGGCTTATTCTTAAGGCAGTTCCATAGTTAATCGGGAAATCAGTACCAAATAGCCTCAAATTATTTTTGCGCTTTGAACTATAGTTAACTTGAAGAAACGCCTTTCGATAATCTACTTCCTGTACTTCGCTACTTATCAAAATATCATCTTTATAGTCACGAAAAGTAATATCACTCCAACCCTTCCCAACGCCACCATATACCTCAATTATCCTGTTATTATCCGGTCCGAACGTATCAAAATAGCCCCCGCCAATCTCAATTAATTTATGACCGAAGTCTTTACTTTTTCGTTCGTTACTCATGGTAGAACCGCTGAAAAGAACGCCGATATGATTTGAAACTGCATACGCACCGTTAATACTTGCGTTACCTTTAAGTGAGATATGTCCACCACCACTAAATTCACCTTGCTTACTAAGCATTGGTGTATTTGGAACATTTGGCATGTAAACCGAAGAACAGCCAGCTGTAAAGAGCGCTAAAATTGGAAAAGCGAAACGTAAGAATTTATTCATAGATGATTTATAAACAGATTTAAAAGAGAAAAATTGTGTCAGAGCTTCATTTTCATAAAATCCATCACTCTTTGAAATTCATCATGAAGTTGTGCCTTTAAGTGAATTTTTTCGAAGGTTTTGGGATGGACAAAACTTAGTTCGGAAGCATGTAAAAGCATAGTAGTCATATTCCACTGCTCCAAGAAGAATTTGTTTTGCTTATTGCATCCGTGGGTTCTATCGCCGATTATAGGGTGTAGAATATGACTAAAGTGCCTCCTCAGCTGATGCATCCTCCCTGTTCTCGGCGTTGCTTCAACTAAAGAATACCTGGAGGTTGCATGTTTGCCGAAGGCAATATCTATTTCTGCTTTGTGGAGCGTTTTGAAGGAGGTAAAAGCCTCTTGAATGGTTCCGTTCTCTCTTGCTAAGGGATAATCAATATCCATAGAATCGGGTGCGAAACCTCGTAAAATTGCTAAATATTTTTTATTAGTCTCCGAGTTCATAAACTGCTGTTGCATAGCGATTTCAGATTCCTTATCAAAAGCAAAAAGTAATATCCCGCTAGTCTTTCTGTCGATCCTATGAACAGGACTAACGTGCTTACCAACTTGGTCTCTCAACATCTGCAAAGCAAACTCAGTCGCATCCCTTGCTATGGATGATTGATGAACCAGTAAACCATGTGGTTTATTAATTGCAATCAGGTTTTCATCTTCGTAAATAATCTCCAACATGCGGCGAAGATAAGAATATTGGAGTTTTATTTAATCAGTTTTGATACACATTTCCGAGATGGAGATAATACCTGCTGTTATAATCATGCAATCATCAATCGGGAGAGCGCTGACTTAAAGAAGGATTTCAACTTCCTGCCTAATCAAACAAATCAAAAGCTAATCGATAGGTATTGCAGTGCGCATCTACAATATCCTTAATGTCAATTGAATAACCACCACCCATACTTACTTGCAGTGGCAAGTTTCTAGCTTTACAAGCCTGCAGAACAATTCTGTCTCGTTCTTTACAGCCTTCTTTCGTTAAAGAAAGTTTTCCGAGTTTATCCGTAGCTAATACATCTACACCCGATAGGTAAAAAACGAATTCAGGCCTGGAACGCTCAAAAGCTCTATTCAAATTTGTTTCCAGTAGTGCTAAATATTGATCATCTTCAACGCCGTCAGCCAGTGCGATGTCGATATTTGAGGTTTCTTTTCTAAATGGAAAGTTCTTTTCGCCGTGCATGGAGAATGTAAAAACCCTCGGCTCATTTTGAAAAATTTCTGCAGTGCCATTTCCTTGATGCACATCTAAATCGATGATTAATATGCGACTGGCTAGTTTATTATTTAACAAGTAATTAGCGGATATGCTTTGATCATTTAATAAGCAAAATCCTTCACCCCAATTTGTTCCGGAGTGATGCGTTCCACCGGCAACATTTAAAGCAATTCCATTTTCCATGGCAAAGCGTGCTCCGTCTATTGTCCCTTGCGTAATTCGCAATTCACGCTCAATCAGCTGCGCATTTAAAGGAAAGCCGATTCGCCTTTGTTCCTTTGAAGGTAAAGTCAGATCCCTTAATTGTTCCCAATAGGCTTTAGTATGCGTTAAAAGGATAGTTTCTTCGTTAACAGGCTCAGGGTAGAAAAGATTGCTTTCTTCAATCGTTCCTTCATACAACAGTTGCTCAGGTATCAACTCGTATTTTAACATTGGAAATCGATGTCCTTCAGGTAGCGGATGAGCATAAAGTTGGTGCCAGGCGATCTTAATCATTTAATTTAAAATCTCCTCTACGTGTTTTTCGATATTATTACAGATGGTATCGACTGGCAAATCATTAGCATCTGCACCAAATGGATCTTCTATTTCTTCAGCTATCAACTCCAAACTAGCTAATACATAGAGAATAAAGGGAACAATCAAAACCAGATAATACCCTAAACTGAATACCCATCCAATTGGAATAGTTAGCACGTAAACGAAAATAAATTTTTTGATAAACACGCTGTAAGAAAAAGGAATCGGGGTATTTTTAATCCTTTCGCAGCCACCGCAAATATCGGTAAATTGGTTTACATCATTCGTGAGAACAATTAACTGCTCCTGAGAAATTAATCCCTTACCTGTAAGCTCATACAATTTCGAAATCATACTACTTGCAATTTGGTTGGGGATATGTTTGTGACCTTCAACCTCAATCAAAAAACTGTTTTTTCCAAAATATTTTTTC
>Ga0308164_10004216_pt1 | contig 12318 bp, 9 predicted proteins | sample PhyTR2_FD_201031 | JGI IMG/M metagenome (GOLD analysis project Ga0308164, IMG submission 201031) | Phyllosphere microbial communities from UC Gill Tract Community Farm, Albany, California, United States - DLSLT.R2 | ecosystem: Host-associated > Plants > Phyllosphere > Unclassified | place: USA... | reverse complement strand
TTAAGGTTGTAGCCAGATTAGTTGGCGGTGGCTTAAAAACCAGGCTTTACATGGTTAATATCGGTTCTTTCGACACTCATGCTTCACAAGTAAACACGGGTGCAAACGAAACCGGAACACACGCGGCTCTGCTTCAGAAGGTGAGTGATGCTGTTAGAGCCTTTATGGATGATTTAAAAGGCTTGGGTGCATCTAAAAGAGTTGCCGGAATGACTTTCTCTGAGTTTGGCCGTCGGATAAAATCAAACGCCAGTAACGGAACAGATCATGGCGCTGCCGCTCCGCTCATTGTTTTCGGCGACGCCATTCAAGGTGGTGTTTTAGGTAAAAATCCAACCATTTCTGCTACAACTTCCGTTAACGATAATATCCCCATGCAATACGATTTCCGGTCGGTATATGCCACTCTACTCGAAAAATGGTTTTGCGTCGATAAGGCAACTTTATCGAGCGTTATGCTAAAGGATTTTCAATCTTTACCACTAATTCAATCCGGTACGAATTGCATGTCAACGAGTTTGGCACAAGCAAACCATTTAAGCGGGGAGAGTTTAATTTCAAATTATCCTAATCCTTTTACAACTTCAACCACGATAAAATATTCTTCGAAAGGCGGCCACATTCTTATTCAGGTTTATAATACAATGGGCAGGTTAATGGCCACTGTTGTTGATGCCGTGAAAGATGAAGGTACCTACAGCATCAATTTCGAGAACCATCATTACGCTCCGGGTGTATATTATGCACGTCTTCAAAATGGCGAATTACAGCAAGTTCGTAACATGCTCATCGTAGCCTAAACTAAAAAATAGGTACATTTGCTCAAACGAATTCTCTGAAACGCCAGAGAATGAATTCAATTTTTTTAAGATGAAATTTAAGCTGGGTGATTTTGTACGTTTTGTTGATGAAAAACGTGAAGGATATGTAACCAAAGTTATCGATTCGCAAACTTTAGGCGTAACCGATGAAGACGGTTTTGAAATTCCTGTGGCAATCAGTAACCTTACCTCCGTTCATGGGCATGGCGTTGTAGCCGAAGAAATAGATGTTCCTAAACCAATTCAGGTTAATGTTCCCCGCGTTAGTACAATAGAAAACGGAATTTATCTTGCCGTAGCAACAGACGACAAAGCCGGAAATGTGGTCCATTTTCATTTGCAAAATCAATCTGCAAATGTGCTTTTGGCAACATTAAATACAGAAAGAAAGGACAAATATTCGGGATCATTTTATGGAATTCTGGAAGCACATCAATCTAAACTGGTTTATTCCGCATCACTCGGAGATTTAGATGTTTGGCCTGAATTTACTTTTCAAATTTTATTGTTTAGCAAAGCTGATGTTAAACCCGCCGAACCTTTAGTGATAAAGAAAAAGTTTCGTGCAAAAGATTTCGCTGTCGAGCAGAAAGAATTACCTCAGCTAAAAAACAAAGGCTGGCTTATCCGTTTAGACGAATTGCCATCAGCAAGCATCGATCCGCAAAAATTAAAGGAAAGCTTTTTTAAATCTCCAGCAGAGAAGAAAACCGTTGCTGCCCCGGCAAAGGAAATTGATTTACATATTGAAAAACTTCGCGATGACCATCACTTTTTAGAGGCTGACGAGATGTTGCAAATTCAACTTTCGCATTTTCAAAATGCTTTAGATGCTGCGGTTGTACACCATTATGATAAAATGGTTTTTATACATGGTTCGGGCAACGGAACGTTAAGAGATAAAATTAATAAGTTAATAAGCAAGAATCCGCATGTAAAAACCTACATGGATGCCAGAAAAGAGAAGTTCGGCTACGGTGCAACCGAGGTCGTTTTTAAGTAGAAACCCGAAATTTTTTTAGAAGTTCCGGTTAAGCAGTTCCAGGATCAAAACAATCGCATTGTCGCTTATCGCTTTCACTTCTACGTTTTCAGTATTCCAAAAGGCTAAACCATCGCGTGGGTGTAACAGTCTTCCTTCAATTTCAAAAGTACCTTCAATTAGAAAGGCGTAGAAACTGCTATGCGCTGATTGCGTTTTGTAAAGGAATTTTTCTCTTTCGCCAAAAGTTCCTGTACTGAGTTTGAAAGGTAGTTTTGGATTAGACAGTACTTCGATGAGTTTATTTTTATCCTTTTTAAAGTCGAAGCCAGATAACATTTCGCTGTGCCTTAATAGGAAAATGTCAGTGCTGATTCCAATCTGGACGTAGTTAACCGTATCATTTGGATAAGGATTGCTGATTTCTAAAACTTCGCCCTTGCCTAAATTTAAAACCTGAACCTGCCCGGTTTCCAACTTATAATCCTTGCCGTTAAAAACGATGTCTATTCCACCGGTAATCGGTATAAACATTTGCAGGGAGTCTTCCTTGGAAAGGAAAAAAGTTAGTTTTCCGCCGGCTATTGAGTTATCATTTAAAAGAAATAAATTGCCGAATGGTTCGCTATGCTCGCTGTAATATTTCTCAAAGTTAAATGTGCTGTATCGTTGCAAAATAGACGATTCTACGAAACCGCGTTGATCTGCAACATATATTTTCCCCGGCATTTCCATTAAATATTGTTTTAATTGAGAGAATACTTACAAATGGCTGCAAATGAAAAGGATTTGTAAAAGCCTTTTCTTCATTAGCATCCTTAAACTGAGAAGCCAAAAGATGCACCCCAATCGTATCAGGCTTATAAGCGTTCCAAAAAATTTTGGTACAAAGTTATGTTTCTCTGTGTTATTTATACAAAGTTGACGAGCTTGAATTTAAAATCATTAAATGTTAAAAATTGCCTGAGCAAAACCGCCGAAGGGAAGGTGCAACTTTTCAGCACCCGCAACATTGCACAATAGTTTTGCAAATTGCAGCATGTTTACGTGGTTGACTGAAAAAGTCTAGATGACAAATTAACAGCAATAGTTTGTGGGTTAGATAACACATGTCAATCATTTAATTTTAAAAAAACATGGGGTCTTTTGGGTTAACGACCATAAATAATCGAGGATGATCTTTAAGTGAAAAATTAAGGAATAGTTTTTGACACGATCTAATTTCTTTTTGTAAAAGATTAAAATTAGATTTGCCGCAAATTAATGAAGCACTTAGTTACCATATCTTTAGTATTTTTTAGCTTAACACATTTGGCCAAAGCCGAGCGTGTTGAAGGGCTTAGAATATTAAACGAGTACTGTGCTGAGCATAAAATCAACATTAATGATGCGGGAAAGGCGTCTGTTCAACTCAATGAAGAACGCAGCCCATATTTATTATCATACACAACGCTTGCTTTAATCGGAACCCACGCTCCATTAAAAGTAGAGAAATATGTTAGCTCAAATCAGGTAATTGCTGATTTAACCATAAGAAAAAAGCCGAAAAACAACAGTCCGTAGTTTTTCTTTCTAATAATCTTCAGGAGATTTATACCCATTTACAACGATAGCTGACAAACTGACTTAAGCAAGCCGGTTAGATGGTTATTGCAACCCACCAAGTTTTTAATAAATACGATTTAAAATATAATGTTAGGATTTTTAGCAAAGGTTTTCGGAAGTAAATCCGAAAGAGATATAAAGAGCATCCAGCCACTGGTTGTTAAAATAAATGAAGAATACGCAAAGTTATCTTCAATAAGCAATGATGAATTGCGTGCAAAAACAATTGAATTTAAAGATAGGATCTCAGCTTTTTTAGCCGAAATCGATGGCAAAATTTCGGCCTTAAAAGTCGATGCAGAAGGTGATGATTTAGATCTTCATCAAAAAACAGCGCTTTATGATCAGGTCGACGCTTTAGGAAAAGAACGCGATACTGAATTAGAGAAGGTGCTTTTGGAAATTCTTCCTGAGGCATTTGCTGTTGTAAAAGAAACTTCACGCCGTTTAAGCGAAAATGATTATTTAGAAGTTACTGCCACACAATTTGACAGAGATTATGCTGCCCGCAAAAGCAATGTGAAAATTGTTGGCGATAAAGCACAATGGGCTAACCGTTGGGATGCTGCCGGAACTGAAGTTGTTTGGAACATGGTTCATTATGATGTTCAGTTAATTGGTGGTATTGTTTTACACAGCGGTAAAATTGCAGAGATGGCTACGGGCGAGGGTAAAACCCTTGTAAGTACGCTTCCTGCTTATTTAAATTCACTTGCCGGTCAGGGTGTTCACATTGTAACGGTGAACGATTACCTTGCTCGTCGTGATAGTGAGTGGAACGGTCCTTTATTCGAGTTCCACGGAATTAGCGTAGATTGTATCGATAAACATGAGCCAAACTCTGAAGAAAGAAGAAAAGCTTATGCTGCCGATATTACATATGGAACCAATAACGAATTCGGTTTTGATTACCTGCGAGACAACATGTCGCAAACACCTGATCAACTGGTTCAACGCAAGCTGCATTTTGCAATGGTTGATGAGGTCGATTCAGTATTAATTGATGACGCCCGTACACCTTTAATTATTTCAGGACCAATTCCTCGCGGTGATGAACACGAATTTTATGAGCTAAAACCACGTATCGAGCGTTTGGTTAATGCTCAAAAAGCTTATGTTTCTTCTGCTTTAAACGAAGCGAAAAAACTGATCAATGCAGGTAATACAGGAACTGAGGAAGGCGAAGGCGGTTTAGCGCTCTTACGTGCTTACCGTGGTTTACCAAAAAATAAAGCTTTAATTAAATTCTTGAGTGAGAGTGGTGTTCGTGGTTTATTGTTAAAAACAGAAAACTACTACATGGCCGATCAATCTAAGAATATGCCTAAAGTAGATTCGGAATTGTATTTCTATATAGATGAAAAAAACAACCAGGTAGAATTAACTGAAAAGGGTATCGAATTGATTACCCAATCAGGTGAAGATCCTAACTTCTTTATCTTGCCCGATGTTGGTACTGAAGTTGCCGAATTAGAAAAATCTGATTTGCCTTTGGATGAAAAAGTAGTAACAAAAGACGCTTTAATGCGTGATTACTCTGTTAAAGCAGAACGTATCCACTCTGTTAACCAGTTATTAAAAGCGTATACTTTATTCGAAATCGATGTGGAATACATCATCGATGAAGGCAAAATTAAAATCGTTGATGAGCAAACCGGTCGTATCATGGATGGCCGTCGTTACTCTGATGGTTTACACCAGGCCATTGAAGCTAAAGAAAATGTCAAAGTTGAGGATGCAACTCAAACCTATGCTACTGTAACCTTGCAAAACTATTTCCGAATGTACCACAAACTTTGCGGTATGACGGGTACAGCAACTACAGAAGCAGGTGAGTTCTGGTCTATTTATAAATTAGATGTAGTTGAAATTCCGACTAACAGAAGTATTTCAAGGTCTGATCAGCAAGATTACGTTTACCGTACGGTGCGTGAAAAATACAATGCTGTTGCTGATGAAATTGTGAAGTTGACAGAGGCTGGTCGTCCGGTATTGGTTGGTACAACGTCTGTAGAGATTTCAGAATTATTAAGCCGTATGCTTAAACTTCGTGGCATTAAACACAACGTATTAAATGCTAAAATGCACCAGAAAGAGGCGGATATTGTCGCTGAAGCTGGCCAGGCAGGGCAAGTTACCATTGCAACAAATATGGCAGGTCGTGGTACAGATATTAAGTTGGGCGCAGGAGTTAAAGATGCAGGTGGTTTGGCAATTGTGGGTACAGAACGCCACGAATCCCGTCGTGTAGACAGGCAGTTGCGTGGTCGTGCGGGTCGTCAGGGAGATCCGGGTTCATCTCAGTTTTTCGTTTCGTTAGAAGATAACTTAATGCGTTTGTTTGGTTCTGAAAGAATTTCAAGCATTATGGTTCGTATGGGAATTGAAGATGGCGAGGTTATTCAACACTCAATGATTACCAAATCTATAGAGCGTGCTCAGAAAAAAGTAGAAGAAAACAATTTTGGCATCCGTAAACGTTTATTGGAGTACGATGATGTAATGAACTCGCAACGTACGGTGATTTACGCTAAACGTAAAAATGCTTTATTCGGCGAGCGATTGGATGTGGATATGAATAACATGGTTTTCGATGTTGCTGAAGATATTGTGAGCGAGTACAAACAAGAAGCAAATTACGACGGATTCAAATTAGAAGTAATCAAAAACTTCTCTTTAGATACTGCGATTACCGAAAAAGAATTCTCTTCAACAAATGCTACTCAATTAACTGAAAGGTTATTTGAGGAAGCAGAAACATTTTACGCCCGTAAATCAGAGGCAATAATTCAACAATCTTTGCCTGTTCTAACACAGGTTTATGAAGAACGCGGCGAGCATATCGAACAAATTGTGGTTCCTTTTACTGATGGCATTCGTGGAATACAGGTTGCTGTCGATTTGAAAAAAGCAATTGATAACAAAGGAAAAGAAGTTGTTCGTTCATTTGAAAAAACAATAGTTCTTGCCTTAATTGATGATAGCTGGAAAGAGCATTTACGCGAAATGGATGATTTAAAACAATCTGTTCAAAATGCCGTTTACGAGCAAAAAGATCCGTTAGTAATTTATAAAATGGAAGCTTTTAACTTATTTAAAAACATGCTTACTGCAGTTAATAAAGAAGTTGTAAGTTTCTTATATAAAGGTGGTATTCCTGTTCAGCAAGAACCTGAAGATGTAAAAGAAGCACCGGCTCCGAAAAAACAGCCTAAGTTACAAACTACCAAGCAAGAGTTTGGGCGTGAAGAACCGGGAATTGAATTTGGTGATACACGTGAGGCCGTTCCTAAGCAACCAGTTCGCAAAGAAGCAACTGTTGGCCGTAACGAACCTTGCCCTTGTGGTAGCGGTAAGAAATACAAAAACTGCCACGGCGCAAATTTGTAATTTGCACAACCCATAAAGAATGCCGAATTTTGCAAGAAGTTCGGCATTCTTGTTTTTTAGCTGTTCAGGTCAACTATCATGAAAATTATTTATCCTATTGCCTTTTTTCTCATTCTGTTTAAAACTTCTTTTGCGCAAAAAGGGGAGGTTATAGTTATAAAAGATCCGCTTATTGATAGTTTGATTGCGAAGCGCACCGAAGTGTACAGAACCGGTGGCGATGTTACCTTAAAGCCAAATAAACCTGTTGTATCGGATTATGGTTATCGCGTTCAGGTTTTTTATGGCTCAGATCGGCGTGAACTTTTTAATCAGCAGGCACGTTTTAGAAGTAGCTACCCAAAAATAAACACTTACATTGTTTATAAAGAACCGAATTATTATTTACGCGTTGGCGATTTTCGCACACGACTTGAGGCACAGCGCTTAATGAGCGAACTCAGAGCAACTTTCCCTACCTTGTTTATTTTCAGGGAAAAAATTAATGCGCCAATTTTAGAGACCACCACCGATGATCAAAAATAAAATCAAAGATTTAGCCGAACATATTTTTAATGATGTTGTCGGTTACCGTCGTCATATTCACGCAAATCCCGAGCTTTCTTTTAAAGAATTTGAAACCTCTTTGTACATTAAAGATAAGCTTACAAAATGGGGAATTGAATTTACAGATTGTGCAAATACAGGAGTTGTCGGCCTAATTAAAGGCAATTTACCTTCCGAAAATGTTATTGCTTTAAGAGCAGATATGGATGCTTTGCCCATTCATGAGGCGAATGACAAACCATACACCTCCAAAAACCATGGGGTTATGCATGCCTGCGGACATGATGTGCATACTTCCTCACTTTTAGGAACGGCTTTTATTTTAAATCAATTGAAAGATGAATTCGGCGGTACAATAAAGTTAATCTTTCAGCCGGCTGAAGAATTGCTACCAGGTGGGGCAAGCATTATGATAAAAGAAGGGGTTCTCGAAAATCCGAAACCTCAGGCAATTGTAGGTCAGCATGTAATGCCTTTAATTGATGCTGGCAAAGTAGGTTTTCGCTCGGGCATCTATATGGCTTCTACAGATGAATTATATGTTACCGTTACAGGTAAAGGTGGCCATGGAGCGCAGCCTCATCAAAATATCGATCCTGTTTTAATTGCTTCTCATATTATTGTTGCCTTGCAACAAATTGTAAGTCGTAATGCCGATCCTCGCTTACCATCAGTTTTGTCTTTCGGTAAGGTAACAGCAAACGGCGCAACAAACATCATCCCGAATGAAGTTAAAATTGAAGGTACTTTTAGAACTTTGGATGAAGACTGGCGAGATGAAGCGCATAAGCGTATGAAGAAAATGGCCGAAGGAATGGCTGAAAGTATGGGCGGAAGTTGCGATTTTGATATTCACAGAGGTTATCCTTTCTTAATTAACGAAGAGAAATTAACTGCCAATGCAAGAAGTTTCGCTGAAGATTTTTTAGGTAAGGACAATGTTATCGATTTGGATATTTGGATGGCTGCAGAAGATTTTTCTTTTTATTCGCAGGTAACAGATGCTTGTTTTTATCGTTTAGGAACAGGGAACGTTGCGAAAGACACAACCTATTCTGTACACACCCCGAAATTTGATATTGACGAAGATGCACTTAAATTATCAACGGGATTAATGGCTTATATTGCAGTTAAGCAACTGGGAAATTAGACAGGATGCAGAATATAAGGGGTTAAAAAAGTAATAGTGCCTGAACGTTTTACTTACCATCTCACAATATTCATTTCATCTTTAAACTTTTTCATTTCAAAAGGGCATCATTTTTGAATACAATGCATTACATGAAAAAAATACTTCTTTTAATAACACTATCAATATTTTTCTTTCAAGGATACAGTCAGGTTATCGACCGTTTCAATCCGGATACGGTTAAAACCATAACGCTCGATTCTACCGTTAACATTAAAGCAGAAAGGCTAAACGTAGAAACTTTCATAAGAGCTGTAATAAATGATACATCCTTCTATCAAGCCTTCCGTGATATGAAGCGTTATACCTTTATTGCAGAAAACCGCATTTACAGTTACGATAAAAAGAATAAAGTAGATGGGAAAATTTATCGCAAGATAAAGCACAACAATAGTGGTCCGTATAAAATGGAATACCTTGTAAAAGAGGACGAGGGAAAAATGTATAAAAAGAACGGTAAGTATCAGCTGTATACTGTTGAAATGTTCGATTACATTTTTATGAATGCTTACAATACTGATTTTGTACCCAATGCACCTGCCGGCGATGGCAAAGGCGGCACCAACGAGAGTTATAAAAACAAATTAAAAACGCTCATTTTTAATCCGGGTCGCCCGGTTAAAGTTCCGTTTATTGGCAGTAAAACTGAAATATTCTCAGCAAATATGCGTCAGTATTACGATTATGCTTTTACCAGCGGAACCTATCTTGATTCAATTCCTGTATATCGTTTCAAAGTTTCGGTAAAGCCCGATTTAAGCAGCTGGACAAAAGATGGTTTAATGATAAAAGATTTGGTAACCATTTTCGATAAGCGGAATTTCAATATTTTAGGGCGTTACGTAGATATGAAATACAGCAATATGCTTTTTGATTTCGATGTACAAATGAATATAGAAATGGGTTATTTCGGTGATGATAAGCTGCCAACTAAAATCACCTATCAGGGCAATTGGGATTATCCCTTTAAAAAAGAAGAACGGGCAAGTTTTTTAATCCTGCATAAAGATTACAAGCTGGAAAAGGGGAAGTAGCAGCACCTGTCGGATAAAAAGATTTATTATCTTTAACCTTCAAAATAACCGATAAAAATGCAGTCATTCTTTTCATCAAAATTTAGAATATTCTTTCTTTTATTATCTTTTTCTACCACATTTTCGAAAGCACAAGTTTTAACTTCGAAACAAATAGATAGCGTTGCCGAAAAAACTTTAAGCACTTTTAATGTTCCCGGAATTGCAGTTTCGGTTATTAAAGATGGTAAAATTGTTCACCTTAAGGGTTATGGTGTCCGCTCAATAAAAACCAATAAAAAGGTTGATGAGCATACACTTTTTGGTGTCGCATCCAATACAAAAGCCTTTACCGCGGCCGCTTTGGGCATGTTGGTTGATGAAAAGAAAATTACGTGGGATACAAAAGTTACAGATGTTATTCCTGAATTTAAAATGTACGATGCCTATGTTACTGCAGAATTTACAATTCGCGATTTATTAACGCACCGCAGTGGTTTAGGGTTGGGAGCCGGCGATTTAATGATTTGGCCCGATTCATCAACAGTTGATAAAAAACAACTTATTCACAACCTTCGATACTTAAAACCGGTTTCTTCTTTTCGTACAAAATACGATTACGATAACCTGATGTACATTGTTGCAGGCGATGTTGTGGCTAGAGTTTCGGGCGAAAAATATGAAGATTTTATTGAAAACAGATTTTTCAAACCATTAGGGATGACTAAAACTGCTGCTTCATGGTACCGTTTAAAAGACAAATCGAATGTAATAGACGGCCATGCCCCGTATGAAGGAAAATTGCTTCCGGTAGGCTTAAGCTTTGGCGAAGTAGCCAATGCAGCAGGAGGCATTTATTCTAGCGTTACCGATATGAGTAAATGGGTAGCCGCAATGATTAATGGCGGGAAATATGGCGAAAACTTAAATAATAAATTATTCAGTGCGGCTGTACATAGAGAATTATGGACACCGCAAACGATAATCGCAGGAGGAAATCCTGCGAGTTTCAGCAGTTATGGCTTGGGTTGGTTTTTGAGCAATGTTAACGGCAATTTTCAGGCTACCCACACAGGCGGTTTGTCTGGCATTGTTACGCAGGTAACTATTTTGCCTGATCTGAAACTTGGAATAATTGTTCTTACCAACCAACAATCTGGTGCGGCATTTAATGCAATTACCAATTCAATTAAAGATGGCTATTTAGGAATTAAGGGACAAGATAGAATTAAAACCTATAATGATAACAGACTTAGAAATGAAAAGCAGGCTAATGAAACGGTAGCAAAAGTTTGGGCAGATATTGAATCGCAACAGCGGGCAGCTACCGTAAAACCTGATTTAAAAAATTACTTTGGTACTTATCATGATGCTTGGTTCGGCGAAGTTACCATAAGCGAAGTAAACGGGAAAATGCATTTTCAGGCTAAGAATGCACCGAAATTACGCGGGGACATGACTTTCTTCAAAGGAAATACTTTTATTGTGAAGTGGTACGACCGAAGTTTGGATGCTGACGCCTTTGTAAATTTTACCTTGGATAACAATGCAAACGCAAACGGATTCAAAATGGCATCAATTTCACCCTTAACGGATTTTAGCTTCGATTTTCAGGATTTAGATTTTTCAAAAACCAATATAAAATAATGCTATGAGAACCACATTAAAAATCACTCTATTCTTTTCAGTTTGTATTCTATTTTTAACTTCAATGACATTTAAACCGAAGCGGATAATCTTTTTTGGCGATTCGATTACACAGCAAGGTGTATCAGCCAAAGGCTATGTTACGTTAATTAAGAAAGCGTTAGATTCAACAAAGTACGTGGTTACGGGTGCGGGAATTGGTGGAAATAAGGTTTACGATTTATATTTACGCCTGGAAGATGATGTGTTGAATAAGAAGCCCGATTTAGTGGTTATTTATGTTGGCATAAATGATGTTTGGCATAAACAATCATCTCACACAGGAACAGATTATGATAAATATTTGAAATTTTATCAGGCATTGATCAACAAAATTCAAGGTGTTGGAAGTAAGGTGGTTTTAGTTACACCATCGGTAGTTGGCGAGAAAAAAGATGGTACAAATGAACTGGATGCTGATTTGAATAAATACGCTGAAGGTATAAGACAATTGGCTGCTAAAAATAACTTACCTGTTTGCGATTTAAGAAAAATATTTGCCGACTACGAGGCTAAAAACAATCCTGAGGATAAGGAAAAAGGCATTTTAACTGTGGATCGGGTTCACTTGAATGAGACAGGAAACAGATTGGTTGCAGAACAGTTATTGCCATTGGTGAAATAACCCCTAGCACCCAAAAGGGGGAACTAATGGCGAGGGCGAAATAGCGCTGTATAATAAGTGTAAATTCCATAGACAGGTATAGGAGCAAAATTTTTGGGAATAGGTATTAAAACGATAGAAAGGAAAAGCCCCTTTAGGGGTTTGGAGATATGATAAACCGCGAAACGATAGATAAGATAATGGATACCGCCCGTATTGAGGAGGTAGTAGGGGATTTTGTGCACTTAAAAAAACGCGGAACAAGTTTGATCGGTAATTGCCCTTTTCACGGGGAGAAGACACCATCGTTTCATGTATCGGTAACTAAAGGTATTTATAAGTGCTTCGGTTGCGGAAAAGGCGGCGATTCGGTTCGTTTTATAATGGACCACGAAAAATACAATTATCCTGAAGCATTAAAATTTTTAGCTAACAAATACAATATTGAGGTAGAAGAAACTGAGCTGACACCTCAGGATACC
>Ga0308164_10004213_pt1 | contig 12326 bp, 6 predicted proteins | sample PhyTR2_FD_201031 | JGI IMG/M metagenome (GOLD analysis project Ga0308164, IMG submission 201031) | Phyllosphere microbial communities from UC Gill Tract Community Farm, Albany, California, United States - DLSLT.R2 | ecosystem: Host-associated > Plants > Phyllosphere > Unclassified | place: USA... | reverse complement strand
AATGGGGAGCCTGACTAGAACGGCATGTCCTCCAAAGTTGGGCAGGGCATGGACCACGGATCAGGCGCTTGAAAGGGTGGCTATATTTATTCGATGCGAGAGCAGACTGGCTGCTTTCTGGTGGAAACCGGAACGGCGGTTCCGGGCGTCGATCGGCGGTAAGCGGCCGTTCGTTCAGATGCTGGGGTAGGGGGCTTTTGGGCTGGCCCTAACGGCGAGTCGCGATCCACTGTGTAGGGGATGAAAAACCGGATCCGGACGCGCAGAAGGCGCAACTCGCGTTCTTCATCGACGATCGGAGCATGGCGATCAACGATGCGTTGCGGAACATGGTCGCTCCGGACCCTCTTCAGGTTCGAACCCGATCTTCGATATCAGGCAGCCCGCAAGGCGCTCGAATCCCTGCAACCCGATCCGGACTGGCTCCAGCGCTACGACCGAATTCCGGAGGACTTGCCGTTCGTCCGGCTGGCCGACTGGCTTGCCGAACGCGGTGCCCCCCGATGGGAGTTAATCCCCAAGGGCTCGATGAGCTCGCGTCGGTGCGCGTCGCAAACGCCGCCAGTTTGCGGAACGTCGTGAAGGTCGGCCAGCCGCTTGTTCGGGCTGCGGGCTTCCAGCGATTGAAATATGTGCCTGACCTCTGGAAGGATGCCAGGCAGGCCGAAGTCGCACTCCGCCAAAAGCTGGACCAGGCCGGCGCCTTCGATTGCCGCCGGTGGAGCGAGGCAGAGTTGCTAACCTGGTTTGGTCGACTGGGTGTTTGGCCGGCCGAGATGCAGAAATCACTCGATCGGACCGAACTAAATGTTGCGGAAACGGAGGTTGAGGCACAGGCTGTGCGAGCACGCGAGGATACCTGACCGCTTGCGCGGTCTCCCGGTCGATGCTTTGGGAGACTGGATTGCCTGGCCGGAGGGGCATGGTTTCGCTCGTGCCCGACATTAATCCGATTAACGTCTTCCACCCCGCTTATGCAAGTCAAAGGATCAAAGGTTGTCCCGCAAGTTTGAGATCATAGCCCTCTTGGCTATCGCAGTTCCGAATGCTGCCGCGTCAGGTCGCAGTCGATGCTAAGTACAAGCTGATCGCCGAACAGCAGGTCATCAACGCGGGCAGCGATCTGGGTTTTCTGGCTGAGACAGCCGGCGCCGCAAAGGACATCCTTGGCGTGGAGCGGATCGATGCGGACGCCGACATGGGGTACTGCATGGGCGAGGACATCGCCGCGTGCGAGCGGGCCGGTATCACGCCCTATGTCGCTCGCCCCCAGCGCGGCACGGCCGTCGGCGAGGGCCGCTTCCCCAAGGAGGGGTTCCGTTACGATGAAGCCGCGGATTGCTATCACTGCCCCGCCGAGCAACGCATCGATACACGGTACCGCTGGCTTCAGGGCGGTCATATCATCGTGCAATATTCGAACCCGCGCGCCTGTGGCGGTTGCGGACTCAAGGCCCAGTGCGCCCGCGGAAACTCCCGCCGCATCACGCGGTGGGAAGGCGAGGTCGTGCTTGACCGCATGGCAATACGCCTCGCCGTCCAACCCGGGATCCTGGACATTCGCTGCGAGACGGTCGAGCACCCGTTCGGTTCGATCAAACAATGGATGAACCAGGGTGCCTTCCTGATGCGCGGGCTCGACAAGGTGCGGGCCGAGTTCAGTCTGACGGCACTCGCCAATAATTTCAGCAGGGCGACAAACCTGGTCGGCGTACAGGGACTGATCCGGGCAGTGCAGGCCTGATCTAACTCCCAAATGCTCCCCTCCCGGCCGGCCTCCGCGGCTGATGGGGCTCTATCGGTGGCCCTGTGCCGCTTATAACCCTCAGCCACTATCCCGGCCCTCATCCAGCGCATTCCAGGCCCGGCATCACCCAACGGCGAGTTTTCGCACAGTCTGCATCCTATTTGGGACGAGCAGGCGAGGTCAGGCCTTGTTCAACAGTCCCGATCGATTTCTGGACGCCTCAAAACGACAGAGCCGGCTGTAGATATCAGCGCTAAACGGCACGTCCCTGTCAGTGATAACTGGCACGGTGCGGAGCGCACGGCGTTCTCGGAATCGATCCTTGTGGGAAAGCGCGGCGTGACCGGACCCGCGGCTGGCGCAGTGGGCCTGGGGTCAGGAGCCGAGAGGTAATCGCAACAGCGGGGGCATTGTTGCGCTGTTGGGATGGCTACACGCTGCCCTCACTGCTACCAACCGGTGTCATTTCTAAATGGCCAAGAATGTGTCTTTTCTAACTAGCAGCAACAATAAATTTGGTTGCACCTCGCGCAGAACCGGAGGATCTCTCATCAGGCTGCTCTTGCGAGTGGCAGGATTTTAAGCGATCCGAGAGCTAGCTGTTTAACACTGCCCTGGGGAAACTGACGAGTCTTCTGACGACAGTTTCGCATAAGCACATCAAATGTCATGCGCCTGATTCTGCGCGATCCAGCCTATAATAAATCAATATTGCGGCCCTCCCGATCGGAACCGGCCTCGAGCCGGTTTGAAAGAACAACCGGCTGTTGTGCAGGCTTCCGTTAACCTCATGGATTTATGCCGGGGTTCAAGGGGGAACTTCGGGTGAGTGAATGTCTTCGCGTGGGTGGAATGCGTCGCGTGAAGCCCGCGATGACGCAGATCATACCGATGCTCGTCGCGGTGGTCCTGCCGGCCCCCCTGGCGGCGCAAGAACGGCCGACCGCGCCGGACAGCGTTCCCAGCCGCGAACAGGTACAGCGTCCCGCCCCAGCGACCGGGCGCAGCGACGCCACCCGCGTACGCGTCGACGCCACCAGCGTAACTGACACCGGGGCCTGCCCACTCGATAAATCGACGGTGCGCGCGCGGATCGAGCGGGTTCGCTTCGTAAGCGTCGATGGCCGTCCGCTTTCGGGCAGGGTGATGCGCGAACTGGGCGGGATCGGCATCACCGCCCCCGGCGAACAAACGGTCGCGATCGTCTGCCGGGTGCGCGACATGGCCGCCAGGGCGCTGCGCCGCGCCGGCTACATCGCGTCCGTCCAGATTCCACCGCAGGAAATCAAGGACGGCGAACTGACTCTTACCGTCGTGCTCGCCCGCATCACCGAAGTGCGGGTGCGCGGCGAGGCGGGGCCTCACCGTACCGCCCTGCTTGCCCGGGTCGCGCAGCTTCAGGCGCTGGAGCCGCTTAACGAACGTGCGGCAGAACGCGTTCTGTTGCTGGCCGGCGATATTCCGGGGCTCGACATCCAGCTGGCACTGCGTCAGGCAGGCACCACGCCAGGCGCGGTGATCGGCGACGTCACCATCGTGCGGCGCCGGTTCGCAGTGCTGGCGAACATCCAGAACTACGGATCGCGACAGATCGGGCGCGAGACCGCCTATCTGCGCGCTGAAACCTATGGCCTGCTGACCGCGTCCGATACCGCCTATCTCGGCACTTCCTCCACGCTCGATTTCCGTGAACAGCTGGCCGGGCAGGCGGGCTATCTGACCGGACTGGGCAGTAGCGGCATGACGCTGGGCGGGCGGATCAACTATGCGCTGTCGCATCCCGATCTTGGCGCGCTCGACCTGCGCTCGCGCTCGCTGATCGCCGGGATCGACCTAGCGGTGCCGATCGTGCGCAGCCTGTCGCGCAGCCTGACGATCGGGGGCGGCGCGGAACTGATCGAACAGCGCACTCGTGTCTATGGTAACGACCGGTCGAGCCCGCTCAACCGCGACAAGCTGCGCGTGCTTTACCTGCGCGGCACCGGCAGCATCCGCCGTCGCGGGTTCGACGGGCGCGACCTCGGCTCGCTGGCTGGTACGGTCGAAGTGCGGCGCGGGCTGGGAGTGCTCGGCGCGACCCCGCGCGGGCTGGTGCGCAGTACAGGCGGCTACACCCCGTCGCGCTTCGGTGGTGATCCGCAGGCGCTGGTGATACGCGGCAGCGCCGACGGCATCGCCCATGCCGGCCGGTTCTCGATCGCCAGCGGCGTGCGCGGCCAGTGGAGCAACCAAGCGCTGCTCAACTTCGAGGAATTCTCACTCGGCAACCTGTCAGTCGGGCGCGGTTACGATCCAGGATCAAACAGCGGCGACCGCGCAGTAGGCGTGCAGAACGAGGTGCGGGTCGACGTGCCGGTGTTCGCCTCGCTGCCGGTGCAATTGTTCGGCTTCACCGACATCGTGTGGCTATGGAACCTCGACCGCAACACGACGGAGAACGGGCGCCGGCTGCGCTCGGTCGGGGGCGGCGTGCGGGTGACCCTGCCAGGCCGGGCATTCGTGGACGTCGCCTATGCGCGTCCGCTCGACCGCGCGCTCAGCTTCGACGATCGCCGTCCGCCCGCGCGGCTGCTGCTGTCCCTGACGGCGCAGTTCGCGCCGCAGGTCCGCTGACGATGAACACCTGCCAATGACCACCGGGGAACAGAACATGCGATCGATGCGACTGCGGCGCCGGCTGGTCCTGTCCACCGCGCTGGGGACCGGGCTGCTGCTCGCCGCGCCGCGTGCGCGGGGGCAGGATACGGCCCGGCTGCCGAACGCAGCCGACGTGCTCACCTCCGCCGGGATCGGCGCGCCCGTACTGTCGCTGGGCGACACGCGACTCGATGTCGGCGTCACTTCGAACGGCGCGACGGTCGACTGGAAGCAGTTCGACATTCCCGTTGGCCAGAGCATCCATTTCAACGACGAGACCGGCGGGGGCGGCACCCCAGTCGCGGTGCTGAACCGCGTCATCGGCAATGGCGGAACAGTCAAGGCCTCGACGATCGACGGCCTGTTGCAGGCGCCGTCGAACATGGCGGTCTTCCTCATCAATTCGGCGGGAATCACCTTCGGCCCGACCGGTGCGGTCAATGTCGGCAGCTTGATCGCCAGCACGCTCGACCTGCAACCGGAAACCTTCCTGACCCAGGTGGAGGCCGGCCGCTACACGTTCGCCGGCACCGGTGCCGGGGGGGTGCAGGTGGATGCGGGCGCGCGCCTGTTCGCCACTGGCAGCAGCGCGGCCGGGCTTGGCGATCTCGTGCTGCTCGGCGCAAAGGTCGTGGTGGGGCCGGTCGCAACGGGCACGACCGCCACGATACTCGCCCGCAGCGGCATCGACCCGGATGCCCCCACGGTCCTCGCCCCGAGCGCCGATGACGGCGACGTGGCGCTGGTCGCGGCGGACGACGTCACGATCGAGATGGGGACCGGCAGCCCGCTGTCGATCACCATCGCCAAGGGCACGGCGGTGGAGGGCGCATTCAAGGTCGATGGCAGCATCGCCGGCCGCAACGTCACGCTCGCGCTGGCGACGCGGGGCGGCGTGACCGATACGTTGCTGTCGGTGGCTGGGATGACGACCGCGACAGGCGTGGCGGTGACCGATCGCGGCGTGGTGCTGACGGCGGGTCGCGACGTGGCGGGGGTAACGCTCTCCTCTGCCCTGCCCTTGGCCGATCCGGCTGATATCGACCCCGTGGGCGCGATCACCACCACCGCGACGATCGGCAGCGGCCGGGCGCTGGCCGTCGCCGCGGCGGGCGCCGCGACGCTCGGTGGCGGCATCACAACGGGCGGCGACCTAGTGGTGGATGCGGCGGGCATCACGCTGGGCACTGCCGCGACCACGGTGTCACAGGCCGCCACCGGTAAAGTCGATCTGATCGCGCGAACCGGCGACATCCGCTCGCTCGGCACTTTGCGCCTCGGCGCCAACCGCAGCGATGTCGCCTATGATCCCGCGACACCGGTCGATCGCGGCCTGTACCTCGATGCGGTGGGCGGCGCGATCGACCTGACCGGTTCGTCGCTGACCACCGGCAGCACCCCGGCCACCGGTTATGCGGTGCAGATCCGCAACGATGCCGACAATCCAGCCTCGATCCGCGGCGTGACGCTGGGCGACATCACCGCGCACGGCCTGACCATCGCGGATGCATCGCACACGCTGTCCCGCGATACCGTGATCGACGTGACGGGCGGCCTAACGCTGGGCACCGCCCGGCTGACCGCCGCGACGATCACCGCCACCGGTAACATTGCCGCTGCCGGACTGAACGTGGACGGTGCGACCTCGCTCGTCAGCGGTGCGGGCGGGGTGACTCTGGGCGGGCTGACGACGCTCGCCGGCAATGCCAGCCTCAATGCCTCGGGCATCGTGACCGTGACCGGGGCGGTCGACATCGTCGGCAATTACGCGGTGACCGGCAGATCGGTGTCGCTGGGCACCGGCGGCACCGCCACGACGCAGGGCGCCAGCGGCGCGGTGACGATCACTGCCACCGGCGGGACGCTGAGCGGGCTGGCAGGGCTGACGCTGCGGTCCGGCCCCGCCGGGGCGCTGACGCTCGCGACGACCGGGTCGATCGCCGGGGACGTCGCTTTTGCCGGCACGACGCTTATCGCAGGCGACACCACCGACCGGCCCGCGGTGCAGATCCGCTCGCGCGATGCCGACAATACCGTGACGCTGGGCACGGTACGCGCGGGCAACCTGCTCGGCGCGATCGCGGACAATTCGTTTGCCACCGGTATCGTCCGCAATGCCGCGATCACCGTCGGCGACGTGACGCTGGCCGGCGCACCCACGGGCACCGACACCACGCTGAGACTGGATGCGGGCATCGCCGCGCTTACCACCGGCACCCTCATCGCGCCGACCATCACGCTGGGGGCGGGCGACCTGTCGCTGGGCCGCATCACCGGCACCGGCGCGGTGACACTGACCGGTGCCGGCGCGCTGACCGCCGGCAGCATCGCCGGCATCACCGGCCTGACGGTCGACCGGGGCGGCAGCGTCACCCTGTCCGACGTGACCGCCAGCGGCGATATCCTGATCGGCCAGACCGCCACCGCCCGCCCGGTCACGATCACCACCACCGGCACCCTCACCTCCACCACCGGCGCCATCCGCCTCACCAGCAGCGGTGCGCAGGCGCTGGGCGGGACGATCGGTGCCCGCGGCGCCGCGATGTTCGACGGCGGATCAATCGTCGCCGGCACGGTCACCTCCACCACCGCCATGGTCCAGGCGAACGCGACCGGTGCGATCACGCTCGCCAGCGCGACCAGCGCGGGCGACACCATCGTCGACGCGGGCGGCATCGCGCGCATCACCGGCGTGGTGAGCAGCGGCGCCGGCTACCGCGTCACGGGCAGCGGCGTGGTGCTGGGCAACGGCACCACGCCGGTCACGCAGGCGGCGAACGGATCGGTGCGGCTGATCTCGACCACCGGCACTATCGCCGGGGGTGCCGGCCTGACGCTGCAAGGCGACCGTGCCGCCACCGGCATCGGCACGCTGGTGCTCGACGGGGCGGGCGGCATCGCGTTCGATCCCACGACGGTGCTGCGCGGTGGAACCGGGACAACCGGCGATATCGGCGTGCGGACCGGTGCCGGTGCCGGCATCGCGTTGGGGATCGTCGCGGCGCGTCGCCTGACCGGCGCAGATACGGCCCGTGCCCTCACCGCATCATTAGCGGCAAGCGGCACGCTCGACCTCACCGGCACGGTCACCACCGTGCGTACGCTGGAAGCAAGCGCGGCCAGCACGCTGACCACGCAAGCGATCACCGTCACGGGCGCGAACCAGGACCTGATCCTGACCACCACCGGCACCTCGGCGGACATCACGGCGCGGGGGCTGCTCACCGCCCCCCGTGACCTGCGGCTGACCGCGGCACGCAATCTCGATTTCACCACCGCGATCGCCGGGGCCGCGGCTACCGCGACCGCCACCACCGGCACGCTGACGGGCACGACGCTGGCAGGCGGCACCGCCGCCGCCGTCGCGGGCGGCGCGCTGTCCTTGACGACGCTGACCGGGCAGAGCGGCGCGCTCGCCCGCGGCACCGACATCACGCTCGGCAGCGCGGAAACCATCACCGGTCCCCTGTCGTTGACCGCGACCACCAGTGACCTGATCGCGACCCGCGCCGTCTCGGGCGGGGCTGTCACCCTGTTGGCGGGCAACAGCATCGAACTCGGCCTCGGCCAAGCGGGCGGCGACCTGACCATCGTCGATGCTTTGGGCGTCGGTGGAATCGGGGGCACCCGCACCGCACTGTCGGCCGGGCGCGACCTGACCGTCACCGCGCGCGGTGCGGTGCGCGGCACGACGTTCACGGCAGCCCGCGATCTGACCGTCACCGCGGGATCAATCAACCTGCTGACAGGCACCGCCACCGGCGGATCGGCACGACTGACGACCACGGGCGACACGGTGCTGGGTAAGGTCGACACCGAAGGTAATCTGACGATCGACGTGCAAGGCGCGTTACGGACGACCAGCCTCACCGCAGCCGGCACGATCGCGGCACGCGGCGCATCCGCGACGATCGGCCGCACCACCGGCAATATCGTCGCCCTGACCGCCGCTACCGGTGACCTGACCCTCACCGAGGTGACCGGCGCGTCCGGCGTCGACCTGATTGCGGCCGGCGACACCCATGCCGGCAATGTCACCGCGACCGGCGCCACCGCCGACTTGTCGATCGCCACCAGCAATCTCGATGGCGGCATTGGCGTCCGCAGCATCTTGACCGCCGGCCGGGACCTTACGCTGACCGCGCGCGGCACGGTGCTGGTTGGCCCGGTCGGCGCGGGCCGACAGGCTACGCTAAGCGCCGCGTCGCTCGACCTGTCGACCATGACCGCGGCCGGTGCAGCGATCACCGCGATCGCAGGCGACGCGATTGCCGCGTCGCTGACGACTGTGGGTACGCTCGACTATACCGCCAGCGGCATTGCCCGAATCGACACGATCGATGCCGGCGGGTTCGCCACCATCACCGGCGGTGCGGTCGATCTGGGCATGGTGCGCGGGCGTGACGGTGTGCGGGCAACCAGCCTCGATACGACGCTACAAATTGACGACCTGTCGGCAAGTAGGGATATTTTCCTCGGTGCCGCGACCGATGCGGGTCTTGGCCGGATCGTAAGCACGGATGGCAGCCTTGGCATCACCGCCGGCGGGGCGTTGGGGGCGACCACGCTCACCACTGCCACCGCGATCACCGGTGCGGGAGCAACCGTGACGATCGGCTCGATCACCGCGCACACCATCGACCTTGCCACCGGCACCGGACTGCTCGACGTAACGACTGCCCGCGCGAGCGATGCGCTGACGCTGACGTCGGGCGCGGATCTGCGGCTGGCGGACGGCATCGCCGACGGGGCGGCGACGCTCACCGCCACCGGCACCGCCCGCGTCACCCATATGCAGGCGCGAGAGGCTAGGACCACCGGCAACGCGCTGCTGCTCGATCGCATCTCCACCACCGGCGGGTTGACCGCCAGCGCCGGTAGGGGCGGGGGGACATTCGGGATGATCGCGGCCGGGACGAACGCCACCTTCGCCTCCGATGCCGCGGCGACGATCGGTACGGTTCGCACCGGCGCCGCCCTGACGGTGACGAACGGCACTGGCACGCTGACGATCGGCCAGGCCACTGCGGGCACCACCGCCCGCTTCACCACCGCAGGCGACAGCCGCATCGACACGCTGGCCGCTGGGCAAGACGTGACCTTCACCGGCCAACGCGATGCGGGCTTTGGAACCCTTGCCAGCACCGGCGGGGCGGTCAGCCTGACCACTGCCGGCGCCCTGACCGCGACCGGCCTCTCTACCGCCCGCGCGCTGGCGGTCACCGCGCATGCCGCCATGATCGGCGGGGCGACCGCGGGAGGCGACCTCACCGCCACCGCAACCGCCGGCGATCTGTCGCTGGCGACGCTGACCGCCGCGGCCGGCAAGGTGACCGCGTCGGGCACGGCATCGATCGGCGGGGCGGTGAACGTGGCGGGCAACCTTGCCGTGCGAGCCGGGGTGATCACGCTCGGCACCGCCGGCGCAACGGTCGCGCAGCGCGCGGGCGGGATCGCGCTGACCGCGACCGGCGGGGCGATCACCGGTCGCGGCGCACTGACGCTGTCGGCGGGCAGCGGCGGGATGGCGCTGACCGCGACCGGCACCGGCGGGGCGATCGATCTGGCCACCGCCACCGCGCTCGACAGCGGCGCCGGGCTCGTGCTGGAAACCGACGGCACCGCCACGTTCGGCAGCGTCACCAACACCGGCCGCGCGATCACGGTCCGCGCGGGCGACATCGCGGTGAACGGGCCCGTCACGGCGGGCACGATCACGCTGATCAACCGCACCGCCGCCACGCTCACCCGGTTGGGCGATGCACCCAGCGACAATGCGGCCGAGTTCGGCGCGGCCACCACCTCCCGCTTCGACCTGTCGACCGCGGAGATCGGGCGGCTGGCGGGCGGACAAGTGATCCTAGATGCGCAGACCGGCGCGGTGACGGTCGGCAACCTGAGCCTCGGCACGGGTACGGGCGGCACCCTGTTCCAGATTCGCACCAGCGGGCGGATTGATTTGCTCGGTCGGTTCGTGGCGACCGGGTCACCGATCGCGCGCACCATCGTACTGGGTGGCGGGGCGGACATCAATGCGCGGGCCAGCGTGCTGCGCGTGGCGGCGACCTCGGCGGGCGGCGGGCGGCTGCTTGTGGATGGCGGCACGCTCGACCTGCGTGCCAATGCGATCGGCGTCGGGCTGGATACCGGGTTCCTCGACGCGATCGGGGTGAAAGGAACCACTCCCGCGCTGGACGTGGCAACGCGTTACGTGGCGCAGGCCAGTTCGGCGCTGTACAACGCTACGCTGGGCAATTCGCTGGGCCTGTACCGCGATCCGGTCACGGTGCAGGCCGGTCGGATGATCGTGCGCTATGGGGGGTTCGCGCTGTTTCAGAACACCGGCAATTCGGGCTCTACCGGCGGTGTGGTGTTGGGCCGCGACGGCCAGGGGCAGACGCTGGAACTGTACGCCGCGGCGCCCGCTAATGCCTTCGCGATTTTCGGGTCGGTCAACGGCATGGCCAGCGCCGCCTCCCCGCCGCTGGGCGGCAGCACGTTGGTGCTGGGCGAGCAGGTATCGCACGCGGACAGCCGCGCCAATGGCTGCCTGATCGGATCGGTCGGGGGCGGTTGCCTGTCCACCGCGCTCGCCCAGCCGACGCTCAACAGCTTCGACTCCAGCCGGCTCGACGTGTTTCGCACGAGCGAGGGTCTGACGCTGCAGTTCGACCCGCTAATCAGCATTAGCTACGAGGCGCTGTTCTCCGACATCGCCGAGATTGAGGCGGAGATCGGGGCCGATATCGGCATGCTAAGGCTGAAGGCGCCCTGCCTGCCGGACGATAAAACCTGCTTCACTACGGGACAACGCTGATGCGCCGGTTAATTGTCCTCTCCACGCTGATCTTCTCGGCCGAAAGGCTCTCGCGGTTGCGTATGTAGGTCCGGAACAGGGTATTGCCGTAGAGGTTGTCGGCGTTGCGGGCGACCCCTTGCCCCACGCTGTCACTAGGGCCGAAAACGGTCATGTCAGACCAACGTGGCAGGCGAGGCGGGGGGATGATACCGGTCGTGGATGAGCCGTAAATCGAGGGCACTGCCGCCTAGCCCGTTCCGCCGTTTCAACTCGTCGCCGCAGGTAATCCGGCTCGTGGTCATGATGTACGTCCGATTTCCGCTTTCGCTGCGCAACGTTGAAGATCTGCTGTTCGAGCGCGGCATCGACGTTTGTCACGAGACGGTGCGGATGTGGTGGAACAGGTTCGGCCCGATGTTCGCCGGCGATATCCGCCGGCAGCGGGTAAGTCGAATGCGCGGTTTCTCCCACTGGCGCTGGCACCTTGACGAGATGTACGTGAAGCTGAACGGCGAGATGGTGTACCTCTGGCGGGCGGTCGATCATGAGGGTGAGGTTCTCGAAAGCTACATTACCAAGACCAGGGATAAGGGAGCGGCGCCTACCTTCATGAAGAAGGCGCTCAAGCGCCATGGATTGCCCTATAATATCACCACCGACGGACTACGCTCGTACGGTGCGGCGATGAAGGAATTGGGCAACGCCGCTAAGCAAGAGGTCGGACGCTGGGCCAACAACCGGGTCGAGAACAGCCACTTGCCGTTCCGACGAAGGGAGCGCGCAATGCTGCGTTTCAGGCGAATGAAGACGCTGCAAAAGTTCGCCTCGGTCCATGCCAACGTCCACAACCACTTTAATCTCGAACGCCACCTCGTCGACCGCCAGACCTACAAGGACCGACGCTCCGCCGCCTTGGCGGAGTGGCAGATCCTCGCGAGCTAGGCTGCTGCGTTCAAAGACTGAACTGCATCGTGTGGAGAGCGGTTCGCGTTAGACTGACAGCACCAATCGGTGCCATAGCTGCGACCGCGATCGGGTCCGATGCTCGCCCGGTGCGTGCGATCCTGTTCGACAAGACGGCGGGGCGGAACTGGGCGCTCGGCTGGCATCAGGACCGCACGATCGTCGTCAGGGAGCGGATCG
>Ga0308164_10004211_pt1 | contig 12331 bp, 8 predicted proteins | sample PhyTR2_FD_201031 | JGI IMG/M metagenome (GOLD analysis project Ga0308164, IMG submission 201031) | Phyllosphere microbial communities from UC Gill Tract Community Farm, Albany, California, United States - DLSLT.R2 | ecosystem: Host-associated > Plants > Phyllosphere > Unclassified | place: USA... | reverse complement strand
GAACTGATAAATGAACATGACGCCATGCCTGCCTCGAGCACGATTTTCAAGGCGGTCAATGTTACGCCAGATAGAAAAAAAACAGCAAAAATTATTAAGCAGGCGTTTGATAGGTTCACGGTAGATCAAGTCTATGATGCGCTCCAAGCTATCGTAGCTGACCCGTTGCTGGCATTGTCCAGAATACAGAGTTACATGTATAACGGGAGAGCGTGTTGCAGCATTGATGATATAAATTCCCTAATTAAGTCGAAACTTCAAGAGATTCTTGTCATAAGGGGAGGAGTGAATACTACAAAGCAGATCGATAGCGGTTTTCACTATCTGCTGGAAATGGTGGATATCTATGTGACGGAGCGACACTTGCAAAAGCAAGCATCCGACCTTTTACATATAGACATACCCGATATTGTCGCGATTTTGGATGCGGACTATGACGATGTAAGTAGTCAGTATTTAGCAATTAAATTCAAAGAGCGTTTTTTTTGTCTCTTTGATGAGTTTATGAACAATCCTGACTACTACTCGACCCCCGAAGATCTGGAAGGGTTCGTGTGTAATCTTTCCCAGATTCGGTATTCATTGTTGAGTGCTGGCGCAGAAAAACTCTTTAGTTATTACAAAAACTTTTCGCCGTCCGTGAAATTTGATTCGCTCACAAATATCGAGCAAGCGTTAGCGGTCAATGAAAACGGTGTGACAGATGTGCTGCTAAGGATTTTTAACGCTATAAACTGTGTGCATTGTGAGAATGATGTAGGTAACACTAAGTTGGTGTACCGGTCACTGACTAATCCCGCGAATTATTATCTGCCAACGACTATAAATGATCGGTCGCCAACCAACATTGCCAAGAAACTTAGGGCCAATACTCGCATAGTCGAGGATCTATATGAGATTAACCATATGATCTATGACGGGCCGCAGAGGATGTCACTGTATGAGCAAGCGGCCACGCATACCACCGCACCACCGTCGGCCAACGTGGACCAGGCAGAGCCCCGCGACGATTATTTTAGTAACCTTCGGCTGATTCCCATTCAGCAAGCCATGGATGAACTAAATGCTGATTAATCTGATTGACAAGGTTTTTTTGAATAACGGATATGAGGCTGTACATTTCGAGCACAGCTACGACGAGTTGATAACAAGGCTTTTCAAACCTAAAGTAGCCGAGAACAAAGCCGAGTATTATCTAGTTGTAGAATGTCCAAATGCTACGAACCGGCATGCTGACGATTTGCTTTCTGAGTGGGCGGATGGTTTGCATCTGAAAGTTCGGGAAAACCCGGTAGTGGACAGAGTTTTCTCTAAAAATTGCACGATGATAATCTGCTGGCCTGAGCTTGCCATCACCAGCAAGCAAGTATTTCAGTTGGAAGAGGATCGATATAATTTCAAGAAAAATGTAATTTCCTATAGTTCGGCAGAACTTACGGACTTGCAAGGGAAAAATAGCGATTTTACACTTGCACAGATCAATGAACTGGTTGGTCAAGGCGATGGGGCATATTTTCAAAGGTTCAAAGAGAAATCCGCTGAGCTTGAAAATTACTATTCGCTTCTACTGAAGATATTCATAAAAATACCCTTTGTGACTTATCTGCATGATCCAAAGCGACTATTTGACCTGGACTCTTCTTTAGTTGCTAATCTGTCCGTAAGCGAGTTGGGGTTGTATGAGTTTTCGCTAGGGATTGATGAAGGCCTTAACGATGAAGAGTTAATGTCCGAATTTTTGAAGAGGACAATCTAATGCTGAAGCTACTGAGCATAGAATTTACCAATTTCAAAGTATTCGGTAGCGACACCTATCGGGTCAACTTCAACGGGAGTGATCTGATGCTCCTAGATGGACCCAATGGATATGGAAAAACTTCGGTTTTCGATGCCATTGAATTGGCTCTCTCCGGCACAATTAAACGCTTCATCAGTACAGACGGTCGTCAGACTCCTGATGATGTGGTAGTAGCTTATGACCCTCGATCAGATGTTCTAATTGATATAGTGCTTTCACGTTCGCCAGAAGATCTATTATCGTTCAGGCGCAAACTTAAATCACCAATACCTACGGGCGCGCAAAAGATATCTCGTTTCCCCGAGCTTTGGGATGTTTTTATCAAAGACAAAGCTGGTTGGACGCCAGCAAAGCAAACGGACGTAGACAGCATTCTTGAGAATAATAATTTCACTCGAGACTTTCACCTATTCCACTATGTCCAGCAAGAGGAAGCGGCTTCATTTTTGAAGTCAAATAGTGAAACTGCGCGGGCTACTGAGATATCACAGCTTTTTGGCGATACCGCCGCCGCAGAAGCCAAATATACACGCCTGAAAAATACTGAAAAACGGCTTGCATCTCAACGCACAATACAGCTTCAAAAGGCCGAGCTATTAAGAAAAAGTCATAATATTGACAGCACCGGGCATGCCACTAAATTCGGTGATGTCGAGCACCGATACTTGCTTCCTTGGTTGCTAGAGAGTTCTAAATCTCCGGAATGGGATTTGCCGGAGTTTGAAGCATTCAATCAGTCTAAGTTTTCATCTTTTTCCGGCGAACTTGATGTGATTCTGGAGTTTGTTAAGAATCGAGATTTTTATCTTAGTTCTCTTCCTTACTTAAGAGCTTACCGGTCCCCCGAACTCACGTCAGATTATATTTGCTTTTACAATTCTATAGATCATATCCAGGTTATAGACGAAAGAAGATCGATGGATCAGGTGCTTGAGAGATGTCACACCGCCTTGGTGGATGGCGAGATCCCGGATAACCTCTTCCATATTTTTGATCTGCTAGGACGACATGACTTTGAGCAGTTTCAAAAGGACCAAGATACAGTAAAAGAGCTTCGCCGGACGAGCTCGGGGCTTAAAGTAATCTACCGAAAAATCGTTGCACAGCATACAGAGCTGAATAATTCTCTAGCCTCGTTACCTGAAGAGTCTAGGTGCCCGTTTTGTGGCAAACCTCACGAAAACCATGATGAACTTGAGATTGCCGCTTCCATTCGGGTCAGTGATTTTTCAAAGCTGTTATCGGAGCAGGATATATCAATTCTGACGCTGGCAAATAGCATAAGAACTCGTTTTATTGATCCAGTAATTTCCCAGATTGCAGAATTTCGAGCAAAGAATCCTGTCCTTCCAGATGAGGTAATGGCTTCGTTGAAAAAGGCCGACCTCACCAGAGAACGTTTAAATAAATTTCACGCATGGTTAAGCAGTTGCCCCTTCAGTATCGAAGACCTAATATTTCCGCCATTATCTCATCATGTGGATGCTGAAAAACTTTCCTCAAATCTTGAGGAGGTGATGCGTCGAATACATGAAAATACTCCGCCTGCTTCACTGGAATACCAAATCGCAAACGAAGGTGATGCCTTTGATCGGATGTTCAGAGAGTATTTCGGTAATCGAAATGACAAACTCTTCTCGGTGACTGAAGAAAGTGTAGAGCAAAAGAGGAAATATCTAGAGTCTTGTTTTCATTCGTCATTTCAAATTGTGCTAAAAGATATCGCGACGCATTCAGAGAGCGCTAAAAGGCTGGACGAGGTGGAGCAAGAGCTAGCCGGAATTGCAGCGAAGGTACTTAAAAAGATTCGTCAGTACAAAAAAAAGTTGATTGGCGATATCGAAATTCCTTTTTATATCTACTCGGGGAAGATATTACAGTCACACCAATCCGGAATTGGGCAGGGTGTTTTCCTTAAAGACCCCACCGGCGGAGATGAACTCAAGAACGTCAGATTGGTATCGAATTACCAGCGCGATCATGATGTGCTGAATACAATGAGTTCAGGGCAAATCTCAGCGGTGGTTATTTCACTAACTCTGGCCTTAAACAAAATTTACGCTAAAGGATTTTCCCCAGTCCTGATTGATGATCCGGTGCAAACCATGGATGACATCAACATGTCTTCGTTGGTCGAGCTATTGCGTAATGAATTTCCTGATCGACAAGTTGTGCTTTCTACACACGAAGACAAGGTGGCTAAATATTTTGTCTATAAATATCTAAAGTACGGTCGGAAGGTACGCCAACTGAATCTTATGACAGGGGAAGAGTACGATTCATTAGATAATTATATATACGCACCAGTGGTCGGCTAGACCACTGTTGATCAATTATAAAACCGGCCAATAGGCCAGGTCCCCCAGAGCGGATTGGGAGCCGAAGGCCGTATTAGTCTGCCAATTACGGCAGTTCTCACTGCGGCCGACGGCGATCTCTCTGAAGTTTCAAATTTACAATTGAACTGTATTTTGCAGAGACGGGCGCTTCAGTAAGTTAGGTGAGGCAACCGCTGGTTTGCCGCCAGATTTTCCTGGTCGCCGCCGATACACAGTCTGAGAACGCAAACCTTCAAGACGCATTAACGTAGTTAAAACCACCTCATCCGGTGCTTTTTCGCCCCAGAAATATGGAAGGCACCAGGCTTGTGCTTCCGTCAGCGCTATCCAGGAGCTGGCCTTGGCATTCGCGGCGGCTCAACCGTAGGTCTTCAGGGGCTGAGGCGGGTAGTCTATTTGTGTGCGTTAAGTTGGACTTTAAGTTGTATGACCGCCTCGGCCGAAATTTTTTCGGCATAGTCTTCGAGGGTTGAGGCTCCTAGTGCCGCCGGCGATATCTGATGATCTCCAATGAAGCACTTGACGAACTCTTCATAGAATGACCCAAATGTGTGATATGGATGGTGCCCAGTATCTATTTTATTTGATCCGGAAAGTACGACTTGAAGGGCGGATACGCAGTGAATCCCTGAGCTCGAGTACAGGAAAAAGAACGAATCTGAAGTGATTTTCAGCATGTCCTCCGCTTGCCGGACAATATCTTTGTTGGATGCACTAATATACCCCCCTCGCGCACTCATGTAGTATCTCCCTACTTTGGCCTGTGCGAGGAAGGCCTTAGAGATTGAGCGGCCATTGAGGGATATTTCTATAACCCCTGCCAAATCTGCGCCAACATGTTTTTCCTGTTTCTTCTTGAATGTTGCTACGGAAAATCTGCAATCTTTAATCTCTTGACTTCCTAGTAGCTGTATTTTCTCAATCAGACGGCGATTGATTTCTCCACGTAGTTGCGAGGTTATTTCCTCTTCTCTTCCTAGCAGATTAGAGTAATCACTTAGCACGTCACCAGCGACAGACTCGGCGGCTTCAGATATCTTTGATGCGATTATTTTGATGATGCCGTAGTCTTTTAACATTCAGAAGCCCGAGTTTAAAAGGTTTATAAATTTGATTCTTGGTATAAGTGCCAAGGTGTTTATGGGTTTTTGCTGTGTGGATCGCTGTCCGGCTGAAGGATTAGTGGGGTGAACGTAGCATCTGCTTCAACATTATCTAAAATACCTAATTGAACATTTATTTTTCCACTTAGTTTGGACCGTACAATACTAATGCTTTCCGCTAGCTGCTCTATTTCTGCACTGGAAATATCATTGGTTAGCGCTATGACAATATGAGCTGATATAAGGTCGATATTTGTTTTGTTCAAACTGTACTCGACTTGTTTGGCAGCGGAAAGTAATGCTCTTCGCGCATTTCTGCTTGAACACACTTTTACTTCTACGCCATGTTCTCCGTCTGAGTTTAGGGCTACGAAGTCATAATTTCCAGATCTTTGAGACATTGTAATTCGGTAGCCTGCGTCAAGGTAGTATTGAATTACGGCCTTTTCACCATATAGGTAGTTTTGGTGAGCTAAGTTGTGTGGATAAGAGTGGATAATAAGACCTCTATCTTCTTCGTTAAGGTCGATTTCTCCAAGTTTTGTTGTTGCTTTTAGAATGATGTCTTTAATGTCGGAAGAGAGGCCGAGGATCTGGTTAAATTCTTCTTTTTTTACGTTGCGATTGTGTGCGACTTTGTTTCTTAGCTTGTAAAGGAGTTCCCATTTTTTTTCAATGCTGCTGTCTTTTTCGTCAAGAAGGGAAGAAAAGTATTTTTCCCAGTTTGATTTCGGAATATATTTTAGTATCTTGTCTTTGTCTTCTTCAGAGAATTTTGTCTTTGCTAGCAATCGGTCGAGGTCTTCGAGATTGATGTCTCTTTTTTTGTCGAAGAGCACTTGCTTTAGGTGGATGAAGTCGAGCTTGTGAAGATCATTGGAGTTGACTTGCTCGTCCTCAAAGTTTTCAATTTTATTGAAAAGCTCTGGGGTGATGGCGTCTTTTGACCAGTTCATGCCTACGTTGATTAACATGAATTTTGCTATGAGACGCCGCATTGAGTTTTCGACTTCATTTATTATAGGGTATGCCTTCTCGGCATATAGTCTGCCGATATCATCCCAGAGAGTATTTATTGCGGTCTTTCCTGGAGATATGCGCTCTGCTACGGATTTGATTCGTTCGCACATTTCTGAAAAATCATCGACCATTTCTGCTTGTTGACACTCGATAGTCATTAAAAAGTAGCGTTCATTCTTCGATTTAACTTGATCGGTATCGACGTGAAATCTTGCACTAACGAGATCCCTCGCTTTGGGAGATTTCCGATAATTTATTTTTGATCCGGCTATCGATAGCTGAGCGTCTACTTTGAGAAAGTCAATGAAGGATTTTTTGCTGCTACAAAAAGAGTCATTATCAGGGATAATAATTAAAAATTCCTTTTTCAAAAATGCCTCTGCTTCTGAGCAATGAATATTAAACTTACTAGCATTCGCTAGTGCTGATTTGCCATCATAGCGGAAAAAACAATTCGATGCATCGCAATATGAGAGCCTGAAGGGCTTGGCTAAATACCCGAAAGCACTTGCTCGTAAGCCGAGTAGCTTGCTCCGGCTAAGTTCAGCCTTGGCCGAATCGCAGTTGAGTTCTGTCAGCACGTGATACAGCCTCTACCGAAGCTACCCCGTCACCAGGTTCTGACCATTCAATCCAAGCGTCCTCTTAACTGAGGAGGGAGATGATTCGCCGAAGTCTGAATAAGCTGTGTCCCTTCCTCGGGGGCGGTTCTATATGCGTGCCCCGCGTCGACCTGCATAGCAGGAGGGTGAGCTAGCTCAACTGTCTGGGGATTGATCGCTGGAGCGTAAGCCCCGCAAACTGTAATAGCCCCGGATATCCTCGATCCTATTGCTACTGGCAGGGAGCAGAGCTTCCTTCGCACATCCCCGCGTGGTGTTGGCGCTTTAGGGGTGGCTACCGTTCGTCGGGATTCTGGCTGGGTTTCGACGATCATCCTGAGTGAATGCAGCCATCGGTTTTTGTAAAATTTTAAGCTCGCTATAGGCTATAAATTTACGAGAAACATTACGTAATTTGGAATTTTATATAGCTGAAATATTAGTTATGCCCAATGAAATAGGGTGTATTCTTTTGCTCACGCAACCGTAGAGTTGGCTGTCTGGTGTTTATAACCGTTCTGAAGTGCAGCTTTTTCAGAACCGTGAACAAAAAAAGCAAAACCATTAATTTGGCTTCGCTTTTTTTACGTGGCCTATTTACGCTCGTTATCTACACGTAGCCGGTCTGAAACGTAAGTTTAGCTAGGTACTTGCACAGGCTTGCCGTCAACTACCCTGTACTTCCTTTCAGTGACTTTTATCGGGTCCGACGTGAGGCTCTCTAACGTTGTGATCTGAGTGATGTCCGATAGGTCTCCAATATTTAACTCTAACGCCCCTCGATCATTTAGAGCCTCAGGTTCAGCGCCAAAGCATAGTCTGTACTCTCGTTGCCAAGCATACTCAAGGGGTTTTCGAAACAATCCTATCGGGCCGCTGTAGTCGCTGAAATCTACGTAATCGATTTGGCCGTAGCCACCTTCAAAGAAGGGAGAATTATAAAGGAGAGGGTGGGTCGCGATGGCTTGTGAAAGCCTTTTAGAAAACTCTGCATGGTTCGTAATACGAAGGACATGGGTACCAAACTCTTGGAAACGCTCACTGAATTGCAGCGTTCCGTTGTCGAGTCCCCAAATCTGACCGTCATGTCCGGCTGATACAGAACCCAGGCAGTACACCATGACGGTTTCAGGTCGAGGTAAATTCAGGGTCATGATTGTCTCAGGGTTCAATACGATTTCGTCGTGACCCTCAACCTGAAGTGCAAGCTCGCTGACTACCCCATCCCTCATGCCAGAGCTGAGCTTAAGGTACACATTTTCAAGCTCGTCCCTTCGGAGTGCAGCGCCGACTTCACCTTCGAGCTTCGCGAAATAGTCGACGCTATTCATGTAAAGCAGGCCACGCTGCAACGCCTGTAGTCGATCCAGATTAGCCACCTTGAACAGCATCCAACATTGCTTGTTAGGCATGCGATCAGGTATAGCTTGCATCTGCACTTCACCAGATACCACCTTGCCCCCTATCTGTGCAATCACAGCTTCTAGCTGGGTTTGAATAGTTGTCAACGATTCCTGCATTCCATGTCCCCTATGTCAATTCGCCACAAGGCCAGCATGCATAAAAAAACAATAGCCTACGAGAGCCAAATGCGGTTCGCATCGAATGGCCGCTTTGGGTTGCAGCCGATCATGATTATCAGGATCAGGTCCCCATCAGAGCTTGAAAACCCATGACGTTTCTAGACGTCGAACTAGCAGCTGGACCGTCAGCACGTAGTAATACTGCGTTGCCTGACTGTGTTCGCTCAAGCAATTCTCAAGAAACCACACCACATGCTTCTTTTGCCAATTCCAAGGGTTTTCCCGGTGCCAGCGCTCTGCGATTGCAGCCTGAATGATTTTTGCCTGGCGCACATGACGTTGTCGCGTTGCTTGCGAACCGATCAGCACACCAGCCAGGAACAGTTCCATATCGAATGACTTGCTCACGTCCGTCCTCCGATGTAGGCAGCGACCACATCGATCCGACCGTGCCCTAGCTCATAGCTGACTTGCTTCCGCGCTTCACGATCGAGGCGCGGATTCAGCTGGTAACATTCACCACCGTTAATAGGTGCGCGATGTTGGGTGATCTGCTCGTAGCGCTCACACGCGTATGCGGCTCGTAGCTCATGGAAGCCTTTGAGTTTGTGTGCATGAATGGTGTCGCGTGCAGGACGGACGATTTCCTGCAGAATGGTCGCGTAGCTTTCGTTCGGAACAATCAGGTTGCGGCTACCAGCAGGCGACACTAGCCTCGCAAACTCAAGCGCGCCACGAATATGGTCGTCCACCGTTATCCAGCGATGTGCTGATGCACCGGCGCGGCCGCCTTTGGTGCCGTCCTGAATGTTGATCTTGGCTAAGTTTTCAGCCTCGCGGCTCAACCGTGGCAGGTCAGCCAAGATGGTCTCACGCAAACGCATACCTGTGGCTCGTGCCAGCTGCACGATCGCCGCGGCCCTTAGATGTTGACGGCTGCAAAGCGCTTCGACTATTCGCTGTATGTGTTCGCGATCTTGGCCCTGCGGCGCCGATTGACGAACCCCGGTGCGCTGCATACCCAACGCCTTGCTCGGACTTGGCACTTTCACATACTGATCACCGCGAAGCGCTGCCATTGTCCTATTAACGCTGGATAGCCGGTTTTGTGCAGTGCTGATAGCTAGGTGGCGGTGCTCAACCAGGCCGCGAAGGTATGCGGCATAGTTCGACAACACTTCGCGGTCAATCTGCCGTGCATCGTTGACCCCGGGCCCCGATTCAGACCGGCACCACTTCACGAAGGCCCGCCAGCGATCACTGTGGGCCTTGACCGTACCGTAGTGCCCGCCGCCGAACATATCTTTCAGCGCCTGCGGCCCTGCGTAGCTCAATTGCCTGCCGTAGCCGAAATTGCGGCCATCGCGCCTACCTACTAATGCCATGTCGCTCACCTCCTACCCGTTTCTCCCAGTTCTCGCCCCACGTCATCCCGCCAAGAATGTTGAGTGTTATCAGGGATCAAGGCCCCTGCGGCCTGTGGGGATGTCCTCTAACGCTGGACTTGCGGCTCCTTACGACCGGGAGCATGGGCATCTCATGATCTGGCCTCCTGAGCACCGTTACCGGTGGGCGGGTGGAGGCTGCGTTGGCTGACGAAACCAGCGCCGCGAGATCCTGAGTCGGGTGAAGGCAGCGATGCGATGACCGGGGCATGCCTGGCTGTCAGCCAGGTGCAGTCCAATCCTTGGTCTGCGGCACCATCATCTGTATCGCTGTTGCTGGTGACTTCGGAGTTTGTCACGCCGATTGTCACGAGGAGGATTGCGGCAAAGCCACGTTCTATATGGGCTGCAGCAGTAGTTTGCGCGCCCGTCTCTTTCCTGGAGAAAGAGACGGGCAAAGGGTTGGCGCACGCGAAATGGCCAAGCGGGTAGGTTGCTGCTGGGCGGAAGGGTAGGGTGGTTGCCGCAGTGGCAACGATGTTGAGTAGGCATCCATCACATGGGTAGTGACCGTACGAGCTACCGGACGCGAATCGTACTTGGGATGAACCGCCTCACGAGGGGCGTGACCTTTCAGGTTTCTGGCCACATTTTGCTGCCTCGGCAGCGCTTGCAATTTCTGGTTTACGCCTGTGGACAAAAGTCGTCAAGCTGCCTGAATTCAGATAATTAGCGCCTGTGGATAAAACTATCCCCCGGTGGACAATGTTGGTTTTCCACAGACGCTAAGCTGTGCCAGCTGTTTTTCTCTACGGTTCGGTCCTTTTAAACGGGGCGGCTTTGCAGCCCCGTTTAAAAGGACCGGCGCGGAGGAGCTTCATGCGGCGCGGCGTGTAACTTCACAGCGGGTTTGTAGCGGCGGGGCGGCGAGCTACTCGACCCACCTGGCACTGCGAATGCGCGTGACGTTCTCACCCGACTGCTTGGCAAATTCATGCGGCGTCACATGGTCCTCGCGGTTCGCCTCCAGAAACCGGCTCCACCAAGTCATGATCATCCGGCGTTCCTCAAGGAACTCGGCCTTGTGGATATACGCGGCGCGCACATTGTTACGCTCCTTATGGCTCATCTGCCGCTCGATGGCCGTCTCCGACCACAACCCGGACTCGATCAGCGCGCTACACGCCATGGCGCGAAAGCCGTGTCCGCAGATGTCCACTTTGGTGTCGTAGCCCATTGTCCTAAGCGCAGCATTCACCGTGTTCTCGGACATCGGTTTCCATGGCTTGGCGTCGCCGGCAAACACTAGGTCGAATTTGCCGGTGATCGTGTGGATCTGTTCCAGCAAAGCCACTGCTGGTGGCGATAAGGGTACAAGGTGGATGTCACCAGCCATCTTTGTACCCCGTGTGGAAAAGGGTACGCCGTCCAGCGCCGGGCGAGTGTCGGGGATTTCCCAGATGCCACGCTTGAGGTCGAACTCGTTCCACCGTGCGAAGCGCAGTTCGCTGGAGCGCACGAATACGTGCAGCGACAGCATCACCGTCAGGCGGGTAAGGGCACGACCTTTATATGCTTCGATACAAGCTTGTAGCTCCGGTAGTCGCGATAAGGGTAGTGCGGGACGGTGGGTCACTCGTGGCGCCTTGATTGCGCCATCGAGGTCGTGAGCTGGGTTCACCTTGATCAGCCGAAGGCGTTTGGCCTCGCGCATTATGCTTTGCAGGTAGTTCTTGATCCTGAGCGCGACGTCGATGGTGCCACGCTTCGTCACCGCCTCCAGCGGCTGCATGAGGTCGTGGGTATCGAGCTCGGCGATTGCCTTGGCGCCGATGATTGGGAATACGTGGGTCTTCAACCGGCTGAGCACAGTTTTGGCGTGGCCCGGCGCCCACTTGGGCACCATGCCGGCATACCAATCGAGCGCGACACTTTCGAAGGTACGCCCATTGATCACGGCTTGAGTCTTGGCCTGTTGCTTGAACTGGATGGGATCAACGCCGTTGGCGAGCTGCTGTTTGAGTTCAAGCCGTTTGCGGCGCGCGTCGGCCAATCCCACTACCGGGTAACTGCCGAGGGCAGTGAGACCTTCGCGGCCATCGGGCTTCACATACCTGAGCCGCCAACCTTTGCGCCCGTTGGGCTGTACGAGCAGGTAGAGGCCGTCGCCGTCGAAGAGCTTGTACTCGCGCTCGCGGGGTTTGGCTGTACGGCAGGCGGTGTCAGTGAGGGGAGCTGTGGTCCTGGCCATAAGGGTACTTTCCAATATCGAATTGGTAGGTATCCTTAAATCTATCCTTATTCTCGCTGGCTGCCACCGGAATCCGACGGAACGCCAAAACGAAAAAACCCGCCAGAAGGCGGGTTTTTCAAGGGTTCCAGAGATTTTGAAAGCCTTCTCTGGAACCTTGTATGGTGCCGGCACCAGGAATCGAACCCGGGACCTACTGATTACAAGTCAGTTGCTCTACCATCTGAGCTATACCGGCATGTGAGGGCGCTGATTATAGCCATTCAGCCCTCCGAGTAAACCCCCAGCCCAGCGTTTTTTTCAGGGCCTT
>Ga0308164_10004210_pt1 | contig 12334 bp, 15 predicted proteins | sample PhyTR2_FD_201031 | JGI IMG/M metagenome (GOLD analysis project Ga0308164, IMG submission 201031) | Phyllosphere microbial communities from UC Gill Tract Community Farm, Albany, California, United States - DLSLT.R2 | ecosystem: Host-associated > Plants > Phyllosphere > Unclassified | place: USA... | reverse complement strand
GGCGCATCACGTCGTCATGGTCAGGCGGAAAAGCTGGTGCCCCCGGCGAGATTTGAACACGCGGCCTACGGTTTAGGAAGACGTAGCGTGCCACTCCCGGGAATGACGCAAAAAGGGCAGAAACGCGCGGTTTCATCAAGCGTTCGCGGCCTCGAACCGTGGGGAGTGTGCCACGCGCTGTGCCACCACCGACTTGGCGCTCTTCACCTGGTCAGGTGTCAGGAACGCGAGATAGCGCTCGGTTACGGTGATCGTGCTGTGGCCTAGCTCGCCCTGTAGGTCGTAGATCGAGCCGCGTCCCGAACGGAGGTATTCGACAGCGAAAAGGTGACGAAAGTCATGGTGGCTGAAGCGGTGGAACTCCACCTCTTCGCGTGCCGCTTTCTGTGCCACCCGCCGTGTCAGATCGCCGAGGCGCGACGATACCTCCGTTAGACGCTGTCCCTTGTCCTTCCAGAACGCCCATGGCTTGCCGATATACCGCGGCTGCCGATCAATGATCGCCTCTGCAATCTTCGTCAGCGGTACGACGCGCAGCTTATCGCCCTTGCCCTTCTCGACCGTGATCGTCCGCTCATTGCGGTCGATCGACGCGTGGCGCAGACCGGTGACCTCGTCGAGGCGCAGACCGGTCTCGCGCGTAAATTCGCACAGGTCACGCACACGCGGGACGAGGCGCGGGAAGACCATCGCGATCGACGCTTCCTGAGGCAGAACGATTCGCTCGATGCGCTCCGGCACGATTCGACGCCGGTTTAATCCGACCGCCGGATTATCGGAGATCCAGCCTTCGTCGGCCGCGTTATCGAGGACGCTCGAAACCGCAGTGAGATCACGGCGTATCGTTGCGTTCTTCACTCCAGCACGTCGACGCGCCTTGATGAGGTCTTTCAGGACGTCGGCCGAGATTTGCTGCACCGACAACTGATCGAAGTGCCCGCGGACTTGGCGCAAGCTGCAAAGGTAGCGGGTATAGGTTTGAGCACCTACGGCCGTGGAAATACGCTGGCTCCAGCTCACCACGGCATCTGCCCAGCTTACAGGACCAGCGGCGCCGAAGACCGACTCGTCCTCGACCTGCTCACGCAAGAGCGCCAGTCTCTTCACCGCGACCCGCTCAGAACGCGTTCGTAGGCTTTCTCGGTATTCGACACCGCGGACCTTGAAGCGCGCCCAGTAGATGCCCGCGCGGACGTATAGATTTTTCGACATGAAGGCCTCTTCGTTGTACGTGTGACCCAAGCGCGGAGTTCGGCGACGGCGAAGAGCCAGCGCCCTGCCGGCTTGCTCGCGCCGGGGATTGATGGCGCGAGGTCCTGCAGGGTGCGGCGGGATATGCCAGTGATCAATACGGCGTCAGCGATGCCGACGCGCTCGGGGGCGGCGGCTGACGTCATACGTTCCCCCTGCCAGCGACGAGTGTCAGCTTCACGAGAGCGTGACGTCGCTAGAATGGCGGTCGGCTGGCGATCGAGGCTCTCGCGCCGCGAAGACTGCCTTGCGCTGCCAATTTAGGAACGCGAAGAGCGCGAGCAGGAGCAAGCAGATAGCGACAAGCCCGCCGGCAAAGCCAACGAGGATCCAAAAGCACACGTCGATCTGTTGCTCGATCATCAGATCAGCCCGACCGTCGCGCGCAACGCGGCTACCGCGCCGTTCGGGTCGATCGTCAGGATTATCGCCAAGCCGCAGACGATGCCGGCGACCATCAGCTTGCCAATCGTGGCGGCAGAAAGCGTATCCGCCCGGCGTGCAACATACGGCGCGCAAGCCGCGCAATTGCAGTCGTGCTCGTGGATCTGGACGACGTACGGAGCGGGCGGCGTGTACGAGCGCTGGATCCTCACGGAACCAATGGCCGGCTGTGGCGAACGGATGCTCATGAGCGCTTCTCCGGAGGAGTGGTGGCAGTGTTACGGATCGACTCGACGCTCCAAACGAGCAGAATCACCGCAATCGAGATCACGATCCCGGCGGCGGCCGGGTGGCTGGTGACGAAGAACGCGATCGCGAACCCCGCCAGCATGGCGGCGACCGCATGGATCGTGCGGCGAGAAATCATGCCGCGAGGTCCTTAGCGCCGGCGGATCGGACGACGGCGAGCGTCCGGGCCTCGGCGATGGCGATCCAGTGCGCCAGGACGCGCAGATCGATGTCAATCACATCGTGGAGCACTAGGGCGGTGCGATCTAAGATCGATTCCGCATCTGCCTCAATATCGGTCAGCCAAGCCGCGCGCCGGCGGGCGCAAACGTCCGGATCCGTCTCGAGCTGCAGCGCGACCTGCTCGACGGTGAGGCCGAGGTTCTCGCGCGTGAGGCGTATGTACGTACCCGGGCTCATGGACCGATCGGCGCCGGCCGCGACGTCGACGTGATCGATCGCGTCGAGCAGGAAGCGCATGCCGAGCGGCAGGTTATGATCACTCGGTTTGGCGAGCGCCTGCAGCACGGGGACCAGCTCGCGCAGCTTGGCGGATACGTTGGATAGGGCTTCGCGTCGGTCGGTCATGGCGGATGATCCAGGCAACAGTTTCCCGCCCCGCGAATCGTGATGATCGCGGGCGGGGCGGGGTGGCGGCGGTGTCAGTTGAGCAGTGGTTTGGTGTTAGGGCGGTGCTTCTTCCGGTGGGGAGCCGATGCGTTCGAGCTGACGGCGGAGCCTTGCAGTTGCGCGCTCCAGATCGACGAGATGATCGAGTGCGGCCTCCGCTTCGCGAACCGTAACCTTGGTGCCGTCCTCGCCGGTGCCAGCGAGCGCGTCTGATACGGCGCGTGACACGTCGCCAACCTCGATGCTCAGCGCCATGACACCGCTGCGGAGACAGGGTTCGGAGCCGTCGTGGTCTGGAAGCATGATCACGACGGCGCCGAGGAGGTTCGCCATTGCGTTCAGGATGTGTGGATGCCCGTCTTCGAGAGCGCCGATGCCATCGATCCGAACCGCGTTACGAACTGAGATGCTTGCGGGATCGTTCTTCGAACAGAAGCACGAGATCCGGGTATCCGAGAGGCCGGTTTCGTCCTCACATACCTTGCCACCGCCCGCGGCCTGGACGGCACGCTTGGTCGCCTCGGCTAGCCGACGCTCGGCAACGGGGAGTTGCATATTACCCATGCCGGGAAACACCGATGCATATTCCCGATGCACGCAGAGCGGCCGGCGGGCAAAAGCATTGCGATGGGGTGGACGTCGACAGCAGCCAGGGGGACAACGACTGCTGTCGACGCTCGCCGCCGGAATGGCGACAGAGAGAAACTGGTGAGCGGCTTGAAGAGGGCATCAGGGTGCGCTCTCAAGGTTTGCGATTATCGCTTGCGGGGAGACGAGGGTATCACCGTTGCGAACGTCCGGCTCAGCTCCATAGACATCCGGACGAAGTCGATGCTTCGACACACCGGTCGCGGCTTCGATTGCGAGTACGTACTCACCCGGCAACCGGTCAGCCATGAGCCATTCTCGAACTGTCGACTGGCGCTTCTTAATCAATCGACCAAACGCGGACTGCGAGCCGACCTTGCGGACCGCCTCAGCCAGTGCCGAATCTGATTCATGCTCAATCGCCATAAAGAGCATCTAACGGTATGCTGTTAGTTGGTCAACGACATGCGCGCGTATATTTCTAACAACCCGCCGTTAGCGTCTGCTCGATGACGCTAGGCGAACGAATAGAAAAGCGACGGAAAGAGCTGGGGATACCCAGCCAATCGGAACTTGCCCGTCGTGCAGAGGTCGGACAATCGACGTTGAGCGGTTTGATCCGGAAACCCTATCGATGGTCGCCGTACCTGGTTCAGATTGCTCGGGCGCTCAATACCACTGTCGAATACCTAACGGGGGAGGCCGACAATCCCGACCTGGTGGCGCCACCGCCGCCACCTGTCGGAGCTCAGCAGGTCATGATGCCGGTGACACTTCCGACTGAGAATGCGTTGGCTGATATGTTCGAGGGGCTTCTACTCTCGATCGATCGGACGCAATCCGTGGACGAAGTAGCACGTGAGCTCGCTCAGCTGCTGCCCACCGGGCTGTCGCGGATGCAAGGGCAGCTCGTCGAGCTTCCTCGACCGCCTCGGAGGCAGAAGACCCCTTATGAGCCTCCTTCTGATCCTGGAGTTCCCGCCAGCGCTGAGCAAGAACATCAGCAATGACGGCACATCGACCTTCACATGGAACGCACTGCAGTACACAGGCCGCCGCTCGCACATACACCACCCTACTCAAACCGAATCAGCGCTCCCGTTCCTTATTTGTTCTATATCAAGCCGGATCAGCGAGCGCGAGAGGTTGAACGATTGAGCCTCCGTTGCGGTCAGCGTTGGAAATGGGCGGAAACGGGTTGGGGTATCGGTGGGGTACATCGTCCCTGACCCGCATTGGGGACGTCGCGTTTACGCAGCTTTCGGAGGTCTGCGGCGGAGGGGTTCTCCGCCGCCGAACGGCGAGCCCGCTTCCGTTTGGTCCGAGGGCTGTGTTGCATCAGTAGGTTTGGTCGCTAACCTCGCTTGAAACTGAGATGAGAGTTGGAATGACCGATCCCACGACTGCCTTGCGGGCAATTTTCGATGGCCACCCTGCGGCCCCATTTTTGTTTGTAGGGTCAGGATTTTCGCGGCGATACCTCGGTTTAGAGGATTGGGCCGGTCTTTTAGCTCGATTCTGTGAGCCAATTGAAGAGTTTGCCTACTATCGCGCAAAAGCGGACAACAATCTGCCTTTGGCGGCCACATTTATGGCTGAGGATTATTATGAATGGTGGTGGAAGGCGGTAGAAACTAAAGAGAGTCGCGATAAGTACTCTGGTTTAGTAAAAAATAAGTCAGATCCGTTAAAAATAGAGATGGCGATTTATCTAAAAAAGTTCTCTCTAATAGACGTGCAATTGTCTGAATATGCTGAGGAGATTCAGGCGTTTTCCGAAATATCCGTAGATGGTATAATAACTACGAATTGGGACTTTTTGATTGAAGAATCATTTCCGGATTATACAGTATTTGTAGGTCAAAATGAGCTTTTGTTCTCGAATCCCCAATCTATAGCTGAGATATATAAGATCCACGGAACTGCGGCGACCCCCCATTCTATGGTTTTGACCCAAGCTGATTACGACGAGTTTTCCGAGAAAAATCCGTATCTGGCAGCAAAGCTGGTCACAATATTTGTCGAGCATCCGATCGTATTCCTTGGATATTCCCTCAACGATCCGCACATACAAAATATAATTATGTCGATCGCGAAGTGCTTACCCCAAGATAAGATAAGTTCTTTCGAGCAGAATCTGATATTTATACAGAGAGTAAAGGGTCAAGAGGAGCCATCAATCGAGAAGGCTACTTTGCAGTCGGGCAGCTTTAATGTTTCACTTATGGTTGCTAAGGTTACTGGGTTTAACCAGGTTTACGAAGCACTAAGTGGTAGAAAGAGAAAAGTCCCAGCGCGACTGCTGAGATTCTTTAAAGAGCAGATGTACGATTTTGTTCAGGCGCCAGAGGCCAGCACCACGAAACTAGCAGTTGTTGATTATGACCGCCTTAGCGAAATGGATGACATCGAGTTCGTGGTCGGGGTAGGGGTCGCCGCTAGACATGGAGAGTTAGACACCAAGATCGATGACGTTTTAACGAAGAGGGGCTACGCCGGCGTTACGGCTGACGACATATTCCACGATGTTTTGCTGCCCGATTCGAAATTTCATGCGGTCGCTTTGCTGGAAGGTGCCTTCCCTGCTTTCGCGCGGAGTAATCGAACCTTTCTTCCCGTATTTAGGTACTTGAACGCAGCGGGTATAGTCGACACCGACGGATTAAATGCATCTGGGTACGTCGGTGCTAAAAAGGTTGTGGGAAAAATGTCCGGTCAGGACTACTTTTTCTCAAAGGCATATAGGCGGCGATTTGATGAGAATTTTAAGGGAATCAGCACATCTGAGATATTGACCAAGGCGAGTAATGCTAAAGACGCGTTGTTAATGCTGCCGTTTCAAATCGAGGAAGACGTTGACATCGACTGCCTTCGCGAGTTTTTAGTTCAAAATGCAGAAGAATTCGCTAGCAATTCGTACATAACACCATTTCGCAAGCTCATATGTAGGTATGATAAACTGAAGTTTGGTTTTTGAGGCAGAGATCTGCCTCAACCGTTTTCCGAATTCCCCTCTGCCGACGCTGCGACCGACGAATTCGCAAGGAGCTTGTCGAGCGACCATAGGATTGTGGTCCGCAGGCGGTTGCGTGGGATTGGCTGGGCCGCGTCGGCGAACGTTGCGATGCAATCACGGACGTTTTGGACCCAATCGCGTTCGGCGGCGAGTTCGCGTATCAGGCGGACGTGCTCGTAACGCCACAACAGCCCCTGCGAAACGGACCGCTGCGACAGCGAGGACAGTTCGAGGAATGCAGCCGCGAAGTCTGAAGGTTCGACCGCAGCTAAGACCGGCGCGAAGGCGTAAAGGCTGTCAGGGCTCTCGTTCTGAGTCACGCGCCTTATGAAAAGCTCATGATCCCGTCGCATTTCGTCTAGAAGGGTGACCGCCTTCGCTGGATAGCTATCGGTGGCGGCACCCGCACGTGCCACGGACAGGTAGGCGTAGATCTCGCCCATCTCTGGAGTGTCGATCTGGGTAATGCCTAGCCCTCCATAGCCGCCGTAGCGTAGGTCGTCTTTCCAGACGGCCTGCGGCACCTCCAGCGTCCCCAGGGCCCGCGTCTCGTCGATGTATTTCTTCGCACGGACGATCGTCTCTTTCCGGTCAAGGTCCAAGACGCCGATGTCGCTGAGGTGCAGCTGGAGCCCCACGACGTGAAGGATCTCCCCGCCAATCGTGAACGCATGCGCCTGGAATTGCGCTTCCATCTCTTGGACTGCCACCTCGACTTCGACATCGGGACGTTCGTACGCCCCCCAAACAACGCGCCAAGCAGGCTCAGCCCCGTTAGAGAACCAAGCGGTCTGGTCGAGTGAGGATCGGATCGACTCCGGGTCGACGATGCCAGCGATCAGCAGGTCCCGGAGGACGTCGTCGTTCAGGATTGGCTCGTAGAGCTCTAGCGACGCATATCTGTCGTTGGCCACGCGAATGCGCGACGGCGTCTGATCGTTAATTTCGCCCACCATTACGCCATGAATGCGATTCTCAAGGTCTTCAGCTGTCAACCGTCCAGCCTTCACCTCGAATGAAAGTGAGAAAAATAGGCGGAGCAGTGTAACCAACCCGGGGCGACGGCTGCGGTGTCGATCCTCCAGGCATTCGTACACCCGTTCGAAGTCCCACATCGTCTGCTGAAGGATTCTGAGGTTCTGCAGACCAGACTGGTCGTATAGTGTCGCTACTTCGGCGGCCTCCTCAAGTAAGAAGACCTTGGTCCTTTCGTCGTCGATCTTCGAGCAGAACCAAGAATACGCCGCACCGAAAGCGGACCGGACTTCGAGCACCTTGCCGATGATCTTCTCGCGGCGACGGTTGAATTCCTTGCGGTCGTTCTCCGCGATCTCGCCGATGTTCGCCACTATGACAACCTTGCAGCCGTCATGCTCTACAAACTCGTTGATGTATCCAAGTGCGATGTTGACCGACATCTCGCAACGTTCCAGATCGTCGAAGACGTACAGATCGGCGGCGAAGCGATCGAGTACGTCAGACTTGTCGAAGTCGATCTCGTATTTTGCATGCTTCAGAAGCGCTTTGGCTACGCCCCCCGCAATCCTCGCTGCTTTGCCGGTGGCGCGCGGGTAGAGCGCAGCGAAGAGAGCCTCCTCAATGTCCTCCCGTCGGCGCATCCCGAACAGACTGACATAGGCTACGGTCCGGCCGGCCATAGCGTCAGATAAATAGGTCCGTAGCAAGTGGGTTTTGCCGATCCCCCAAGGACCGGCGAGCAGCACGGCAAAGTGCGGCGCATGCGGGAAGTTCAGATAGTGTGCCAAGTACTGGTGCACGTGCGCATTCGGGTCATCGGTCATCCGGGGAAGCTGAACGAAAGTCGCTGAACGGGCAAGGTAACGTCCCGTAGCAACCATTCATTGTCGGTGTTCCACACCGGGGTATCGCCGGGGTACATTGCGACGTACGTAGGTAATAAAGCCCGTATTTACGCGGGTCGCCGACGAGTGCGGCGGAGGGTGTCTCCGCCGCGGCCGATGCTCGAATGTCCGGGATGGGGGAGGAAGCCGTCAGTCGGCTCTCTGGCGATACTGGCGGTACGCGAACGTTTGATGAGCACACTTCACGGAGCAGCTAACTCAATCAAAACGGTTTTTTAATGAATCAAGGTGATGGTGACCGTAGCCGGGCGCGATGAAGAGAGATGAATGCTGAAGAGCTTGTTCAGAGAGCGAAAACGCTCTCACGCCGTTCGCGGGTTAAGCATTCTAGGTTCTGCTCCCGAACCCATATTTGATCGTTTGGTCGCCGCTGCGGCCAACGCATTCGATGCGCCGATTGCGCTGATGTCACTGATCCATGACGATCAACAGTGGTTCAAGGCGGGGCACGGCCTCGTCATTGATTGCATTCCGCGCGACAGCGGGTTTTGCAGCTTTACGCTCGATCGGCCCGAAATACTGGAGACCGCCGACCCCCAAGCCGACCCACGGTTCGCCAACCTGCCTGTCGTCGCGGGCGCCCCTCACATCCGCTACTATATCGGAGCACCGCTTCGACGAGTAAGTGGCATCAATGTAGGGGCGTTATGCATCCTCGACACCAAGCGTCGATCCCCCGCCTCGGCAGACCAGAAAGCCTATTTGATCGGGCTGGCCCGGCAGGCGTCGACGGCGCTTGAGGCGCGTTTGGACCTGATCATGCGAGGTGTTGCAGCATGATGCGGGTAGCGCTCTGCATAACGCAGGAGCATGATCTGCGCCTGGTCGGGCTGGCCTTGCTGATTTGCCTGATCGGTTCTGCCGCCACCGTTCAGCTCTTTCATCGCGTGAGGGCGGCCGCGGGCTACAGTCGCTTTGGGTGGGTGATACTCGCCGCGGTCAGCGCGGGCACGATGGTATGGGCGACGCATTTCGTCGCCATGATGGCGTTCCGCACGACTGCGCCAGTGGTTCTGGATCCCATCCTTACCCTGTCTTCGCTGCTCGCAGTGACCTTCTTTGCGGTGCCTGGGTTGGCAATCGCTGTGCAACGTCGTTCCTGGAGTGGCGCGGCGGGTGGAGGCATCGTCGGTGCTGGCATCGCCGTGATGCACTACGTCGGCATGGCGGCATACCGGGTAGACGGTATCGTGACATGGGACTGGCGCTATGTCGTCGCGTCGGTAATGCTCTCGTGTGGGCTTAGCGCTGCCGCATTCAACAGCCTTAAGGGTCGCAGCCAACTGCGTAACGCCAAGGCGATAGGGCTGCTCGCCCTTGCAGTGGCAGCTCTGCATTTCACGGGCATGGCCGCCATGCAGGTCACCGTGTTGCAACTTGGTGAGGGACTGTCGGATCTGACGATGGTCGCTCTCGCCATCACCACCGCGGTTGCGACCTTTATCATCGTGGGTTGCGCAGCGATCAGCGCGCTGATCGACGGCCACACCCAGACCGAATCCTATACCCGGCTGCGCCGGATGGCGATGCACGATGGCCTGACCGATCTACCGAACCGCATCAGTTTCATCGAGGAGCTTGAGCAGCGTTTCGTGATCAAGGGCGGTTATTCCTGCATGGCCGTGGTCATGATGGACCTATCGCGTTTTAAGGTCGTGAATGATACCTACGGGCATCAGGCGGGCGACCAGTTGCTTGTTGCGCTTGCCGCCCGACTTACCGCGCTGCTCCAGCCGGGCGAATGTGTTGCACGCCTTGGCGGCGATGAATTTTCGGCGGTCGTCTCATACCAGGATGTGGGTGACCTCCATGACTTTCTGGGTCGGTTACGTGCTGCATGCGAAGCGCCCTTCGTTTTCGACCGGTTTACTGCAGCAATTTCAGCCAACATTGGCGTAGCGCTCGCCGTACATGATGGGTTCGACGCCGGCGTGCTTCTCGCCAAGGCGGACCTTGCCATGTACCGCGCCAAATCCGCGCATTCCGGCGAACCCTGCTTCTACGATAGTCAGATGGACGACGCGATACGGGAGCGTCGCGAGCTGATCGCCGACCTCAGGACTGCGCTCGAAACAGAAGCGTTCGAGCTTCACTATCAGGTTCAAGCGGCGCTCCCTTCGGGAGAAATTTCGGGTTACGAGGCTCTGGTTCGGTGGACGCATCCGACCAGGGGAATGGTTCCGCCATCAGAATTTATCCCGCTGGCGGAAAAGAGCGGGGACATCGTCCCGCTTAGCATCTGGATTTTGCGCCAAGCCTGCTTTGAGGCTGCCCTATGGCCCAACAGGCATCCCGTCGCCGTCAATCTTTCGCCGATACACCTTGCCGACCCGCGGCTGGTGGACACGGTCCGGTCGGCGCTGGAGGATAGCGGCCTTCCGCCCGAGCGGCTGTCGCTTGAGCTGACCGAAAGCGCCATCATCCACGACCGCCGGTTCGCGCTGAGGCAGCTCAACGCTCTCAAGGCCATGGGCATCGCCATTGCCCTAGACGACTTTGGCGTCGGGTATTCGTCGCTCGACGTTCTTCGGTCATTTCCCTTCGACTGCATCAAGCTGGACGCGTCTTTCGTGGCTGAGATCGAACGTGACGATCAAGCGGTAGCGATCCTACGCTCGGTTGCGGGACTGGGGCTGACATTGAACATCCCGGTACTGGCCGAGGGCGTCGAACAGCCCGCACAGCTAGCGATTGTTGCAAGGGAGGGATGCTCGGCAATCCAGGGCTACCTCATAGGTAAACCATCGCGGACATTGGCCGAGCCAGATCGCGTCCGTCGTACTATGTCGCTGAAGCCCTGCCCCGTCGATGACGGCGCCGCATTCGCATAAGCTCTGACTTGTCATTTACGATGGCCTGGGCAGAGAGGATCAGCTTGTTTGAATGACCGTTTTGGGGCGTCTCAAGCTTTGACTCGAGCGTCCGCAATTGGGGTAAGGGGACGAGAACGGAGGCATGATCTATTTCTGATCGAGCTGGCCATAGATCGCCGCCTAGCTGGGGTATCGGTCGGGTACATTGTGGCATAGCCTGTTCACGAATGGCAGTTTTCTGCGGGGTGTCAGCGGCTACGGTGGAGGGTATATCCTCCGCCCCAATGTCTGGTTTGGGGAGGAAAGCGGACCGGCCGCTTCCGATCAGTTCGTCGCGTCTTCCATATAGTCCGGGTTTCGCGAATATCGGACATTAGTGATTGTCGCCGTTTGGCATCGCCTCGATCGCCTTTGCCAGCCACGCAGCAGGCAGTGGAAAATCATAATGATCTAGCAATGCCAGTAACGTCTCCATGCGTGATTTAAGGACGTCCGCAGGGTGCGCCGGTTGTTCGTTCATGAAGGAAGATTCTTACGCTGTGTCGTACGGCGCACCTATCCTATGTTTGGGACAGAATGTCTAACCTATGCATCGTCCGAAACTGGCGGCGGTATAGAACATGTTCCGCGCGACGATGAGCGGAAGCGGAGTGGCCGGAATGGGAGGAAAGCGGATCTTCGCGGGATCGCATGATCGGGGTCCGCTATCGACAGAAGCGGACCCGTATCGAACGAATCAGGCAGGAAAATGAATTCCGCACAATTTGTTGCCGTCGGGGTCACGAAAATAGGCCAGCTCGATGGTGCCCATGGAGGCAGTTTCGCGCGGTCCCGGCGGAGCTTCTATCGAGGTCCCGCCAGCGGCAACGGCGGTATCGTGAAGCTGCTTCACCTGTTCGGGCGAGTCGCAGGAAAAGGCAACGGTGCTGCCGTTAGCGACGCTTGCCGGTTCGTCGTTGATCGGCTGGCTGACGATGAAGTTGGTTCCGTTACCATTGTTGTAGATCAGACGGGTATGGCCGCTGTCGGCGATGTTCCGCGTTCCTTCGCCTGCACCCAGGGTGGCGAGCACCGTGTCGTAGAAGCGCTTTGACCGTTCGATGTCATTCGATCCGACCATGGTGTGAAAAAGCACAGACACTCTCCTGAAGGCTGATCGACTTTCGATCGCTATTAGCAGTCTCACCTAACTGGCGCGTAACCCGCAGTCACCCCGGCCCGTGGAATGTCCGCAAGTGGGCGGAAGCGGGCCGGCCGGTATGGGAGGAAAGCGGTCTTATGATCGTTGCCAGCTGTTACCAGAGGATGTGGTCGGTGATCACGCCCGCCCGTACGAGAAAGCCCAGCGCCGCCCCGATGCAAACGATCGCTCCATACACAGCGATGGCCCGCGTTCGGCTGCGATGGTCCGTCTTGTAGCTCATTGTTCGTTACCTCGTGGCCTCAGTTGGCCGCGAAGATGAACGATCGCACCGCTGTCT
>Ga0308164_10004207_pt1 | contig 12339 bp, 5 predicted proteins | sample PhyTR2_FD_201031 | JGI IMG/M metagenome (GOLD analysis project Ga0308164, IMG submission 201031) | Phyllosphere microbial communities from UC Gill Tract Community Farm, Albany, California, United States - DLSLT.R2 | ecosystem: Host-associated > Plants > Phyllosphere > Unclassified | place: USA... | reverse complement strand
CCACCGTCGCTGGTCAATATCTACAAAGAGCTCAAGCGCGACCTGAACATCGACATCCCCAGCCACGGCTACCTGCAAAGCTGGGCCGACCAGGGCGTGCTGATGCTCAACACCACCATGACCGTCGAGCGTGCCAATGCCAACGCCCATGCGGGCAAGGGCTGGCAGTTCTTTACCGACCGGATTATCGAGGTGGTCAGCGAGCATCAGCCGCACCTGGTGTTTTTGCTGTGGGGCGCGCATGCCCAAGGCAAGCAGAAATTGATTGATGCGACCAAGCATTTGGTGCTGACGTCGGTGCACCCGTCGCCGTTGTCGGCGTATCGCGGGTTCCTGGGCTGCGGGCACTTCAGCCGCACCAACAAGTTTCTCGAGCAGAATGGCGAAACGCCGATCGAGTGGCGGTTGCCGCCCGTCTAATCAGCGGGATACCTGTTATATCCGACAGTATCCAGAGGGTCTACTTGCGCATTAAATGATTCACCTGGCCTTGTCGGTTGGGTGCACTCCCATCGGTGGTCAATGGCCGGTCATTGATCGATTGCCCAAGGAGAGTGGACATGCCCAAATACAAACCCTCGACCTCTATTCCTCGCATGCTGGACCAGCCCTGGGTCCCAGTGGCGCTGCCATTGCTGGCCGATGAAGTGGCCTACAAGATACATCGGTTGGACCAACTCGCCCCGTTGGCCGTGCAAGTCCCTACGCTTTGGTCAGGTTGGGAACTGCTTGATCCCGGCGAAGTGTCAGTCGTTACCTGGCTGTGGGATGGCGAGCCGGTCGATGAGAAGGAGTTGGTATTCCCCTATGGAGAAAGCGATCTATCGGATGTGGCAGGCGTCATACCGGCCATCCTCCTGGCGGTGCCCGGCCTGCACTCTTTGCAATACACCGTTGCGCTGATAAGGGGTAACGATTCGGAGCCGTCCTTTCCGATCCAGATCGACGTGGACAAGGTTGCGCCCAATCAAGGGCAGCAAACCAACAAGTTGATATTTGACGCTTATATTGAAAGCAACGGCGTGACGGATGATTACTTGGCCGACCCCACCCACAATGACCAAGTCGTGGCAATCGTGCCGCCATGGCCCGATATGCGCCTGGAGGATCGCGTTGAAGGTAAGTTGACGCTGTTGCCGGCACTCCGCCGCCCGCTTTTACGCAGCGACGACATCGTGGCATCGGTTGAAATCACCCAGGCTCACAAAGACGGTGATCCCATCGAACTGGTATTTGAAGGCGAAACGTTTCGCTCTCTGCTCAGTAATCGAGAGTACTCCGCCCAGTACTTTTTGATCGACCGCGCCGGTTGGCAGGGGCCAGCGTCGCGGACGTTCGTAATACTGAATGCCCTCACACCCTCGCCCATTGAGTTTCGTGCGCCTGAGGTGCCACAAGCGTTCGGCGTGGGTGCGAACGGGCGGATTGACCTGGAGGATGCCCGCGAAATCGGCGGCGTCTACATGAATATCCTGGAAATCACTGGCGCACTGGAGGGTGACGTGGTGACGCCTTCGTGGAACTTGATTACCCTTCCACAGATCATCGTGGGGCCCATTCAGGCCTGGCCAGTTCGTGTCGCGATCCCTTGGCCGATCCTGGCCCTAGGCGGTTTCGAGCTGGTGGGCGGGAGCATCCGGGCCAGCTACACCTGGCGACGAGAAACCGGTATTGCGCGGCCATCCGTTGCCAGGTTCGTCCCCGTGGACCTCACCGCGGCAGGCGAACTCAACCCGGATAACCCCAATTACATGAACCCCCGGCTTTTGCGTCCAACGGTCAAGGGGTTGACGGGCGATGATGTGTTGACCCTTCTGGACCGAGATCGGCCCGCCGAGGTGGTGTTGGAGTTGGGCATTGACTTCACTGTGGGGGATTTGCTGGAGCTGATCTGGAATGACAACCCCACGCCGGTGGGTACCCACGCTGTCGCTATCGGTGAGAATCCGGGGGATTTGATCCGGTTCCAGATTCCCTGGGCGCTCATCGAGCCGATTGGCAATGGGCCGGTCAATCTCTTCTACCGCACGTTCAATGGGGTGAACCGCCAGCGTTCAAATAACAAAGTGGTGACCGTGGCGGTTTCGCCGATCATGGGGCTGAAGGCCAGCCAATACCCCGACGTTAACTATGCCCCAGGACCCGACTCCGGGTTTATTGGTTGCAGGCTCGACCCTCATCCTTCCTTCGGTGTTCAGGTATTTGTCCCGGGGGACGATACGCGCCTGCAAGTCGGCGATGTGTTGCGATTGACCTGGGTGGGCTATGCCAGCCCCAATGGCAACCTCAGCCATGTGATCAGCGACTCTGAAGGCGTGTGGGAGTCACCGCCCTTGATCCTGGACTGGGTGCAAAACGGTTACCCGTTCACGGTGCCATTCGAGCCCTATGTGCTGTTGCCTGGGTTGGTCAAACCAGACGACTACGCCCATAAGCCTTCCCACGGCTCGGCCACTACGCGTTACGAGGTGATTCGAAGTGGGGTGCCCGTCGGCGAGTCGAATCGGAGCCTGGTGTTGGTCACGTTGATTCGCCCCAATGGTGCACCGCCCTGCATCGGGCCTGCCTGAGTCAGCGTTAAACGCGGAAGGGCGCAACGCCCTTCCCATTTATTGGCGCGCGGTTGCACGCACTTTCCAATAGAACCATTCGCGCTTTCAACGCCTGGTCCATGCGCGCGGGCAGTGAAAAAAGGACGATTCACAGGCCTTTAGCTATCGAATGCCTAGCAGCATATTTTTTGGCTTTTGACAAGTTGTGAGCATTGACAGTTACGCCGTGAATGAGGCCGCGGTTTAATCAGCTAACCGATGTCAGGTTGTAGTGATACCCGGGAATGAAAAACGCTCTCTCCAACACCAGGGTCGCAGGTCTGTGGGTGAAATGCCGTTGTCCGGTCCTGATCCGTCCATCGATGCAAGGAGCTTAGGATCATGTCAAGCAAACAGCCTTCCAAGAGTGCCAAACTGCTCGCCAATCAGGCGCGGCATCCCCATCACCGTAGAGTCACCGACGACCCGTTGGCGCCCGCGCCGCAGATCATGAATGCGCTCCCTGATGTAGAAGGAGACGATCAACAAAATGTGATTTCCAGGGATGTTCAGCTCGCGGGTTTGCAGCTCTCGATAGCGCGGTGGTTTCCTCTCGCGGATCCGGATGAGGAGGATACCGTTTATATTTACGCCGGTAACACGATGATCGGCTTCTACGTCTATGACGGGGATGATCCTGAGCCTCCTGATCCGGTCGAGATCTCGCTTGCGTCCGTGGCGGCGTTACGATCTCACGGGAGCAAGGAGATCACGTACAAGATTGAGCATCCCAGCGGCAACACCTCGCTCTCAGAAATAATGACGGTGTTTGTCGACACTATTGATCCCAACTACAACAACCAGCCACCAGCGATTACCTTGCCTACCGATTTGACGGGGGACATTACGCCAGCGTATCTGGCAGATAAGCTCGGGCTGGTGTGCTCCATTCCACGGATGGACGACGCCAGGCCGGGAGACACTTGGCAGGCTTTTTTCGGCGACGCAGATGAAACGGGCATCAGCGGTGAATTTCCGGACACTGGTAACGCCAGCGTTACGTTCACCACCGCTAATATCATGGCTGCCGGGCCTGGCGATTACGCTATCAGGTATATCGCGACTGACCGTGCGGGTAATTCTTCGAAGTTCTCCTTTCCCCGGACGGTCACGGTGAACGTCAACGAACCGCCGATACTCGGTACGCTGTCCGTCCTGGAAGCGCCTTTGGTGGATAAGGAAGAAGCGCGTAATGGCGTGACGGTTCGCCTTTCGTCGATTACAAATGTGCTGTCGGTGGATGTTGTTCGGGTGTTTTGGAACGACACGCTGGTCGCTGAGCAATCTGTTGGAGGGTTTCCGATTTTTCCTTTCGACTTCCCTGTTGGCTATGACCAGATTGCGCTGCCCGGTGATCTGTATACAGCCAATATTGAGTGTAGTGTAAGCCGTGCAGAGACTCCCGCCACCACGACCGTGGACGTAGACCTGGTCGAGCCCGGCACCGGCAACCCCGGCCCGGGGCCGGTGGATGACCGTCTTATCAGGCCGATTGTGCGTGGCGGCGTTGAAATGCGCGACAACCAGGTGGTAGAAGAGGATCGGAACGAGCCTGCCATCGCCAGTTTCACGATTCCGGACAACCTGGTGTCGGGCGACTTCATTGACATTTTCTACGGCTCCATGGGAGGGACGCAGGGTGACACTTATCCGGTAACGGGCACTGAAGCTCCGGATTTCCTGGTTGAACTGGAGATCGCTTGGTCGATTATCGAGCTCTACGGCAATGGAGACATTCCCTGCTATTACCGGATTCGCAACGCGATCAACTACAAGCATTCACCGAGTCAAAACGTGGCAGTCAGTACCTACAGCCTGGATGGCCTTGCGGATGCGCAGTTCACCGTGACGAGCTCTAAGGGTACGCTCAATTGTGAAGCGGGGCTGAGCCCACGACCCTGGGAGGGAGTCCCTGTCTTTATCAAAGACACCGCCACGCTGGAAGTGGGGGACATGGTCACTGTTCATGCCGCCCGCTACGCCTTTCTCGATCCAAGCGTACCGGTAGGCGATCCCATCGAGTCGCTTGCGCGAGAGGTCACGTTCAACGATGTCCAGAATGGCTTCACCGTAACGCTCGACCTGGGTGAGTGGTTCCGGGCTCACACTGCCAGTGGGGGGCGCGGGTGGGTCGGTGTCACTTGGAGCATTTTCCGGCCAAGCACGGGAGACCGAGGCACCTCGGACGTAGTGCAAGTCCAGTGGGATTTCCGTATCTCGGCGCCACCAGTGAACTCCTGTGTACCTGGTGCGACGCGGGCCGGTACGCTTTGATCGACCCATTGACCCTGTGGTCTGCCTCGGCAGCCACAGGGTTTTTTATTGAGTGCCAGCAACCGGCCTCAGTGCCATCCAGATTGACAGGGATGAGTTAAGGAAAGTCCTACATAAAGCGGTAACTCCAGTCTTTAGTCTTCGCGCCGTGGAAAACGGAAGCCTTGTCGGTATGGCCTCCGGTTTCGAACTGGTACCTATTCTGAGGTTGACTGGAAATGCATACGACTGACTCTTCTCGTTTTAAATATTCTCGTTTAACGACAGCCATAAAGCTGATCGCCGTTGCGCCCCTCTATTTCATGAGCGCCCAAGCCATGGCGCTGGAGGAAATTGATGGTCGGACCAAAGACGTCTACGCCAGCGACTTTGTCGACTCCTTCATGCTGCGAAACGATGCCACCCTGAATCTTCATGAAGGCGCAATGGCACGTGGCATCGTGGCGGCCAGCTCGACGTTGAACATGAACGGCGCAAGTGTTATGTCGACCACCACGGGCACTGCGGTCGTGTTGACCAACAGCACGGCCCAGATCAACAACTCGCTGATCACCAGCACCGTGGCGGGCGGCCTGGATGTCGTGCGCAACCCGACGAGTGATACGGGCAGTGAAGCGTACCTGAACGCCAGTGAAGTACGGGGTGCCACACACGGCGCCAATGTGACTTCGCACAGCACGCTGTACCTCAACGACTCGAAACTGGTCGGTGGCAGCGAGGCTGGCCTGATCTTGCGCGGCGGTAGGGCTGAGGCGTTCAACAGCGAGATCATCGGTGCTAACAACGGCATCCGCATGACACGCGAACACAGCACCGTGCCCGACTCCCCCGAACTGCGGCTGGAGGGCACACGCGTAGAAGGGCTGGCAGGCGCCGCGATCAGGGTCGATACACCCATCACTGCTGAAATCGATGTGAACAACGGCTCCACATTGATTGGCAGCGACGGCACGATGGTCGAGCTGGCCAATAGTGGCAACGCGAACATGCGCGTCAACAACAGTGCGTTGACCGGCAACATCCTGGTCGGTACCGGCAGCGCCCTGGACCTTAGCCTTGACCGCGCCATCATGAACGGCGACATCATCAACAATGGCGGCAGCGCCAGCGTTGGCCTGAGCAACGGCTCGATCCTTACCGGTCGCCTGGAGAACGTCGACGCGCTGGCGATCAACAGCGACGCCACCTGGGTGATGGTCGACAACCAGACAGTGGGCGACCTGTCCCTGAGCGGCGGCAACGTCCGGTTCGGCGACCCGGGCGTGTTCTACCAATTGGACGTGGAGAACCTATCGGGCAACGGCACCTTTATCATGAGCGCGGATTTCGCCACGTTGACCGGTGACTTCCTCAACGTCACCGGGACGTCGTCCGGCGACCACAAGCTGCTGATCGCCAGCACCGGTGCCGATCCGTTGGGCGAGGACCGCCTGCATGTGGTTCACACCGAAGACGGCGTTGCCACGTTCAGCCTGGTGGGCGACCGCGTGGATGTGGGCACCTACTCCTACAGCCTGATCAATGAAAACGAAGGCCAGGACTGGCTGCTGGACGCGGACAGCAGGGTGATCAGCCCCAGCACCAACGCGGTGCTGGCCCTGGCCAATGCGGCCCCGAGCGCGTTGTACGGTGAGATGACCAGCCTGCGTACGCGCATGGGCGAACTGCGCCACAGCGATGGCCAATCGAGCGGCCTGTGGACGCGTGCCTATGGCAACAAATTTGAAGTGAACAACGGCGACATAGGCGTGCAGTACAAACAGAATCAGCGCGGCTTCACGTTGGGTGCAGACGCGCCACTCTCCGGTGGCGACGGCCAATGGTTGGCAGGCTTCATGGCCGGCCACAGCACCTCGGACCTGGACCTGAGCCGTGGTAGTAAAGCCACCGTCGACAGCTACTACCTGGGTGGTTACGCAACCTGGATGGACGCTGAAAGTGGCCTTTACTTCGATGGCGTGCTCAAGTTCAACCGCTTGCACAACGAGTCCGATGTCGCCATGAGCGACGGCAAGAAAGCCAAGGGCAGCTACGCACAAAATGCGGTCACCGCGTCGGCTGAAGTGGGTCGCCACATCAAGCTGGAGGACGGTTTCTTCGTTGAACCTTATGGCCAGTTGGCCACGGCGTTCATCCAGAAGCAGAGCTACGAGCTGGACAACGGCCTGCAAGCCAAGGGCGCGCGTACCGCTTCGGTAGTCGGCAAGGCGGGCGTGACGGCTGGGGTTGATATCCAGTTGGACGGTGGCAGTGTGTTGCAGCCTTACCTGCGTACGGCAGTGGCCCATGAGTTCAACCGGAGCAACAAGGTCTCGGTCAACGGCAACAGCTTCAACAACGAGCTGTCGGGTACCCGGGTTGAAATGGCGGCCGGTGTCGCAATGGCGGTGTCGAAGAACTGGAAGGTGCATGCGGATGTGGAGCGCAGCATGGGCAAGCGCATAGACCAGCCGTGGGGTGTGAATGTGGGGGTGCGGTACGATTTTTAAAGTGCGAGTTTATTGTTTAACTTCAGTACACGTTGATAAGTAACAAAAAAGGCCCTGTATCGGAAGATATAGGGCCTTTTTTATGCGTTTAAATGTATTTTTTATATGTCGTTAAATACTCACTACTGTGACGGTATTGGTCCCGGAGTTGCACACCAATAAGGTTTTACCATCGGGTGTGCAAGCCAGGCCGTCGGGTTGAGCAAAACCATTGATAGTGCCGACGAATGTCTCGCTGACTGTATCAATGATTCTAATGCGGTTATTGTTAAGCTCCGCGACATAGACCAGCGGTTGAGTAGGGTGGAAAGCGATACCTCGTGGGTTATTTATCCCTGTGAGAATATTTATGAAATTGAGGCCATCGTTACTGGTGTCGTAGATGTCAACTCTGTTCGCGGTTGACACGGAAACATACAATCGTTCGCTGTTGGCGTTATAGGGGCTGTGGGCAAGCTCTCGAGCTGTGCCATTGCCTATCGAGTGTGTACGGACTGCGGTGTCGAGGACAAAACGCTCTGTGGCAGTCCCCGTGAAAAATATCGCGGAGCCTAGTGGGTTTGTTGTCGCCGCATTGGGAGAGGCTGTTCCTGAATATGTTTTTGCATGGGCATAGTTGTGGGTGTGGAGCCCTGAAGCTGCAACGGTACTGCTAATGTCAGTGGAGCCAAGAAAGAGTCGCGAGCCATCGGGGCTTACGCTACACATACCGAATGGAATGTAATTGGCTATTTGATAAATTTGGGCAAGAGTGTCGGTATTAACGACCGACGTAATGTAAAAAGTAGTACCCGAGAATTCCTCACCGGTTATAAATAGCCTTGAATCGGTAGGGTGTAATGCCAATGCATTAATAGTAGCACCGTAGTTCACTGTCCTGACCCCATAAGTCGAAAGGTCAATGACTGCAACCGTACGGTCACCGGAGTTCACGACGCACGCTCTTGAGCCATCTTTATGGATCACAATTTTAGTAGGGCTGTTCCCCACCACGATCTCACGAACAATCTCTCCCGTGCTCTTGCGAACCCGGTAACTGCGCACTCCAAAGTACGTAGCCGTCTCTAGGCTGTTGGAACCATCCAGCGATACCCAGGCTTTCACCGAGACTTCGTCGTCATTGTTGAGTTGCTCGAGATAATCCGCCGGAATCTGATCCAGTGTCCGCCCTGCGCTGACTTCCGCAGCGGTTACCGTGTTGCCAGGGCGCAGCTTGAAGTCGACGTTGGAGTCCAGGTCAATCCACACCGCCAGTCCTGCGCGGAAAAAAGGCCATTTATCGATTCGCACCGTGTTTGTTGCTGTGGTGTTGATGACCCCGTCCAGTGCCTCAGGAATACTGACCAAGTCAAACGCGTGCGCTGGCAGCGCTTCGACCTGCAATGTCAATTCATCGGATTTGGTCGACTTGCCGATTTCCACCAGGTTGTAAAACACCTTGCACGCCTCGCCCAGGTACGCACCGACAAAATTGTTCTGCACGGTAAAGCTGACGTAGTTGGTACCCGGCTCGGGCCTGGCCGGTTTTGCTGCGATGTCGGGCGTGCCAACGCCTGGTTTGCCAACAATAAACAGCTTGATGTCTGCACTCGGCGGAAGATGGTCGGTAACCACGCGGATGGTCACGACAGGTGGCTGGGGCGGCAGCACATTCAGCGGGTTGATCGAGGCAATATCGGCGCCAATCACAGTCGCTTCCACTACGGTAGGGGCTTGCAGTACCAACCTTGAACCGACTCCCATGGTGACGGTCTGGGAGAAGCGTGTCAGTGCGTGGTCGCGTTCACGGGTGTAATAGATGCGCATGCTTTGGTTGATATTGGGCGTGATGTACCTGCGCTCCAGCGTAAAGGGCAGGTCCCTGTCTACCCAGAAGCCTAATATCGGGAAGCGTATGGGCGGTTGGGTGCCACCGGCGGCGGTTCCTTCGCAGTACAGGACGACGGTATCACCTGCCTTGAAGTCGCTATGGCTCTTCACCACGACCTGGGTATCGCCGGTAGACACGGCCGGGTCGAATTGATACTGCGGCGGGGGGGCTTCTTCCACCAGAGGTTCCGGCAACGAGGCGACGGCGTGGCCGACGTTGACCGTCTCGTCCAATGAGGTGCGGGTGCCAATTTCATTGGTCACTTTATAAAGGAACCGGAGCGTACCTCCCTCAAGTTTCGCGATCTCACCGTTTGGACCATTGTTGAGTTTGAACAGGATAACGCCGGTGCCTGCCGCTTTATCGAATTCCCGATAATAGCGATCGCCGTTGGCATAGGTGCCGTCGAGGATCAGTGTCACCAGGTCGAATGCTTGGCGGCCTTCATACACCGGGACCCCCACGTTGACAAACAGCAGTTGTGGGTCAAGCACCCCATTGTTGGCGTCGATGATGATAGGCCGCTGCAGGCCCGTCTCGATAGGGGTACCGATCACCTCCACGATGGTGCCCAGGGACCCGCGGTTGGGCACATCGCGACGGATACGTTCATAGGAAAGCTGCAACCGTCCGCCGATCAGCTTGCGCAGGTCTGCATTGGGGCCGGGGATGATGACAAAGGAGGCACCGACAAGAGCGCTTGAGTCATAGGTGGTGATGAGGGCGCTTCCGTCCGCCGCACGCCCATTAACGGTCACGCGAACAATGTCTCCGGCGATGAAGTCCGGAGAGGGCGTGTTGATGAAAAAGTTGGCCGGGGCGCCATTGAGTGCATCGTGGTCAAGCGAACCGGACGGCGCCTCAAGGATAAAAGCTGCAGGCAATAACGGTTCGGTACCGTCGTTGATCTGCACGTTGAGCAACTGCGCCGGAGACCAACCATCAGACGCGTTACCCACCTCATCTATGATTTCGTATTCGCAAACGCGTGAGCCGCTGCCGACTTGTTGCCAGAATCCGTAGTAGAGCACGACCGAAATGTCGTCGCGACCGCTGGCCTGGTCCACGGTCAGTGGCTGGATGGGCGCGAACACTCCACCAACGCTCAGGCGAATACGGTCACGCGCCGCCCGATAGGTGCTGGGGGCCTGGGTATCGTCCACGGGGTAGAACTTGAACGTGACGGTAACGCCGCGTTGCGCGTCCGCCTCCGAAACACCGAAATCGATGATTTCCTGCGGGAATAGGGGTTTTGGCAGGTTTTCATTTTGCAGGGTGCTGGCCACCGGGTTGCGGCCACCGGGGCGGACGGTGTCCACTTTCAGCCTGAAGCGAGCGGTCTCATTGGTGTTACCACCGATACTGGTGACCCGCATGAATACTGGGCTGACCGGCCCGTCTGTGAGCCGCGTGCGAGGAATGTACAACGGGATGATCCGGCCCGTGTTGGCATCCTCTTCAGTGATGCTATAGGTGGCCACAGGCGTGATGGTATCCACGCAAAACAACTCGACGAAATCGAGGGCGGCCATGTTCAAGTAAGGCAGCAAGTTACACAGCAGGCCGTTGTCCAGGTGCACCGCCAGTGCGGCGTTGTTAATGCCGCCGTCGAAGCCTTCTACGTTTTGCGTCATCCCGGGAATGTACAGAGGCAGCTCGGCGAAAGGGACGTTGACGAAGTCTTGAGCGGTCTTGACTGCGTGAGTTGCTTGGGCAGGCATGAAGTATTGGGGCAACAGGCGTTGCGGTTCGGACAGATCAATATCCTGTAGATCTTTATAATGGTCGTGCGGTTGCAATGGCATGACCATAGGGAGTTGGTTGGGTTGTGGGTCAGTAAGGTGACTGTCTAGGCTCATGGTAGAAATCCTTTGTCATGCACAGGCGTGGGAGACGACCGGATGCCCCTGAGCATTCGTCGCTTGAGGAACTTAGCGTCGCCTGTGCAGGCGTGGATAGCTGTGAGAATTGACAGTGCCGACAAGCGGTCAGGGCCGGCGATTCCATCGCCTGAACAACGGTTCGGCCAAAAACAACACAAACAACAACCGCATCACCTGCATCGCCGTCACCAGTGGCACCGACAGCTGCAGGGTCTCGGCCGTGAGGCTCATCTCGGCAATGCCGCCGGGCATCATGCCCAGGGTCAGCGAGCGCAGGTCCAAGTGGGTCAGTGCGCTCAGGCCCATGGCCGCCAGCGTTGCCAGCGCCATGGTCAGCACTGTGCCAATCAAGGTGCGGCCCATGAACGAAGGCGCGCGTCGAAAGAACTGACGGTTGAAATGGCAGCCCAGGCCGCTGCCGATCAACCATTGGCCAATCTGGCTGCCGCCGTTGGGCAACCCGATGTGCAGGTCCCAGGCAACACTGGCAGTAGCGCTGACCAGCAATGGCCCGAACAGCCAAGGGTTAGGCTGACGCAAGCGCTGCCAGCCCCAGGCCACCAGCGCACCGATAGGGAACAGCGCCGCCAGCCAGGCCCAGTTCACCGGCGCCGGATGAAACTGCGGTGTACCGCCTTCGAGCCAATACTTGAAGATCGCCGGCACACACAGCACCACCACCAGCACGCGCAAACTCTGCCCCGCCGCGACACGGCTCAACACGGCACCATTGCGTGCGCCGAGGTTGACCATCTCACCGGAACCGCCTGGCATGCTGGAGAAAAACGCGGTGGCGCGGTCTTCACCGCTGCGGCGCATCAACCACACGCCAACCACGCTCGACAGGCTGGTAACCAGCGCGCCGAAGAAGATCAGGCCGAAGTGGCTCATGACCTGCTCGATCACCACTGGGGTGAAGTGCAGGCCGATACCGATGCCCACCACCCACTGGCCGCATTTGCGCCCGCCGGGTATCTCCGCCAACTGCCACGGAGTGAGGCATCGCACCAGGATGATCGCCAGCAACGAGCCGACCATGTACGGCAAAGGCCAGCCCACCAGGCTGGCCAGGTAACCGCCGGCCAGGCCGACCAGCGGTGTTCCCCACCAATGTCTGAAGGTGACCTCAGACATCGGCCACGGCACGACGCTGCAGGGCACGTTTGCGGTAGATGCGGATCAACGGGAAGGCCAGCATCAGCGCGGTCAGTACCCACACGCCAAAGCCACCG
>Ga0308164_10004202_pt1 | contig 12354 bp, 10 predicted proteins | sample PhyTR2_FD_201031 | JGI IMG/M metagenome (GOLD analysis project Ga0308164, IMG submission 201031) | Phyllosphere microbial communities from UC Gill Tract Community Farm, Albany, California, United States - DLSLT.R2 | ecosystem: Host-associated > Plants > Phyllosphere > Unclassified | place: USA... | reverse complement strand
ATATAGAGCCCTATCATAAAACGACCGTTTTTTAATAATTTTCATATTCTTGTAAAGAGGTCTTTTTAATCAAAGTTCAAGACCTTTGTGGTAGGATTAAAATATTTTGAAGTGAGTTTTAGTGATGGAGATTTGGAATTAACTTCAGTAAAAACTATGCTATGATACATTTTTCAGATATAATAGAAGATCTCTAATAAGAATTCAAATACTCAAAAGAGCGGAAAAAGCATTACAAAAAAATCAAGATTTAACTGGTTTTTTGACTTAAACAAAAGGTGTTTCGACTAACTCCATCTTTCAATCATTTCTAACCTTTGTATCACAAAGAAAAAGAAGTCTAGTAAAATGGAAAAAGTTAAGATTCACAAAGCAGGAAGCCTTCCTATCATCAAAGCACCAGAAATCAGTTTCACAGGGGAAGTTTTAATTAGCAATTATTTTGAGTGCGAAAACCCAAGCAAACTAATTGGCGCCACGGTTACTTTCAAACCTGGTTCACGTACCCCTTGGAAAATAAATCCTCTTGGCCAAACGCTTATTATACTCAATGGTACAGGTTGGACACAATGCGAAGGTGAAGATGTATTTGAAATTAAAGCCGGAGATATTGTTCATTTTCCGGAAGGGAAGAAACATTGGGATGGTGCAACGCCTAATCAAACACTTGCTTACATTGCTCTTCACGAATCTAAAAATGGAAACGCGGTGCAGTTTTTGGAAAAAGTAACGGATGAAGAGTATTCAAAAGGACAAACTCTTCTCAATCAAAATCCTAACAAGTAATTTATTCACAAGGAAAAATAAGGTTTATGAAAGCAATTAGAATTAGCGAATTCGGACTACCGAAAGTAATGGAGTTAAAAGAAATAGACAGGCCTGTTCCTAAATCGGATGAAATTTTAGTGAAAGTGTATGCAAGCGGCATAAATCCTGTAGATCTTGTGGTACGTGCTGGCAGTAACGCTGCGCTAACCTATAATCTCAGCTTGCCGATGACGCTTGGTTGGGACACAGCAGGAATTATAGAAGAATTGGGAGACGAAGTAACTGGATTTCAAAAAGGAGATGCCGTTTATGGGGTGCCAAATTTTCCCGGCGATGGAAGTTATGCAGAATATGTTGCTGCAAAGGCATCACAATTTGCACTTAAACCAAAGAGTGTTTGTTTTAATGATGCAGCAGGAATTCCATTGGCTGCACTTACTGCGTGGACTGCTATGTTTGAATTTGGAAAATTAAAAGTGGGTCAACGGATTTTAATTCAAGGTGCATCAGGAAGTGTGGGTGGTTTTGCTGTGCAGTTTGCAAAATCAATAGGGGCCTATGTAATAGGAACTGCATCAGCAGATAGCTTTGATTACCTTAGACAAATCGGTGCAGACGAATTGATTGACTACAAAACACAGAAATTTGAAGACTTAGTACAGGAAGTCGATATTGTGTTAGAAGTTTCATCGATTCGCGACAACAATGAACGGATAAAATCTGTACAAGTTTTAAAACATAGTGGTATTTTGGTGAGTGTAAATACCGATTTTGCGTTTAATGATAAAGTAATTCATGCACTTGACAAAAAGAATGGTAAGGGTGAACTTTCCGCCAACCAAGCAAGAAAAGAATGGTTGGAAGAAATCGGGAAACTTATAGAGTCAGGAAAGGTAAAAGTTCCACAAGGTAAGATCTTTGCATTGCGTGATGCAATTGAAGCTCACAATTTGATGGAAAGTAAATCTGTTAATGGAAAATTAATATTGCAGGTAAGAGAAGAAGATTAATGAAGCATATTAGAACCATCAGTGAATTCCACGAATACACAAATCTGCCAAAACCAGACCATCCGCTAATTAGCGTCATAAATGTTGCAGATGCACTTCCGGATTCAACCAGTAGCAATTCAGAGCATTTGGTATTGGATTTTTATTCCATCGCTGTGAAAAGAATGCACAATGTAAAAGTAAAATACGGACAGCAACCGTTTGATTTTAATGAAGGTGTTATGTCTTTTATGTCGCCCAAACAAGTGTTTAGCATAACTGCTGACAACAAAGATGAAGAAGTAAGAAAATCAGGATGGGCTATTTATATCCATCCTGATTTTATCTGGAATACATCTTTGGCAAAGACGATCAATAATTATAATTTTTGGGATTATACACTAAACGAAGCTCTCTTTCTTTCCGAAAAAGAGGAGGCAACCATCAACCATATTATTCAAAATATTAGAAAGGAAACGCAGTCCAACATTGACAAATTCAGCAAACATATTATTATCTCGCAGATTGAAACTCTTTTGAATTACGCTGATAGATTTTACAGCCGTCAGTTTATTACAAGAGAAAAAAGTAACCATCAAATATTGGAAGATTTTGAGATTTTAATAAACGATTATTTTAACCGGGAAAATTTAATTGATGTGGGTTTGCCAACCGTTCAACACATTGCACAACAATTGAATGTTTCCCCGAAATATCTTTCCAGTTTATTTCAAATGCTGACCGGACAAACTACGCAGCAACTTATACACGATAAACTGATTGAGAAAGCGAAAGAAAAATTATCTACATCACAACTTACGATTAGTGAAATCTCCTATTCATTGGGATTCGAACATATCCAGTCATTTAGCAAACTTTTTAAGACAAAAACAAATCTTTCGCCAAAGGAATTCAGACAGTCGTTTAACTGAAACAACGACAAACCTTTTTGCAAAAAAAAACGCACTCATTTTATATAATATTTTATATTAAAACGCAACCTCCACACAAGTTAACATTATCATTATTCCCTCATTATCTCATAATCGATTGTGAGCAAATGCAGATGCCTTTAAGCAAAGTAAACCGTTCCAGATAGGCATTGAATATCTCTTTTTCTTTTTGCTGATTATCATAAACCCATTCCATTATTCAAATCAGAATTTTAGTTTTTGATGATGAGTTTTTGATAATTTGGATTACAAAAAAACGAACGTTTAATTGTAATCTGCTGCAACCGATCAATAGTCGGTTTTTTTTGCCTTTTGATATTACAAAAAACTATTACACAAAATGATTACACGTAACAAATTTATTTATACCTTTAAATGTAAACATTATGAATACCAAAAATGACTATGCAGCTTTAACCGCAGAAGCTGCAAGGATTAAATCTGAAATTTCTTTACTTGACTACTTTTTTAAACTGGAAAGTATCGGGGCACTTCGGTATGATGGGAAAAAGGGGAAAGAGTACTTTTTTGGGTTTGATCATCAAAAGACAGGTTCTATCAGTATTAAAGACCAGGCCAACGTATGGTATGACCATGCCTTGGGAGAAGGGGGCGACATAATTAAAGCGGTACAAAAATTCGAGAACAAAACTTTTGTAGAGGCCATACAGCGCCTGTCTAACAATATTGATATTGTTGCAGACGGTTACCATGCATTTTTTAAAAAGAATGGTGAAACAGAATATAACATCGAAATAAAAAAAGTACTGGATAAAGTTCAGCATCCGGCTTTATTAAGCTACTTACAAAAGAGGGGCTTAGAACTTAAAGATATTGCAGGAGTAGCAAAAGAAGTACACTGGTCAAATGGAGACAGTAATTTCTTTGCCATTGGTTTTCCGAATGCGAGTAATGGCTATGCCGTTCGATCAACAGCATATAAAGGTAATTTGAATGGTGGAGGCATTTCTACTTTTACTATCGGCAATAATCCGCAGAGCATAAAATTATTTGAAGGTTCGATGGACTTTGCCAGTTACAGACATTTGTTTCCTGATGAAAGCTATAATGCAATACTGCTCAATGGTACTGGTAATTTGACTAAGGTGCTTTGCGAAAAGATAAACACAAAGTCTATAGAAAAGGGCATCCCAGTACATTTATATTTTGATAATGGCCGGGACGGAGTGGGAGGGAAGCATGCCACAAAAAAAGCAATTGAACTCATAAAAGCTGCTATTGATAAAAGTGCATTTTATGCAGATAAGGGACTGAATGATATTAACGATTATTTAGTCAGTCAGCAGACAGCAGATTATAAGATAAAAAGATAATTTAAATATGGTTTTTGGGTATAAACGAGTTTCCAAGAAAGATCAAAATTTACACCTTCAAGATGATGCACTAAATAATTTTAAGTGTGATAAGGTTTATTTTGAAAAGGAGAGCGGTGTTAAATTTAGGAAGGAATGGGATACCTTGTATTCACAGCTAAGAAGCGGGGATACTGTCGTTGTTTGGAAAATTGACAGATTAGGCCGTACGGCTTGGGAATTAATCAAACTTATGACCGAGTTTAAGGATAAGGATATTCGCTTTATATCTATTAGTGAGGGTATTGATACCGATACTCCAATGGGCAAAATTTGGTTTAGCCTAAATGCCATACTTGCGGAAAATGAAAGAAGCGTTCAAATTGAAAGAACTGTAGCAGGATTAAAAGCTGCTAAAGATCGGGGCAGGGTAGGTGGAAGGCCAAAAGGCTTAACACCTGATGCTGAACTAAAAATGAAGGCCGTAAAAAATCTATATGCTTCAAACGTTAGTATCGCACAGATCAGGAAGACCCTCAATATTAAAAGTAACAGCACTGTTTACAAGTACATTAATTATTAAATGCTATCGTACCGGGGTCGGAGCATCCGCAGATCAGGGCAGCGCCCCCAGTTATATGATAGCATTTTTTAAAACCGGCCATAAGATCCTCAGCTCATTTTGATAGCATTTCTATTCCTGGAGATTTTCCTGAAGAAAGTTAGTGATAGCAGGGTATGCACTTTTACACAAAAAGGGTTGTATGTTGAAATAAACTGTAATAAACATTCAATAAATTCCTTATTTTCAACGCTAATTATATTGCAATAGAATTGCTCTCGAGAAAAATTCCTTTGCCTAACTTTAATTATCACATGATAAATGAACTTTATTAATCCAATTGAGGTACTGGAATTAACAGATACAGATATAACTGCCATAGATGGAACAACCATTAAAAAAGCAAAAAAACGAGTTTTAGCAGATATAGAGCTATCAGATAGCGGTCATTATACTTATTCCAATGGCGAGTACACAAAGTCTGATATTGAAAGTGTCGTCGATAAATTAGACGATATTGAAAATCTTGAATTTTACTATTTTATAGCTAACAATGCAGATTTAAATTCTTTCCTTCAAACAGGCAATATCAAGTTTGTACAAAACTTTAGACAGGAAAGTATTTATAAGCTACCTAACTTTATTCAGTTTATAAGTAAACACTATTCATCATCTTTCGACAAATTCCTTATAGCTTCATACAAGGAAAAAGATTTAGATCTGTTTAGAAAGGGTTTATTACTCCCAGAATTATTTACAATATCAGATAGAGCGATTGCATACCGGAGTTTAGAATCTTTTATTAAAAATAGCATTGACGAGATTGATGTAATTACAAAAGGGCTCAGGGAAGATAATACAACAGAAACAGAAAGCAGTATTCCACTTATTTTTACCCGTATTCTATCTCTATTAAATGCGGATAAAATGAAAATGCTACCTGTACATTTTCAGCCTTTAAAAAACCAAGCTGCATCGACCATTCGTAACCTCTCTGTACAAATTTATAACCATTTTAGTTTATCTGAATTGGCTTTTAATGTTATTAGTTATGCTTTAAATTTAGGGATTGATGGCTTAACAGCGCAAAAGCTACAGGATGATTATAACACGATCAATGACCTTAATCAACAAAGATTAGATAGAGAAAAGTATGCTCCGGTAATCCAAAAATATGCACCTATTGTTACATCGCTTTTAGATATTAAAGAAAAGCTTGGTAGCAAGTCCCTAAAACCGGCCCAAGCAGTTGCACAAATTGATCAAACCAAATTAAACGATTTAAATAGTACCCCGGAAGCCCTTATTGAAATTAGAGACCAAATTGCGATAGCATTAAGGAGCATTTCAGTTGATATATGGAATGACTTCAATGATATAAAATCAGCGTTGGTAGTTATAAAGTTGGCTGTCAAAATAAATACATCTGTTGATACTAAGCAAAACATCATAAAGGCTGAACAAGATCTTCAAGCTCTTTATAATAAGCATAAACATGAGCTTATATGTTTCTTTTGCGAGACAAATTCACCTGTAGAAAGTGCTTTATATAAAAAAACGATATACAAGGAAACATCCCGTTCTTACTTTCCAAAGAAGGTGCAGTATTCATATAAAGATGTAGCTGTGCCAAGATGTTCTTCATGTGCTGAAATCCATACCAAAGGAAGCAATACAGCATTAATGTATACCGTTGGTGTTGGTTTGTTTGGGGCAGTGTTAGGTTATTTTGCAGATGAACACTACATTATTGGGGCTATAATTGGGGTGATAGCAGGTTTGATATTGGGAGGAAACCAGTCAGAAGAAGCAGTTAAAGGAAAAAAAATAAAAACGGAATCTGCCGTTTCGCAATATCCACCGATAAGCGGTTTAATCATGCAAGGGTGGACGTTTAATAAACCAAGTGCTTAAAACTAATGTAATGCAAGAAAACGTAAAAGTATCCAAATTTTATCTGGACATATTGAATCAGATATTTGAAATAGAAAAGAAGGCTGGTCAAATTCAGGAATCCAATTCTATAGCTCGCAACATCAATCGTCTTAGAGAGATTTTTGATAACGAGTTACCTAATCCCCTTGGCACAGGCATTGGGTTGATTTATGTTAACCCTCTTGGGGAAGATTATAATGAGACCCGGACAGATTGCGAAGCCAACATTGCGGGTGTAAGCACGGAAAATCTTAAAATTACAGAAGTTATTAAGCCAATAATATATTACCGTGATGGTGGGAGGAAAGGAATTGTACAAAAGGGCGTGGTAGTAGTAGAGGAAGCCAAACTTTAATATTTGTTAGAATGGAAAAAATGATTAACTACGGCATTGACCTGGGCACTACCAATTCAGCCATCGCTAAATTTACAAAAGGTGAAGTACAAGTTTTTAATAATCCAACTGATTTTGGAAGAAATACCTTACCATCAGTAGTAGGTTTTAAAAAAGATAAAATATTTGTAGGAACACAAGCCAAAACATATTATGAGAAGGATCCTAAAAGTGTAGTCGGTATTTTCAAGAGACGCATGGGAACTACTGAAAGTTTTAAGATCAAAGCAATAAATGAATCTAAAACACCTGTTGATTTATCTGCCATTGTGCTTAAAGAATTAAAAACTTTTATTCCACCAGGTGAAAAAATAGATGCTGCCGTAATAACTATTCCCGCCTCGTTTGACACCACACAATCAGTAGCAACCAAGGAAGCGGGTATTCAAGCGGGATTTAAGCAAGTTATTTTGTTACAGGAGCCAATTGCCGCAAGTCTTGCTTATGCGAATATGAAAAAGGACAGGGAAATGCAAGATGGACAATGGCTTGTTTACGACTTTGGTGGAGGTACTTTTGATGTGGCTTTGATCAAAATTAAGGATGGTGAAATGAAGGTGTTAGACCATGAAGGTGATAATTTTTTGGGTGGCGCGGACATTGATCAATTAATAGTAGAGAAGATGATCGTGCCCTATTTAGAAAAGAATCACTCCTTTGATAATTTATTAGAATCTCTTCAAAGTGGTTCTGGCAAATTGAATGGCAAATACTATAGTTTGCTGCATTCTGCCGAACAAGCTAAAATCCTTCTATCTGCTAAATCATCTGCTGAAATTGAAGTAACAGGTTTTGATGATGATGAGGATAATGAGGTTGATTTAGAGGTGACAATTACCCGGTCTGAATTTAATGATTTGATAAAAGACTATGTGGACAAGACAGTCGACATGGTAAAGAAAATCCTTACAAGAAACAGCCTTAAAAACAATGATTTGCAGTTTACATTAATGGTTGGTGGGTCAACCTATATACCTTATGTGAGGCAAAGAGTAGAGGAGCTTTTGCAAATTCCTATTAATTGTGAAATTGACCCAACAACAGCAGTAGCAGTAGGTGCCGCTTATTATGCTTCCTCTAAAGAAAAAGAAACAAGCAGTGAATCAAAGCCAGTTTTAAATTCACCTATTACAATTAAAGCATCATATCAAAAAACCTCAAAGGAGAAAGAAGAGCTTTTCTCTGCAAAGATTACAGGGAAGATAGGCGGGCTGTTTTATAGAATATTGCGTGAAGACGGGGGATTTGACTCCGGCTTGAAGGCATTATCAGAGAGAATAAATGAAGATTTACCTTTGTTAGAAAATGCTTATAACTTCTTCACTTTGAAGATATATGACAGTCAAAATAATTTAATTGAGACTGGGTTTGAATCTATTGGCATTAATAGTGGTTTTGGGATAAGTGGTCAACCATTACCAGAGGACATAAGTCTTGAAATCGACGACGACGATAATCCGGGGGATACCAAGCTACTTTTAGTATTTCAGAAAAATTCAATTTTGCCGCTTAAACGAACCATTACAAGGCAGTTGAATAAAACTATCATAAAAGGTTCATCTGATGAAGTAATAAGGGTTAATGTTTTAGAGGGTTCCCACATAGCCTTACCCCAAGCAAATAAGCCAATTGGATATATTGATATTAAGGGTGTGAATATAGCTCGTGATGTTTATAAAGGCTCTGATGTGGAAATTACCCTTCAAATGTCTGAATCACGTGAGCTTGTGGTTTCTGTTTTTTTGACAATGGCAGATCAAGAATTTAAACAAGCTTTTAATCCGAAAGAAAGACATACACCAGTAAATGTGCTAAAAACTGATATTGAAGATTTGTCAGATTTGCTTGATGAAGAGTTAGAGCATGCAACTGATACCGAAAATTACGAAGCGGCAAAAGAACTCGCTTCATTAAAAAAGGAAATGGAGCAAGTTTCTGAAAGCGCTAAAAGTTTGTCTGATGATGACGTTACTGATAAAAAGTACCAGTTAGAGGATAAGAAAAGAAAACTTGCATTGCAAATAAGCAATGCCACAATGGATAAAAGAGTTAATTCTGCTAAAGCAGAATATTACGAAATAAAAGAAAAGTGCATTGAATTACTCAATGAAAGCGGCAATGATCATGAAAGAAAATATTTTAATGATATTGTAGCTCAGGAACAGATTTTTTTTAGTTCTAATAATCCAGTAAAAATTAACGAGTTTATTGAAATTCTTGAATCTATCCGATGGAATATACTATGGCGTAGCCCTGATTTCCTTTTAGGGGCTTACGAAACTTTTAGCGCTGATACACATAAAATGAATGATCAAGTTCAGGCCAAGTCGTTAGTTGATGCGGGAAGATTTGCAATAGAAAGCAAAAACTGGGATAGGTTAAGTGAAATCGTTAAAGGCTTGCTTAATCTTTTACCGAGGTCAGCCCAACAGGAAGTAAACAGAAAAATTGGTTTTTAAAACTGCAAAAAGAAGCAGCTTTTAAAGCTGCTTCTTTACTATCATAGTCTGGTCGGAGCATCCGCAGATCAGGGCAGCGCACCAGTTAAATGATAGCAAATTTTCATACCGGCACAAAGATCCTCAGCTGCTTTTGATGGCATTTCACAAGCCAGTAGATCTTCCGATAGAAAACTAATGATAGCACTTAGGTTCTCTGCAGAGAACCAGGTACATCTATTTTGATAGTAAAAGGATTGGCCGCTTAGTTAGTAAATAGACCCTAATCGGCATCACTTTCTTTTTGCCGTTGTTTTTTAACATCTTCTTTCCGGGTTAAATCTCCAAACAATTCTTTAAGCATTTCCATATGGTCGGACTAAATAATTAACCCCATAGCAATACCTACCCCTTTAAGGAGTGTTGAACATTTATTTTGCTAATTACTTTAGCATTTGTTTACATTTGATATATGGAAGGTCATTTATTGGTGTCGAAAGAATGTTTAGCTGAATATAAGGATAGTGAGATCAGCTACTTTATTGCGCCTGGAATAGCATGTGGTTTTCCGTCACCTGCAACAGACAGTCTTGAAGTCCGGCTATCAATCACAGATTTTTTTACCAGTAACCCGACTGCTACATTTTTTGGCAGGGCAATTGGTTCTTCATTAGAAGGCATCGGGATATTTGAGAACGATATACTTGTCATTGACAGGTCACTTCGGCCAGTGAATAATGATATTATCGTTATGGCCTATGAGGGCGGGTTCACCGCAAAGAAGGTTTTAAAAGAAGGGAATCAGGTGTTTCTAATATCTGAAAACTCCAATTATCCACCCGTAGAAGTTGCCGACCCTGATAACCTAATTGTTTGGGGCGTAGTAAGCAAGATTATTAAAGACCCCCGATCTGCTGTAAAAAACAGGTACGGCCATATTAGAAAAGTGATATGATTGTTCATGCTGATTGTGACGCTTTTTATGTATCGTCAGAACGGGTTTTTAACCCCTCGCTAATCGGCAAACCTGTTGTTATCCTTAGTAATGGCGATCATACAGTAGTTGCCTTAAGCAAAGAAGCAAAAGCACTGGGCATTAAAAGAGGGGATAACATTAAAAGGATAATGGCGCTTTACGGCCATCATGGATTGAAAGCCCTTTCTTCCAATTATACCCTGTATGGAGATATGAGCAGCCGTGTAATGGAAGTGTTCGGCCAGTATACCCCTGATATGGAATTTTACTCTATTGATGAAGCTTTCGCAAATCTATATCGACACAAATATGTCGACCTGGATAGTTACGTCATGGATGCTAAAAACAGGATACTTCAATATACGGGGATACCTGTAAGTGTTGGCATCGGCCAAACTAAAGCTTTGGCAAAAACGGCAACGAAGTATGCCAAAAAAGAAACGCCAAACGGATTTTACAGAATTAAGGATAATGAAGATAGGATACGTTTGTTAAAGTGGCTCCCAGTAGGGGATGTTTGGGGTATTGGCGGTAAGTATGAAGCAAAGCTATTGGCTATGGGAATTGAAACCGCTTACGATTTTTCTATGATGCCTGGTGAGAAAGTAAACGAATTAATGACTATCGTAGGCTATCGATTATGGTGTGAACTTAACGGGCATCAAAAAATTGATTTTGAATACGAAGTGCCTAACAAAAAAGGCATCGGTAGCGCAAAAGGTTTCGGTATTAAAGTAACCGAACAAATTGAATTGCAGGAAGCAATGGAAGTTTATTTATCAAGGTGTTGCGATAAGCTACGGGCACAAAATTTAGCTTGTAAACACCTATTTATATTTCTGCATACCAACCCATTTGCCACGGACGAACCGCAGTATTATAAAGGCATAGAAGTAGAATTATCCGTTGCTACTTACCATACCCACATTTTGAAAGAGGAAGCAAATAGGCTGTTAAAGAAAATTTACCGAAAAGGATTTAATTATAAAAGGATAGGCGTTTTTCTTTCACATTTAGTGCCTCTTGGCGCAATACAAAGTAACCTCTTTGATAATCCGAACACAGAACGGAATGCAAAGCTAACGGCAGTTTTAGATGCTATGAATAACCGTTATGGACGTGATAAGCTACGATTTGCATCAATGGGTTATAAGCATGACTGGAAGGCCCGAGCGGAAAAGCTTTCGCTTCACTTTACAACTGATAAGGATGATATTATAGTCATTAAATAGAATGCCAAATCTTGTATTTTAGGACATGACCAATAACTAACGCATAACCCAGTCCTTAAAAGAAAAACCAGCAAAAGGAAACTTGTAAAAGCAAAATCCAGGGAGACTTATTTCAAGATCCCTGGATTATAAGTAATTAGATGCTATAATTAAATTAAAGGTAATCCTAGCTCTTTTAGAAATTCGTTATGTTTATTGGTGGCGTTAACGATATCTCTATTAATTTCTAACATTTTTACATTAACGTCTCTTAAATCAATTTTTTCATCTTCAACAGAAGTGTTTACATAGCGTGATATATTTAGATTATATTCATGGTTTTCGATTTCCTCCATTGATACTCTTTTCGAATATCTGGGGACCTCATTTCTGTATTTGTAAGTATCGATTATTTTTTCAAAATGCTCTTCGCTGAGAGTATTTTGACGTTTTCCTTTCTCAAAATTGTCACTGGCATTGATGAACAGTACATCGTCATATCTTTTGCACCTTTTAAGAATTAAGACAGAAACAGGTATTCCTGTTGAATAAAATAAATTAGGTGGTAACCCAATAATAGTATCAATGTGATTGTCTTGCAATAGTTTTCTTCTAATTTTTTCTTCTGCTCCACCACGGAATAAAACACCGTGAGGCAAAATAATAGCCATCGTACCACTTTGACTCAAGAAATGAAAACCGTGTAATAAGAAAGCAAAATCTGCTGCTGATTTTGGTGCTAAGCCATAACTTTTGAAACGGAAATCCTCTGCCATAGTTTCGTTAGGTTCCCATCGTAAACTAAAAGGTGGATT
>Ga0308164_10004199_pt1 | contig 12359 bp, 7 predicted proteins | sample PhyTR2_FD_201031 | JGI IMG/M metagenome (GOLD analysis project Ga0308164, IMG submission 201031) | Phyllosphere microbial communities from UC Gill Tract Community Farm, Albany, California, United States - DLSLT.R2 | ecosystem: Host-associated > Plants > Phyllosphere > Unclassified | place: USA... | reverse complement strand
CCGAGGCCGACGGAGCGGTTCGACTGGCATGGTGCAGTTTGGCACCTCAATGTACCGTTCGTACGTACTCTCTTTCAGCAAATCGCAAGCCCCCTCCACCTCCAGCCGTTGCACCTGACGGAGGTGCTGGATTGGACGGCGGCGACGCTGAACCGGGTTCAGATCGATTCATTCTTCGACAAGTTCGACGATACCGAGGCGGTGCCCTATTTCTACGAGCCGTTTCTTGAGGCCTTTGACCCTGTCCTGCGCAAGGAACTAGGCGTGTGGTACACACCGACACCTGTCGTCGATTATATGGTCGCGCGGGTGGACCTTGCGTTGAAAACAGACCTCGGGCTGCCTGAGGGTCTGGCATCCGAGAACGTGTACATTCTTGACCCATGCTGCGGGACCGGGACGTTTATCGCGTCGGTCCTCCGCAGGATAAGCGAGTCATTGGCTGCAGCTGGCTATGGCAGCATGACGGGCCAATTGGTCAAGAAAGCTGCGCTGGAACGCGTTTTCGGATTTGAGATCATGCCCGCGCCGTTCATCGTCGCGCATCTACAGGCGGGGCTTGTCCTGCGCTCGTTGGGCGCGGTTCTGCAATCGGAAGACGAGCGGGCGAGAGTCTATCTCACCAACGCGCTGACCGGTTGGGAGCCGGTGGTATCGAAGCCGTTGCCGTTCCCCGAACTCGAAGAAGAACGGCGACGCGCTGACGAAGTGAAGCAGGACGCGCCGATTTTGGTGATCCTCGGCAATCCTCCTTATAACGGCTTTGCGGGTGTCGCCGTTGAGGAAGAGCGCGAGCTCTCGTCAGCTTATAAGACGACCAAGACTGTCCAACCGCCCGAAGGACAGGGCCTCAACGACCTGTACGTTCGCTTCTTTCGGATGGCCGAGCGGCGCATCGTCGACAAGACAGGCGCGGGTGTCGTGTGCTTCATATCGAATTACTCGTGGCTCGACGGCCTATCGTTCACCGGAATGCGCGAGCGTTTTCTCGACGTGTTTGACGCGATCCGTGTCGATGTTTTGAACGGCGATAAATATAAGACAGGGAAGAAGACACCGGACGGCCTTGCAGACCCTTCGATTTTCTCGACGGTTCAAAATCGGGAGGGAATTCAGGTTGGAACAACCATCACGACGATGATTCGCCGGCTTGACCATGTCGCCGCATCGACCATCGAGTCACGGTTGCTCTGGGGCACGGGTAAGGTAGACGAACTCGCAGCGACCGGGAGCACGGCGGCCGAGGAAATCTACGAAGAGATCACGCCTTCGCTGCCGCTTGGCCTGCCGTTTATCAAGACAAACCTCCAGAGCGGATATTTAGATTGGCCACAGATCACCGAATTGCTGCCGACATATATGTCGGGTGTTCAGACGAAGCGTGATCAGTTCCTTATAGATATCGACCGTAATGCGCTCGGCAAACGCATTGCTGACTATTACGACGCGGCGTTGAGCTTCGAGAGTTTCGCAGCTCGCTACCCCGAGGCTGCTCAAGCAACTAAGCGATATGAACCGGCAAAGACGCGAGCTGAACTTCTGAAAACAGGCATCCTTGCTGATCACATAGTGAAGTACAGCTACCGCCCCTTCGACACGCGGTGGGTATATTGGGAACCGGAGACAAAGCTGCTGGGCGAGAAAAGCCCCGACTTCTTTCCGAATGCGTTCAACGGGAATCTTTGGATCGAGGCGCGTGAGAAGCAAACTCAGGAGAGCTTCGATCGCGGCGCTCTGACGAGCACGCTTGCGGATAATTATGGGAGTGGGTTCTCTACCTTCTTCCCGATGCTGCTCGCACCGGACGAGCCCAAAGGTGAGCCGAGGATCAACCTCTCGCGTTCGGTTGCTGAGTATCTTCGAGACCGAGAGCTCGCTCCAACAACCATATTTCATCACGCGCTCGCCATGTTGCATTCGCCGGCGAACAGGACGGACAACAGGAGCGCGTTGCGGATGGGGTGGCCGCGCGTTCCTGTACCGGCCGATCCTCCCGTCCTCGCCGTCTCCGCAGGAGCTGGCGAGATACTGGCGAAGCTGCTCGACACCGAATCGAACGTCGCGCCACTGATCGGCGGCGCTGCACATCCGGGTCTAAGGGTCGTCGGCCAGGCGGCCCGCACCGATGGTGCAATGATTGCTGACGACGATCTGTCGGTACGGGCCGGCTGGGGCAACATCCAGATCACCGCCAACGGAAACCAGATTGTCATGCCCGGAAGAGGGAAGGTTGTCCGTCGTGATTACTTCGTCGAAGAGCGCGTGGCTTTCGAGGAAGAGGCCGCGGCGCAGCAGATTGATAGCGAGGAGCTTTTTGCCCTTCTCGGACTGGCGACATACGATATTTATCTGTCTGACCGCGTATTTCTTAAAAACGTCCCAGAATTAGTGTGGAATTATTCGCTCTCAGGATACCAAGTTCTGAAAAAGTGGCTCTCCTATCGAGAGCAAGGGGTGCTGGGCCGCCCTCTATCCATCCAAGAGATGATGTTCTTGCCTGACGCGGCGCGACGCATATCGGCCATCCTGCTCCTGACTCCACGCCTGGATGCGAGTTATCTCGCCGCAAAGGCGAACCCGCTTCCTTGGTCTGACGGTCGTCCCGAAGGTCAGTAGGGCTGCCTTAAAAGATATCGAATTCGGTGCCGCTGGCCCGACGTGGGGGGATAGATGCAGGAACAAGAGTTCAGGACTTGGTTGGGCAAACGCCTTTGGAAGGAACAGTCCCTGACCAAAAAGGCAACGGACAACCGGGTCCGTCGAAGCTTCCGGGCGGAACGCGGTATACACGGGCTCGGCTTCGCCGAAGACACGCTCGACGAACTGTTCGATGCCGGGAAATGGCAGCAGCTTCTCGACAAGCTGACTACGCTCAAGAGCGACCCGGAAGCAGATCTGGAAGGCATGCGGGCCGTGGTGCCAAAAGCGGAGGAGCCGCAGGTCCAGCTAGGAAATATGATCGCGGCCCTCAAGCAATATGGCTATTTTCGCGAAGGTCGTGATCCGAACTATTCGATGTCCGAGACGACGGACGAGGATGAGAAAGACGAGAGCCAGGCGGACAGGATCCGTCGATATGTCTTGGACAATTACATCATCCCTGCGCGCGCCGAGGGGCGGGCGACGGTAACGATCACCGTTGGGCCGCTGAACAACGAGATGGGCCTGCAGATGGCGTGGCCGAACATCTGCCAGGCGCTAGAGGGTCGACTCTTTTTGGAGCTTGCGAATGTGCCGCGCCCGACAGCCGAGGGGCCGCGGCAAAGCACAACCCGCAAACTGACCTTTTTACTGAAATCGGAGGCTGGCGATGTGACCGGGCCAAAGCAACTGCCAACAAACCTCATCCTCTTTGGTCCGCCGGGCACCGGCAAGACCTATCAGACGGCCCGTGAGGCCGTGGCGCTCTGTGACGGCAGTGCGGATTATCCCGACACCGGGGATGGCCGGAAGGCCCTCATGGGCCGATATCGCGACCTGGAGGCAGAGAAACGGATCGCCTTCGTCACCTTCCACCAGAATTACGACTATGAGAGCTTTGTGGAGGGACTGCGCCCTGAGACCGGAGACGACGAGGGAGCCACGGTCGGTTTCCGGCTTGAGGCACGTCCTGGCATCTTCCGTGAAATTTGTGCGCTTGCCGATCAGGCGCGCACGCGCACCGTACAGTCGGTCAGTGCGACGGGCTTCGACTTTAGCGATCGGCGGTTCTGGAAAATGGGTCAAGGTGCGATCGGCAGCGAGAACGACGTCTACGATGCTGCGATTGCAAACAGCTACATCACGCTCGGTTGGGGAGGTACGATAGACTGGAGTGACGAGCGATTTTCTACCTTCGAAGCAATCAAGGCGGAGTGGCTTCAACGGAATCCTGAGGATCCCACACCCAGCAATTGGACCCAGATGTGGCCCTTCCGCTGCGAAATGAAGGTGGGCGACATCGTCATCGTCCCCTACGGCAATACGGCCTTCCGGGCCGTCGCCGAGGTAACAGGCGACTATCGGTATGAGCCTTCGGCCGAGGGGCATTACGCGCATCGGCGGGACGTGCGTTGGCTGCTCACGCTCGATGAGCCCTTAGCCCTCGACACCATCGTCGACGGCAACTTCACGATGCGCACGCTTTATCCGATCGCGACGAAGCGGATGAACCTGCCGGCACTCGGGCGCCTGGTCGGCGACGAGAGCGCGGAAGCTGTTGGTGAAGGAGAGGTCGAGCCTGACCAGTTCGTGCTCATCATCGATGAAATCAACAGAGCCAATATCTCCAAGGTTTTCGGCGAGCTGATAACCTTGATCGAGCCTGACAAGCGGCTCGGTATGGACAATGCCCTGACCCTGACCTTGCCTTACTCGAAGAAGCGGGACTTCGGCGTTCCCGCCAACCTCCACATCATCGGTACGATGAACACGGCCGACCGCTCGATCGCGCTACTCGACACAGCGCTACGCCGCCGCTTTGTCTTCCACGAGATCACGCCAAGACCGGAGTTGCTCGGGAGCGTTGATGGAATCGACCTGAAGGCTGTGCTTATGACGATCAATGACCGGATCGAGTATCTGATCGATCGAGAGCATCGGATCGGTCACGCGTTTTTCATGGGATGCGACAGCCGAGCCGCTGTCGTGAACGTCATGCGGGACAAGGTGATTCCACTCCTTCAGGAGTATTTCTTTGAGGATTGGAGCCGCATACAGGGCGTGCTTGGCGATGGCTTCATCGGCGTGCGAAAGCTCGCACCTCCCCCGGGCATCGAAGGCGAGGAGCGCGATAGCTGGTTCGTGCGCGACAGGTTCGCAGATGATGCCTTCGCAGGCTTGGTCGGCCAAGCGCCGTCAGGATCCGAGCCCGAATGAGCCATTTGTCGGTCAGTGAATGGGGACGTGTCCCGGTACTCGATCGACCAGACGATGCCGGTTTCACGCGCACGCAGGCCAATGCGCTGATCACCGCTGCTCGCGCCCACCCCCTCGGCGGCGACGAAGGCACGGGGATACTCAGCGATCACTACCGTCACCTGACCGCACGACAGATGGTCGGCATGATCGCGGCGCCGGGATGCAGCCTCGAAATCCTTCCGAAGATCGACCCGGCGGAAGGGGAGGATATCGAAACCCGGAGCACCGTGCGCCAGCGTCTGGTTCGAATGCTTGATGTGGCCTTGGGATTGAACATCGGCGACGGCGCGGCGGCGAGTATGGCACGGCAGCAAGACAGCCTGCTCGATATCCTGATCCGGATTTTTGCCGACAAGCTGCTGACAGAGGCGCGGCGCGGGTTGCCGCGGATGTATCTGGCACAGGAGCAAGACCTGCCTGCCCTGCGTGGCCGGCTGAACGTAGTGAGGCAATTTACCGCGCACGCAGTGCGGCCGGATAGGCTTGCTTGCCGGTTTGACGCTCTCTCCAACGATATTCCGCTTTTGCAGGTGATGAAGGCATGTGTGATCGCGCTACGTCGCCATGCCAGGGCAGGGGCGACAATCCGGAAACTCGACGAGTTGCGATTCGTGCTGGCGGATATCAGCGATGTCGGCGTTTCCGCCCTTCCTTGGGGATCGGTTCGCATCGACCGGACCAATCGGCGCTGGGAAACACTCTACGGACTCGCGCGGCTGTTTCTAAAGCGCGACTGGCAGGCGACGCACCGCGCCTCTGACGCCGGCCAAGGGATCACGCTCCTCTTCCCGATGAATGATCTGTTCGAAGCCTATGTCGCGGCTTTGATGAGAAAGGCGATACGCCCGCTCGATCTGAGCGTGGAGTCGCAAGGCGGTCGGTTGTTCTGTCTGATCGAGGAGGGGGGGCGCGGGCGCTTCCAGACGAAGCCCGACTTGATCCTCCGTCGGCGTCCGAAGGACGGCGGGAAGGTTGTCGCGATAATCGACACAAAGTGGAAACGGCTGTCACCTTTGGTCGAGGATCGTAAACACGGTGTCAGCCAGTCCGATGTTTACCAGATGATGGCCTACGGCCGGTTATACGATTGCCGTGAGCTGGTCTTGCTCTATCCGCACCATGCCGGGTTGGGCGAGACCGGGCTGACCCTGCCGTATCGCGTTTCGAACAGCGTGGACCGCCTTCATCTGCGAAGCCTCGATGTGCGATTGCACGAGCCGCTCATCCTCGACCAGCTCTCCGGCATGTCCACGCTCTGGGTGACCTCGAACCGGGTTCCCGAAGCCTTCCCAGCGTGAAAGCGGGTTTGCCTTTCCGCCTCGCCTCGATGTTCGAGAAGGCGCCATGATTCTTGATTACGATGCGCCCGCCACATGGCCGGCGGAGGTCATCAACTTCCTCGACGGGACGGTCGCGATTCTCGACGACTGGCACGGCGATCAGCGCTTTGCGACGCCCTATGAATATGATGATATCATCCGCAGGCTCTACGCCGTGCTCGAGGCTCACGACATTCTCGCTTGGCATAACACCCGCCTGACGGCTCGCGAAGCAGACGCTATCCTCTCCAATGGTATGTTTCTGCCTAGCGTCGACGCGTTGTTCCAGCGGATCGATGCAGCACAAGCGGAAGGCGCTTTTTCGTCGGCTATCGCCGATGGATTCAAGGGACGGCACCAGGCGGACTCGCCGACCCGAGTTGGCCGCATCTGGTTTCTGTTCACGCGGCCGCATAACGATACCGGGATTGAGGACTTTCTCCGCTTCTGGGGTGGGGAATCCCTATATGCGGCGATCGACCGCGACCCGACGCTCGGACCGGTGTTGCGATCGGTTGGTATCCCATCTGTCGTGGAGGCGGCGATTCCGATCGGCTTGTTTCCAGATAGCCTTGGGTTCGAAGCGCACATTGCGCGGCAGTTCTCTGCTTGGCGTGCTGGCCACTCCTACGATGGTCTGCCGCATGACCGCGTTCGAGTGGCCTTGCCTAAGGAGTGCATCCGCAGGATCGTCACCTTTCCAAGCGCCGAATTTTTAGAGCTCACGGGCTGCAATCAGTATTATGAGCCGCTATGAAGGTCGTCCGGCGAGGAGATGAAGGGATACCTCTCGCTCAGTGCAGGGCGCCCGACTGCGACGCTACCAAGCTCTGCAAAGCGCACATCATTCCGCAGGGCTTTGCGCGGCCTTTGAGCGAAGCGGACGGTCATAACAAAGCGGTTCGCGCGGGCGGCGCAAAACCCGCGAACCAACCTTTAGGGCCGTTCGATCTCAACATCCTGTGTTCCGGATGCGACGGCAAGCTCGGTATGTTTGACGAATATGCGATCAATTTCTGCGCGTCGTTGTCGGCGAGCAGCGCTGCTCCCACAGGCAGTCTTTACCGGCGATCGGAATTCAACGGCGCGACCTTTGCGCGCGCGATGTTGGCGATCCTCTGGCGGGCATCGATCAGCGTGCGAGAGGAATGGGTCGAAATCGCCTTGGGGAGGTACGAGTCCATCATCGGCAACATATTGTTCGGGCTGAGCGATTTTCGAGATTTCCCTGAAATCGAGATTGCTTTGCTACGGTATGCCTCTGCCGATCATGACGCGCGCAAATTTATCTTCAAGCCACTCCGCATCCGGTCTGGAAACCTGAATGTGTTCAGCATGGGCCTGGGAGGGTTTCAGGTTCTAGCGAAGATCGATCAACGCCCGTTCCACAATGAAATGCGGCCCTATGTCGTCAACGCGTCCACCTCGCTGATAGTGCCTCATGTTCGCTTCGAGGAAACCGCAGAATATGCGTTTTTCCAATCGGCTGCCCAAGCGGATCGGCGCCGAAAGGCCTAGAGCACGCGGAGGTCAGAGTTCGACATTCCAAGCGTCCGCGATCGATCGTGCGATCGAGGGCCTTTTTTCGCATCCGAAGTTTTGCTTGATAAAGGGATCCTCCTCATCGTTAGAGGCGCCGACAAAGCTCCGCGCTTGAGCGACGGTGGCATGATTTTGCCTGCGCTCGAGCTCACCTTCTTGGAGATCGCCAAGAGCGAGGAGAAACGCCCGCGATGGTGCCGCGATGAAGAGCTGCCGGGGGCTGATCGGTATCGTAATGTACGATCCTGGATGTCCCAGAAACGGCAGATCCTTGGCCGTATCGAGCGGCCAATCCGAGATCAGGAAGCTACGGGTTTTCGTCGACGTGATCGTGGCCCACTCCATCGAAAGGAAAGCCTCGCCCCGTTCAGGATCGTCGATGGCGCGGCGCATCGCCTCCATCTGCAATTGATTCAACGCCGCGTCGGGAAAGTCTTCCGGGACAGTCAGGCCGATCGCGGCCTCGCTAACGGCAGGGTCGGAAAGCGCATTGATTACGGTCTTCAGCCCTTTCACGTCGCCCGGTGTGCGAAACCAGATCGACATGATGAACCGCGCCCAGTCGCACATCATCTCGTGGCTCATCTCGCCGGCACGGCCGTCTACCAAGAGGCGGTGGGCGTTCGACGCGCGATCGTCGAGCAGCTTGAAATAGACGTCTTCCATTTGTTGCGCGTGCTCGGCCGGGAAGCCAGTCGTCTCGTAGAGCCAGTCCTCGTAAGCCACGCTCTTGGGACTGAGTGGCTTGCTACGAACCTTGCCATCGCCCCGAGGCCAGTAACAGATCAGGTCGCCGTCATCGTCAGTCCATTCCCTCAGCAGGAACTGGGGAATAAAGTGGTGTCGCCGTGACGGGTTTTGCTTTGTGGATTGGGTCATATCGGTTCAGGCGAGAGCTTGCCGGTCTTATGGACCTTCCGCAACAGAGGTCGCCCTGCCATGAAAGCGCGGCGGTCGGGTCGAGCAAATGTCAGTCGCGCGGTGTCAGATTTGGTGCGGGCCGGTCTCGTTCGCCGTCACTATCAGGGCTCTCGCGTCGATCACCATAAACGTGGTGCGCAGCGAGAGGCGGTCTATACAATCACGGATGCGGCAGCCGGAGCTTTGGCAGGTCGGCTTTGATCGGCCGGTCGGCTTGAGCCTCTGAGGCCGTCCGACAAAACTGCCATCGATAGAGCACAATGAAATTCATCCACACGGCCGACTGGCAACTTGGCAAGCCTTATGGCCGCTTCGAACCGGAGGTTCGCGGAGCGCTGACCGAGGCGCGCTTCGATGCGATCGACGCGATCGGTAAGGCGGCCACCCTTCTTGGTGCCAATCATGTGTTTGTCGCCGGCGACGTCTTCGATACCGAAGGCCCCGAGGATCGCACGATCGTGCAGGCGATATCGCGGATGGAGCGCCATCCGTGTCGCTGGTGGTTGCTGCCCGGCAACCATGACTTTGCCCGGAATGGCGGTCTTTGGGATCGTGTGCGCCAGCGCGCAGGCGGGACCATCACCGTCCTCTCCGAACCGCAGCCCCAAGAGATCGAGCTAGGGGTCTGGCTGCTGCCTTCGCCGCTCACGCACCGGCACAATCTCGATGATCCGACCGACCTGTTCGACGGCATGGTAACGCCCGGCGCACGGCTGCGGCTTGGCGTGGCTCACGGTTCGATCCGTGATTTCGGGACGCAGGGTGAGACCAAGAACCAGATCGCCCCCGACCGTGCCCGCAGGTCCAACCTCGATTATCTCGCGCTCGGCGACTGGCATGGAACGCTGAAGGTCGACGCGCGCACCTGGTATTCAGGCACGCCTGAGACCGATCGCTTTCAGCGGGACGAGCCGGGGCACATCCTGCTGGTTGACGTCGACGAGGGTCGCGAGCCGACCGTCACGCCAATCCGCTCCGGTCGTTTCCAATGGATCAGGCGCAGCTGGACTGTGAACGATCAGGCTGCGTTCGACGCAGAGTGCGACCAGCTGTTGGGGACGATCGACCCGCCGGCGACGCTTCTCGAACTATCGTTGGCGGGGATCACCAGTCTCACCGATCGCGTGGCGATGCTCGGCAGGCTCGAAAATGACGTCAGCCACCGCGTCCGCTATCTCGATGTTCGCGCCAGCGACCTCGTCGGTCGCCCCAGCGAAGATGATCTCGCGCAGCTTGCGGTCGAGGGCATGCTTGGCGTTGCCGCTGCAAAACTCTCCGCCCGGATTGAAGCTGGTGGACCGGAGGCAGCGGTTGCTAAACGGGCGCTAGAGCGTCTGTTCGTCGAATATAGCCGGGAGGAGAAGGCATGAGCCTGCGCCTCCGCCGGATCGCCGTCGACGGCTTCCGTAAATTTCGCGAGCCGATGGCGATCGAAGGCCTGACCGATGGCCTCAACATCATCATCGAACCCAACGAAACCGGCAAATCGACGCTGCTCGAGGCGCTTCGGGCGGCCTTTTTCGTGCGGCATGGAACCAAGAACCAGCTCGCCCAGTCGTTCGCGCCTTATGGCGAGGCGGTCGGGCCGGAGATCCAGGTGTCGTTCGAGGCCGACGGGGCGCCGTGGACGGTCACCAAGCGGTTCCTGCGGGGCGCCACGATCGAGGTCACGGGACCACAGGGAAAGGCCCAAGGCGAAGAGGCTGAAGCTCGTCTTCATGCACTTCTCGGGTCCGTCCGCGATACCAGTCAGAAGGGCGATGCCGGGACCTATGGTGCCTTGGGTCTGCTTTGGGTGGCGCAGACAGAAGCCCTCGCGGTTACCGCACCCGGGCAGATCGTGCGGGATACGGTCAGGTCGACCCTGGAAGCCGAGGTCGGCTCGATCATGGGCGGTCCGGCTTACAAACGTGTCCGCACCAGGATCGACGAGCAGTTTGCCCGCTACTGGTCTCCAACGGGCCAGAAGCGCGAGCGGCAGAATGAGGTGCGGGAGCGGGTCGAAAACGCGGAGACCGCCGCGCGAGACGCCGCTGACAGGCTCGCGGGATTGGAGAAGACGTTCGCTGAACTCGAAGCCGCGCGCGCCAGGCTGAAGGTCGTTCAGCGGGAGATCGCCGACGACACGGATGTCCAGATCCGGAAGGACCTGGTCGCATCGTTAGAGGTTGCGCGCGCCGCCGCGCAGATCCTCGCGACCCGTCGCGCCGAGCATGAGGCGATCAGCGCGAAGGGCAGGGGGCTCGAAGACCTTTCAGAGCGCCACCGCTCGGCGACCGAAGCTCGTGAGAAGGCGAGCCTCGCGCTGGAGCAGGCGCGTGCCAAGCGGACGGACCTTGGCGAGGGACTGGCTACGGCTAAGCAGCGCCTCGTTGATGCGCGTGAGGCTCTCGAAAGCGCCCGGACGGCGCGTCAAGACGCGCGCGCCGCCCTCAGCGCTGGCGAGGACCGCGTGCGCGCTGCACGTCGTAAGACCGGGGTTGCGGCAGCGCGCAAACGGCATGCGGAGCTGGTCGAGCTTGAACGGCTCCAGAGCGAGGCCAAGATCGTCGCGGCGACATTTATCCCTGCAAAGACGATCGAATTGCTCGAGACGAATGAGCGAGCGATCGCAGAGGCACGTGCAGCGCAGAGCGCCGGCGCGACGCGCATCGCGCTGACCGGCGACACTGCCGGCATCCTGATTGACGGCGAACCCGCAGGTCCCGGAGAGCGGACCCTCAGCGGGAGGACCCATTTCCGTATCGGTGGCGCTGAGCTGATCGTAATACCGGCCGCCGGGGCAGCCAGCGCCGAAGAGGCATTATCGTCGGCTTTGAAGAGGCAGCAATCTGCGCTCGCGGATTTCGATGTTGCCGACCTCGCGGCTGCGCGCGCACGCAACGAAGCTGCGCGGGATGCTGCGAGCGAACTGCGCACCATCGCAGCCCGGATCGAAACAACGACGCCGGCCGACGAAAATATCGGGCTCGCCGCCGGCGCCGGTGCGCTCAAGCTCTTCATCGTCGAGCTAGCGGATGAAGCCGTAACGGGTGAGGGCGATCTTCCCGATATCGCAGTCCTCACCACAGCATTGCAGTCGGCCGACACCGTGCTTGCGCGGGCCGAAGGCGCTCAGGATGGTGCGCTCGCCGCTCTCCGGCGTGGCGAGGAGGAGGATGCACCGCTTGCCACCGCCGAGGCGGGTGCCGCGAGCGATCTCTTAAACGCTACGAGTCAAATCACCGCTATTGAGAGCCGGCCGGAGTTCCCGAGCCTGGCAAAGGATTTCGCTCGTGCCCGCGAGCAAACCGCCGAAGCTGCCGTGAAGCTGGAAGATGCGATCCGCGACGCCACAGCGCACGACGCCGCGGCGATCGCGCGGAAGATTGAGACGGTCGATGCGCGGAGCAGGGCGGCGGGGGAAGCGCGGACAAAGCTCGAAATGGAGATTGCGCGGTTTGAGGGGACGATCGAGAGCGAGGGGGGCAAGGGTCTTGCCGACCGTGAGGCAAGTTCCCGCGAGGAAGCTGAGGCCGCACGCGCGGCCCTGCAACGAGTTACCGAAGAGGCCGAAACCCTGAAGCTTCTGCGCGAAACGCTTGACGAGGCACGCGACGAGACGTCGGCCAAGTTCGTCGGCCCCGTTGCCAAGCGGGCAAAGCGCCACATCGAGCGCCTGCTCCCTGGCTGTGATCT
>Ga0308164_10004195_pt1 | contig 12366 bp, 8 predicted proteins | sample PhyTR2_FD_201031 | JGI IMG/M metagenome (GOLD analysis project Ga0308164, IMG submission 201031) | Phyllosphere microbial communities from UC Gill Tract Community Farm, Albany, California, United States - DLSLT.R2 | ecosystem: Host-associated > Plants > Phyllosphere > Unclassified | place: USA... | reverse complement strand
CTATTTTGTCGATTCTGGACCATGGATATTTTTTGGGATCGGGTTCACGAATGCTGTTGTAGGGCTCGCCTCCCTGCAACGCTTGCCAAAGCTTGCCTTGACGGTACTGTTCGACCGTAACGCCCAAACCCAGAACTTCAAGTACATATTCGCGCCGGGATTGTTCTGATGTACCAGCTTCCAACAGTTTGAGTTGCTGCGTTTTCCTTTGCCAGTCGCGTTCGCGACCACTGGCAGCATGTTCTTCGAATAACCACCTGCCGCCAACCAGCGCGATCACTGAGAGTAGAGTCATCCAGATCCAGCGTCGCTCGTTCATTCTGTTCTCCATGGTCGATCACTCCCCGGCAGCCTGGGCCGCAGTCGCCTGCCGCGGCGTGTTCTCGCCGAAATACTCATACGAATCGGCATTGTTGATCGCCCGCTGCGGCGCGCTGCGCGCCATGTCTGCCGCCCCCGACTGGCCGTACACGTGGTCGTCGGTCGCCGCCACCACATTGAAGTGGCTCAGCTCGTGCATCAGCGTGCCGCCGCGCGAATCCGTCCCTGTCGGCGCTGCGGTCCAGAACGCCTTGCACACCCAGACCGTGTACGGCCGCGCCGGATACACGTAGGCAAAATACGGCTCGTCGCAATCGCAGTCGATCTTGACGGGCTTGTTCTCGAACGCCTCCCTGATCGCCGTGACATTGGCCGTGACCTTCGCGCCGCGCGCGGCGTCCTGCACCCCGAACCACATCGCATAGCGCGCACCGTACGGCGTGCCCGAGGTCAGGTAGGCCTGGCTGTCGGCTGCCATCGCGCGTCCGGCCGCCATCGCGGTTGTCAGCTGCGTCTGCTGCGCATTGGTGCAATTGGCAAAGCCAGGGCCAGGGGCGGTGGCATCCTGCAGGGTAGGCGTGCTGCTGCCGTCGATCCGGATCGTGACAGGGTCGGAGGCCAGCTCGCCCACCACCGCGCCGGTGGTCGCGCCCGGTGCCGGCAGGGCCGGACTGCGGTAGCGGATCGTGTAGTTGCCGGTGATGCGCATCTCGTAGAACCGCGAGAGCTCGACCGTCTGCGTGAGCGCCTCGCCCGGAGCCAGTTGCAGGTAATCAGCCGGCCCCGGCGCGGCGCGCTTGATGCGGCGGCCCAGGTAGCGCACCGGCTGACCGTCGCGCTGCACCTCGAACAGCGGCGCCTCCAGCACCGGCTGCGGCGTGCGCCAGCGCAGCAATTGCTGAACAGTGTTCGAGGTATTGGTCAGCGTGACGGTTACCAGGACGTTGTCGCCGCGCCCAACCGCCGGCTGCGCCGCGCTCAGCGTGACATTGACCTGGGCATGCGCCGCGCTGGCACTGCACACGATGGCGAATGCGCCAGCGGCGCGCGACAGCAGAAAACCTGAATGCATGGTGGACTCCGGTTGGGTTGGACCGGATAACTCTCACCTTATTTTCTCTGTCCACATTGAGCCGCTGCAGCGCCGGGCATTGGTGAACTTGAATCATGTCATCTGCTACGCAGAAATCTCACACAAAATAACAACAGAGGGTCGACAACGGTCGCCTGCACGGCATTGGTTTGCTATCATGCAACAATCGTATCCAACAAAAAATAACACTCGATCATGTTGGATAGCCAGAGGCGCTTCCCATGATGATCCAGACAAACGAGACTCCCGCAGCACGCACCGACGTGGCATCCAGCCTGCACACCGCAGCGATCCATGATCAACCTGAATCCAGCGAAGCCCACGCGCTGCGTGATGCGCACGCGCTACTTGGCCAGAACCGTAATTACCTTGAGCAAGTGATCGACGGCATGCCGGCGGGATTGCTGGTCATCGACGCCGAGCGCCGCGTGCGCTCCATGAACCGCATGATGGCCGAGCTGATCGACGCGCCGGAAGAATCTGCCAGCGCTGGCCATCCCCTCGCGCGCTGGCTGCCCGATGCTGGCCTGGCCGCGCGCGTCAGCGATACACTTGCTACCGGCATGCCGCAGGACCATATCCTCGTCTCGCTCGACGGCCAACCGGACGGCGTGCGCCACCTCGAATTCAATATCCGCCGTACCGAGCAGGCCGGTGGCTACATGCTGCTGCTCATTGGCCAGGACATCACCTTCCGCCGCAAGGCGCGCCTGCGCCTGCAGGAAAGCGAGGAATTCTTCCGCCTGACCTTCAGCCAGGCGGCCGTGGGCATCGTGCTGCTGGGCCCGGACGGGCGCCTGCTGCGCGTGAACGGCAAGATGGCGCAGATCCTGGGCTACACCGAAATTGAATTGCTGCAGCGCTTCTTCCAGCAACTGACCCACGTCGACGATTTGCCGGACGAACTGACCCTGGTCAAACGCCTGCGCGATGGCGAGATCAGCGACTACCAGCGCGAGCGGCGCCTGCTGCGGCGTGACGGCACGCCGATCTGGGTCAATGTCAGCGTTTCGACGATGCGCGACGCTTACGGCAACCAGCGTTTCATTTCGGTCGTCGAAGACATTTCGCGCCGCAAGGGCGCCGAAGAAGCGCTGCTGCGCGTGATCAACCACGACGCGCTGACCGGCCTGCCCAACCGCGTGCTGCTGCAGGACCGGCTCGAGCGCGCCATCGCGCACGCGCACCGCGCCGGCACGCAAGTCGCCGTCATGTTCATCGACCTGGACCGTTTCAAGCATGTCAACGACACGCTCGGGCACGACGCGGGCGACCAGCTGATCGTCGAGATCGCGCGCCGCCTGGCCGGTTCGCTGCGCGAGAGCGACACCGTGGCGCGCCAGGGCGGCGATGAATTCGTCGTCGTGCTGCCCGAGATGACCGGAGAGAACGACGCCGCGCGCGTGGCCCGTAAACTCCTCGACAACCTGTTCCAGCCGCTGCTGCTGTGCGGTCAAGAGGTCTTCCCGACCGGCTCGATCGGCATCGCGATGTACCCGCGTGACGGCACCGACAGCGCCACACTCCTCAAGTGCGCCGACAGCGCGATGTACTGCTCGAAGGGTGAGGGCGGCAATGGCTTTAGCTTCTACATGGCCGACATGGGCGCGCAGACCGCGCTGCACCTGCGCATGGAAAGCGAGCTGCAACGCGCGCTGCAGCGCCGCGAATTCGTGCTGCACTACCAGCCGGTGGTCGACATCGCCACCGGCCATCTGGGCGGCGTCGAAGCGCTGCTGCGCTGGCAGCCGCTGGGCAAGCCGATGGTGTCGCCGGCCGATTTCATTCCGCTGGCCGAAGAAACCGGCCTGATCGTGCCGATCGGCGAGTGGGTGCTGGAAACCGCGATGGCCCAGCAGGTGGCCTGGCAGCAGGGCGGCCTGCCGCCGGTGCGCGTCAGCGTGAACCTGTCGGCGCGCCAGTTCCTGGGCCAGGACGTGGCCCAGCGCGTCGCGGTGCTGCTCGAAAAAACCGGGTGCGATCCGCGCGCGCTGACGCTGGAAATCACCGAGAGCGTGCTGATGCAGAACCCGGTGGCGGCCACTGCCACGATGGCGCGCCTGGCGGCGATGGGCGTGCAACTGGCGATCGACGATTTCGGCACCGGCTACTCGAGCCTGGCCAGCCTGAAGCGCTTCCCGATCCACAGCCTCAAGATCGACCGCTCGTTCGTCAGCGACCTGATCGACGATGCCGACGACGCCGCCATTGTCGACGCCGTGATCGGCCTGGCCCACTCGATGAAGCTCAACGTGATTGCCGAAGGCGTCGAAACGGCGGACCAGCTCGCCTTTTTGCTGGCCCACGGGTGCGACCAGATGCAGGGCTTCTGCTACAGCCGGCCGGTGGCGCCGGACGCCATCGAAGCGCTGCTGCGCGCAGCGCCTGCTGGTCAGGGCCACCAAGGCGATCTCACGGCTGCATAGGCGTACGAAATGAGCAGCTGTACTATCCCAGTCGGCGCATGAAGCGCGACTACGGGCATTCGTTGACCTGGTTGCTGGAGCACGGACGCCTGCCTGATTACCAAGCCACTGGCCCACATGCATCGACGAGTTTGCCATTTACTTGGCCATCTGCGAGAAGGGCCAGGCGCACCGGAACCTTTGCTGCTTCATCAGTCGACAGGTAACCAGTATGTCCGTTCAAATCCGTGCTCACGTACCCTGGACAGGCGGCATTGACGACAATCCCTGTGTCACGCAATTCTTCAGCCAACTGCACTGTCAGCATGTTCAGCGCGGCTTTTGACGCGTTGTAGCCGATCAGGCGTGCCGTGTAGTAACGGTTGGCTGGATCACCGTTGACGGCCATCGAGCCGAGACTGCTCGACATGTTGACGATCCTGGCGCCCGGCGCCACCCGTAACAACGGCAGCATTGCCTGTATTACCGTCAGCGGGCCAAAAAAATTCGTCTCGAACAGGCGTCGCGCGGCATCGATGGAAGCCGCGCTGGGCGCGCCGTCTGCAGCATCACCGATACCGGCGTTGTTGACGAGAATATCCAGGCGGCCGTGCTGCGCCCGGATTGTCAGCGCTGCTTGTGTAATGCTGCCCGCGTCCGTGACGTCGAATTGGACGAAGTGGGCGTTCAGATTTTCGCTGCGCAGCAGGTCGGCTGCTGCCTGGCCGCGTCCGGCATCGCGTGCTCCGACGATGACAGTGACACCCTTGGCGCCAAGTTGGCGCGCGATATCCAGTCCAATGCCTTTGTTTGCACCTGTAACCAGGGCAATCTTGTTGATGTGCTTTTCCATGATGATCCTCTACGTTCAAAAACGTATGATCGGGCCAGGGAGAGCATTTGATAAGCGATCAATCCTTGAACACACTGATCGCGCTACCGATCAATGTTGCACTATCAATTCCCTCTCTCTACCTTGGCGAATATGGCCTGGGCGGGACGGCATGGCCTCTTTGTGTTTGCTCTGTTCATTAATCGCCAGACCAACCTGACAGGTTGCCAAGTTGAAAATCCAGCGGTGGTTGCGACAGACCGGAATCGACCCAAAGCAGCCGTTGCCTAAGCGGTGACGAGTTAACCGGACATCATCAAATCCAATTGCTGAAATCCCATTCTTTTGGAAGTCGGCTTAGGATCTCTGCCTTCGGGATCGGAAGGCGATTTGCGTCGATGGCAAGCCGAATGAATCGCTTAAGAAGATACTCAACGGGAAGATGTGATGAGTTCGACAAAAAAACAGTCCTTAGTTTTGTCGCGCACTTCACAATCCCATCAACGTCGTTGCAGTCAAGAAGAGATATGGAGAAAGGCGCATCAAAATCAGAACGAATTCCTCCATTCACTATACGAAACTTGGCATCGAGTGTATCCAACCATGCTTCGTACTCGTCCAATCCGCCTCTGCCCATAACAAATGCCTCACTTTTTGCGCACGCGAACTGCGCCTGCTGTTTCCAATCTATCTTTACGCATTAGCTGAAGCGATGCAATTGCAGCTTGCGTCCAAGGTCTGCTTCTGGCCGAACCCGGTCGTTCAGATGAGCATATCAGGTCACCGAGATGGAAAAGCCGCGAACTCTCACGAAGGGCAGGAATCGACCCAAAGCGGAAGTTCATCCTTTGCAACGGCACACTTGGCGTTAGCACGGCATCAAATCTGTTTTTAATTCCGACTCATAGATTTCGGCTTCGTACAGAAAGGCGCTGAGCGTTGGGAAATATGCCACGACCATCGGAAGACCCTTCGGAATAGTGAACCCATGGCCTAGGACCAGTAAGTCGCCAATCCTCGGGACTCGACCTTCGGGTGAGAGAATTCTATAGCGGTCGGTAGGCAACTCCATCAAGAGTCTGGCACGGGGGCAATCCAATACGAATTTAGGAGCCATCAGTTTGCCCGTTCCCGTGTAGGTGCTTTGAATGACTGCTTTGACCGACACCAAACGGTCAGAATGAATCAATGTGTACTGCTATCAGACCTGGAAGTTCTCCAGATGTACGACAATCGATTGGAAGTCCTCCGGTGATCCGACGCGGCGCTTTTTCGCTCTCATAATGTGCTGCCACTCTTTGTAATTTTTTAGCAAGTCCCTAGCCAGATCTAGCGGGGTCAGGCCAGCGGCGTTTACTTTATCCACGCGACACGGAAACTCCTCGGCGATGAGTGAGACCGCCTTAAGGTTTCCAAACCGAACCGCAGTATGTAGCGCAGTCTGCTCTTCATCAACTGTAACCTTCTCAACATCTGGATTCATGTCAAGTATGAGCTCGATACATTTAGATGAGCCCCCAGTGACCGCAGCATGTAGTGCGGTCCTTCCAAGATAGTCCTGTGCGTCGATGTCGGAGAGTCTGGCAAGCGCCTCGGTCAACTCGGCATCGCCATCGTCGGCTGCAATCATGAGGGGCGTTTGCCGCTTAAAGTCGCAGGTCCGGGCCTGTTCCGGCCAGAGTTCGACCAGAACACGGATCGCCTTTCTCATCACTGCGCCAGGACGCTCTCTTCCCGGCCGCAGGGCACCAAGCAAAACGGGCTTTTGCGTCATCTGCTCCAGATGTGTCAGCTGCTTCATCCAGAGTAGAAGAAGACTGTCCCCGCGAACGTCCTTCAGTTTAAGTGACCGGAGCCTTCCCTCGTACTTGAGCAGCCACGACTTGAGCCGGGTCAGGTCGGCGTCGAGAATAAGCTTGAAGGTCCGGATGATGAGATCCTGCAGTTCTTCCGTCACCTGACTCGTTCTCACCTCGATCCCAACGTAGGGCTGATAAAGCCCTGTCCAGAAAAAATCGTCGCATCGCACGGCGGTGTCCTCGAACAGGGGAGTGCCCTGGCCCAAATTGACGATGTGGCGGTGCCAATAGTCCTGCGTCTTGCGGTCCATCCCCCGCATTGCGACTTCGGTAGCCAGTCCCTCTTCAGCGATATTAGCCTGAAGCATTCCGTAGTTCCGGTCGAAACATGCGTTCAGCGCCGAGCGGTAGTCTTTGGCTGCGCCCTCAAAATCGTTCAGCATGAGACGGTGTCTTGCCCTGAACCGCAGGAAGGGAGCTTTCCACGTTCCATCTTTATCGACACTCTCGAGTTCCTGTAGCAGGGCAGCAGTCCGGGACTGTGCATCTTTTGTCCGTGCTTGGGTGGAGCGGTCGAAGAGCAGGGCCAGCTTGGCAACCAGTGCGCCGGCAGCCTGTACCGGCGTCCCGGCCAGCGCGTGCATCCGGTCGGCCGCCGTGGCGCGAATTTCTTCCGGCAGGTCGTGAGTCACCGCCAGCTGGCTGACGACCAGGTAACTGTTCTCGGCACTGAGCACCTGCAGCACCTCGGTCCTCGGCAGCGTGACTGCCATTTTTCGAAGTGCGTCGATGCGCGCATCCTCGTCCGCCTCGGAACCCAGCATCCCGATCCGTTCGAGCACGGCGGAGGGAGCCTGGTCCAGTTCCGCAAACGGGATGAGATCAGGCAGCGGAGCATCCGGGCTGAGCACCATGAACCGTCTTGTCAGACGCTCACCGAGTAGCCGGTGGCTGACCCCTCTTGCTGACGGCATGATGGAGAGAAGAAGGTCGCATCGGTCCCAGGGCGCAAACTTCGATTCGAACCAACTGTCCTGTTCGGCATTAGTGGTTCCCTGTCCAAAAGACTGGATCGTCAGGTTGTACACGGTGTGAAAGAGTGCTAGCAGGGGAAGGAGTGGGTTCTGTGACGGATCCGCGCATCTATACGTGACACCCGGAGCACATAGTGCCGTCACCAGGCGCTGGTATGCGTCCTGAACCATCCGGGCGACGCGCAGTCTCTGGCGTACTGTTTGCATGGACGGTGCGGCATAGCGGATCGCGAGTGCTTGGACGAACGCATGGTTATCTTCCGCCGAGCCCTTCCCGTCAATGATCGAATGAAGCAGGATGGCTTGCAGCGGAATTTCGTGCGCCAGCGCCTCGGGAGTCAGCTCCCTGTGACGCAGGAACCAGATAGCACCGGCGAACTGTTCATCCTCCGGAAGCCCGGCGGGCAGATGAAAAGCACCCTGAAAATCGAGCTCTGCCCCGTCATGAAACAGCTCATCGATCATCCTTGCGCTCTTTGGCAGTCTACCCTCCAGTCGCCAGCCCTGCAGCGTCCGCAGGGCATTCATATTCTTGCGTTGTGCCTGCTCGTGCTGAAGTGCGTTTGCGGTCCTTTCAAGCGACTGGTCTCCGAGGAGGTCGAGAAGCCACTCGAGCACTCCTTTTACCGGCAGACGGACTATACGCGTAGCCTGGTCCCAAGTTGGCAGGAACCAGAAGGCGCCGCCTGGCATTCCAGCGTCAAAGGGAATGCCCCGCTCGGAGCCGGCGAGACTCCAGAAGGCCAGGCGGCGCGCCAGTCCTGGTACCCAAGAGTATGCTAGCAGATGCCACAGTACCTGCTGCTGGGTGGCCGCATGGGTCCATGTGTGTGCAGCTACTGCGGTGTCAAACGCGAACCACTCATCAATATTGAGCAGCGCATCCGCCTTGGCCTGGTCATCCATTTCAAGTGCCGAGAAGATCTCGTTTAACAGGTCTTCCATGAATTTCTTGTGGCGGGGCAGCGGAAAACCCAGTTGAGTGAACTGATTGATGTGTTTCGACGGGGGGCGTTCTAGTCCGAGGCTCTGGTGGACCTCAAGGAAAATATGTTCAGGAGTGGGTATGCGGGCCATGGTGGATACACTGTTTGAAAAGAAAGCCAGTATCCGGCAAGAGTGCGCAGTAGTCGATGCAAGACCCCGTACCCCGTGGGACCCTGTCCGTATGCCCAACGTTCGCTGGGGTACGCGGTCTTTCATCGACACCCCCGGCCCCTGGTTCCAGAATCCTACTGTCGATGCAAAGTGCACCGACCCTCCATCAGCGTTAGCCCGGCTGCTGGCAGGATCTGATTAGGGGCATTCAAGGAGAGTCATCATGTGCACACAACCGAATTGGCCTAGCAAACAGGATGGGCAGAAGTCCGGAGGCGGTCGCGACAACGGCCCTGCGAAGAAGTAATTAGCTTTTCAAAGGGCCTGCTAGGGAGATGCAGAAAGGATGATCGTGAGGTCGTCTTTTCTTTGTCTCCCACGTCCGGCAGTGCTAAGCGACCAAGGGTTTTTAGGTAGACGTTCTTGCCCATAGCTCAAAATAATAATCCATGGTGGCGACCGTCTGCTTCTGGCCGAACCCGGTAGTTGAACTCATCGTAACCGGGTGCCAACGCGGAAGCGTTGCATACTTTCACGCACAGTTGGTTCCTCCCGGAGCGGACCAGGCGAATAGCGAAGCAGTCGCGAGCCGACCCCGATTCGCGAATTCGCTTAGTCATTGTGAATCGCGCACATCCGTCGATGCCAGTCGCCACGCGAAAGTACGTCGAACAGCCAACGCGGCTACACTGATCATTCCCATTCATGGCAAGCCTGCCCGCGCCATTGCAGGCAGCGACTTCTAACGGAAACCGATCATGCACCGCACCCGCCCGAGCAATTGCCACACCGGCCTCACCCGTCGTACATTCCCCATCCTGCTGGCCTGCCTGTCGGCGCTGACGCTGCTGTCATCCGCCAGCATCGACGCCGTGGCACAGCCAGCGACCGCCGATACGCGCTATGAACGTGTTACACCCAGCCCGGATGGCATCGGCAAGCGCTACATGGGCCGCGAGATCTCCGGCGTGATGGGATGGGAAGGCGCGCAATGGCTCGAGCGCGAAAGCCGCGCACACGAGGAGCGGCCGGCGTTGCTGCTGCAGGAACTGGCGCTAAAACCCGGCATGACGGTGGCCGACATCGGCGCCGGCACCGGCTACTACACCTGGCAACTGGCGAAAAAGGTCGGGCCCAATGGACGTGTGTACGCCGTCGACGTGCAGCCACAAATGATCGCGATGCTCGACAGTCAGATGGCAAAGCGCGGCGTGCGCAACGTGGTCTCGGTGCTGGGCAGCGAGACCACCGTCAAACTGCCGCCGGCCAGCGTCGACCTGGCCATCATGGTCGATGTCTATCACGAACTTGCCTATCCCGCGGAAGTCCTCGACAGCATCGTCGGCGCCCTCAAGCCGGGCGGGCGCGTTGTCTTCGTCGAATATCGCGCCGAGGATCCGGCCGTCGCGATCAAGCCGCTGCACAAGATGAGCGAGGCGCAGATACGGCGTGAAGCCACGGCGCATGGCCTGACGTGGGAACGCAGCATCAAGTCGCTGCCGATCCAGCATGCGGTCGTGTTTCGCAAGCCCTGAGCGCGGTTCTGCCGGCTGCTGTCGATGCCTGGCGCACATTGCTCAAATACCGAATCAGGATGCGGGTCGACGTGCCGAGCGTAGAGACAAGGCGATTATTTGCGCCCGACGGCTGCAGTAGTAATAGTCAGAATGAAACCAGTCAGCAAAATTGGACCAAGAGCGCTACTGTCGCCGCTGATGCCCTCCCAAAAAAGTGAGAAAACTGCGCCTGCAGCTGTGACAGCGATTGGCCGCAACCAATGCTTGTTTCGGAAGCGGAAAATGAGGCATAAGGTCACGATAGCAATGAGGGCTAAGGGAGCGACCCAGTGCCAACGTATATCAGTCATGTCGAGCGATTGAATCCAAGTTGGAGTTTAGTCAGTCGGCCAGCGTAGTAGATTGCCGAGCTAAAATCCGGCGACCACCGTGACCTGCAGGAATCGTACCTGAGCCGAAGTTCAGGCAGAGGTTTCATCGCGTAGATTCTTGTTCATGCTTTTTCTTGGACCATACGGCGGCGCAGGCACCGCAAACGACTCCCACGAATGCAGCACGCGCCCAGTCAAATTCATGTGCCGTACTCAGGAAGCCAGTGTAGAGAAGTGTTCCAATCGCAGTTCCCGACCCGGTACTCAGAAAATTTTTCATATTTTGCAAGGTAATCCATGAGATGAGCACGATAAGGCTGGCGGTGTTACTAGCGTTCCGTCATGCCCGAACTCGACCGTCCACGTCAGTTTAGCAGGTCATCAGGCTGAAAATTGCTGCCGGCCTCAACAGGCAGCAACCCAATCGAAGTGGCCTGTATTCCACCATCTCCCGTTTCAGGACGAAGTCGACATGGTCGTGCGACGTCGCTGACTTTCCTGCGCCACTTCTTCGAGCACCGATTCCAGGTCATCGACATCGACATCGAGTATTTCGGTGCGCCTGCGTAATACCGCGTCAAGATCCGCACGTGTGAATATCTCCGTCGCCTCATGGTTGGCCGCAGGCGCCTTGTGAACCGCGCGGTGCGGATAGCGATGCCCGGTGAGCCTGTGATAAACCAGGGCGCCGGCAAGCAGTGCGACAGAATTGAGACCGATCGGGAACAGCACGAAGGCATAGCCAAGCGCATGAATCTTGCTGCCTCCCAGCACCGCTGTGATCGCCACCGCACCGGATGGTGGATGCACGCAGCGAAACGAAAACATCAGCATGATCGTGACTGCCACGGCGACGGCTGCCGCCAGGAGCGGCATCGGGATCAAGCAAGCGCAGCTGACGCCTGTTACTGCGCCGACCAGATTTCCTCCGATGATCGCCCATGGCTGGGCCAGCGGGCTTGCCGGTACGCCGAACAACAGCACGGCAGACGCGCCCAGTGGTGCTGCCAGCAATGGCAGATTGTCGACTGGCCCGCCGAACAACCAGGCAATCACGCCCGTAAAAAATATCCCGGTCAGCGCGCCCAGGCTGCTGCGTAACTGTTCACGAGGGGCTATCTGAATCGGGGCGGGAAGGAAATCGCGACACCATTGCTGAAAGGACGACAAGATGAACTCTTTCTAAAAAAACTGCGTGGACTGTTCGGGCGGCGAATATAACAACCCACAACCATAAGGTCCAAGACCGATATGCGATGATGTCGATAAGTAAAACGAATCATCGAAACGGCCATGCTGCTGCGTCACATCCGCTATTTTCTTGCCGTTGCAGAGCATCGCAACTTCACCCGTGCCGCCGCTGCGCTGCACGTGTCGCAACCCGCGCTGTCGCAGCAGATCAAGCAGCTCGAAGCATTGCTGGGTGTCCAGCTGTTTGACCGAAGCGGAAAAAGCGTGCGCCTGACCGATGCCGGCGAGGCATGGATGGGCCACGCCAAACTCGGCATGCAGCATCTTCACGCCGGCGCCCGCGCGATCCAGGATGTCGGCACCGCACACCGTGGCGTGCTGCGTTGTGCTGCGCCGCCAACGCTATCGCTGTATCTGATTGGTCCGCTGATCGCCCGGTTCCATGCACTGCATCCAGGGGTCACAGTCAGTTTTCTGGAAATTGCGCAGGAAGACATTGAAGCGATGTTGATCAACGACGACCTCGACATCGGCATCGCGTTCAGCCCGCAGCAGCCAAAGGAACTCGACTACACACTGCTGTACGAAGAACAGCTCGGCTTTGTGACCGGTGCCGGTCATCGACTCGCCGCCCGGTCTGCCGCGTTGCCGCTGGCGGCGTTCGCTGCCGAACCGCTGGTGTTGCTCAACAAGTCGTTCGCCACC
>Ga0308164_10004194_pt1 | contig 12366 bp, 7 predicted proteins | sample PhyTR2_FD_201031 | JGI IMG/M metagenome (GOLD analysis project Ga0308164, IMG submission 201031) | Phyllosphere microbial communities from UC Gill Tract Community Farm, Albany, California, United States - DLSLT.R2 | ecosystem: Host-associated > Plants > Phyllosphere > Unclassified | place: USA... | reverse complement strand
CCTCCAGCATGGTTTCCACCACGCTTTCCCACGACGCCCCGGTCGGCATTTTCGACTCGGGCGTCGGCGGTCTCTCGGTGCTGCGCCACATCCAGGCGCAGCTGCCGCATGAACACCTGTTGTACGTTGCCGATTCCGGCTATGCGCCGTATGGCGACAAGCCGGAAGCGCTCGTCATAGCGCGTGTGCTGGCGATTGCCGACTTCCTGATTGGCCAAGGCGCGAAGGCGATTGTCGTGGCGTGCAATACGGCCACCGTAGCGGCCGTGCGCGTGCTGCGTGAGACGCATCCGGGGATGCCGGTCGTGGGGGTGGAGCCGGGGTTGAAGCCCGCTGCTGCGTTGACCCGCAATGGCAAGGTGGGCGTGCTGGCGACGGCGCGCACGCTGCAAGGCGCAAAGTTCTTGCTGCTGCGCGACCAGATCCATCGTGAGACCGGCGTGGATTTCCTGCTGCAGCCGTGCGTGGGCCTGGTGGACCAGATCGAGCTGGGCGAGCTGGACTCTAGCGCCATGATGGCGATGCTGGATCGTTTCATTGCGCCGCTGTTGGCGCAGGATGCCGATACGCTGGTGCTGGGCTGCACGCACTATCCGCTGGTGCGTGGAGCGATCGAGCGGCTGCTGGTGAGTATGGGGCGTGGTGACGTGGCGCTGGTGGATACGGGGGATGCCGTGGCGCGGCAGTTGGCACGCTTGCTGGTGGCTGGTGGGCTGGCGCGGGCTGTGGGCACTGAGGGGCTGTCAGCTGGCCTGACGGGCTATACGACGGCCAGTGCGGTGGCGCTGACGGCGGCGTTTCGCAGCCTGTTGGGGATCGATCCGCCTGTGTACGCGGTCGACATTGCCGAGCCGCAAGCGCCCTCTGCTTCGACATGCAATTAAATTTGCAAGCACGGCCTAAAGTTTATATAATCTTGTTCTGTCGAGGGAACAACGAGACAGATGTAGTAGTTCAGTGGTGGCTGTAGCTCAGTTGGTAGAGTCCAGGATTGTGATTCCTGTTGTCGTGGGTTCGAGCCCCATCAGCCACCCCAAATTCCTTATAAGAATCAGTTACTTATAAGGTGCTAGAAAATAGCAAATCTGGAAGTTTCCAACGCTTTTCGGAAGTTTTCAATGACTGGAAAAATCAAGCTGCCGTTGGCGGCTTTTTTTTCGTCTTTTTCCTCACATCAGGAGGCCAATGGCTACTGAAAATGTTTGCAAGGAGCCCTCCACATACCCCTCAATAGCTGCACTGCCATTGGCTTTTTAATAGCTCATTGTGGACACCAGAATCTCGCGACGGCCATTTACCGGGGGCTCGTGGCAGCTAAGAGGTGCACCGACACCTTAATCCGAGTGTTGAACTAAGGGGAGCATCTGCTCCGCTATTCGCACACACTGAATTTGTAGTGCATCCAATACGATTCTTAGCTTCGTAACGTCGTATTCATTTGATGCAATGGACTCGGGTGCCGCACTGTAGAAAGCATCCGAGTAGCTCTCCTTGAAGTTCAAGGAACCTTGATAAATATCAAGCTTATCTTTGTAGTTCGTCCAAGTCACTTGCGGTGGGTTACGGTCTTTCAACCGTAGATCTAGGTAGCACTCTATCGCAGCAGCCCGACCATTAATATCTGCACTGGATACGCCGTCAGGTCCCTTAGCTGGGAAACTGCGCAGCTCGTCGATGTCAGGAAGCACCATTGCTTTCATATTCAAGGGAAACGAATAGCGCTGTAGGCTGCGGTATGCATCATGTCCCTCGGCGTCGTTATCGAACAGAAAGACTACGCGGTTGTGAACGTCTATCTTGACAAGTCCTTCTGCAAACTTGGCAAGGCTACTCGTGCCAGAAAACGGGTGCCGGTCCTCCACGTCGATAAATCTGAAGAAATCCTGAATCTCTGGCCGAAGGAGCGCAATGGCGCGCTTAAGGATGTGTACATCGGACTTTCCTTCCGTCGCGATTAGATAGGTCTGAGTGCGTCGTGCACTTGGCACAAAGTCACTGTTTTGCGCCCATCCCGCATGAACAAAGTTGCCATAATCCCAGACAACTTCGAGGTCCAAATTCGCTGGGTTCTCGGCAAGCACACGAAGTATTGAATATGGATGAAGAAACCCGATCAGGTTGCCGAAGTGGCTTCGCTCAGAATACCCGCCTGTATCTCGATCAAAGTCGCCCACTGGCAGTTGCTCGATCAAAGGTTCGCTTGCGAAGAGTCCATGCTGCCTACTGTACTTCTCGCCATAGTCCTCGATGTAGTCGTTGTTGAGATCACGCACAGCGTATGCCCTAACGAAGTCAATGAACCGCTCGAAGCTCATTAATTCATGTCCTGCGTTCACATCCGATTCCTCGCTCTCAACCAAACGGCCTTGGTCGTACGCAATAACGCGGTTGTAGTCAGCTTTAACAGCAGTCAACGTGTACCCAAGAAATTCTAGTCGAGGAACCATTGACCGCAGCGGGCGGCAGAAACAGAGCTCGCTTTGAGCCGCATCTTCTGGATGATCCTTGTAATAGTCATAGTTGATGTAACTATGCTGGCGGCGACAGCGGTCAGCTTCCTGAAAGAGCATGCCATGATCAACACCTATGTATGTCGTGTTGTACGTGAGCGTTAGGTCGCCGACCGTTAATGTGATGGGTGTACTCATTGGTCTCCTAACAACGCGCTGATGGGCATAGCGAAAGCAGCTACCGACGTGAGAGCTATATTTCTTCAAAAATTCCAGCTGCAAATCCAGAGATTAGTTCACGATATCCAGCAAAGAATGTTCTATTGGATTCAAATAGCTCGATGATTCCTGCAAAATTTACTCAGTCACAGAGGAATAATTATTTGATCTGAAAAAATTAATTCATGTGAGCTTATTTTGAAAACCTTATGCGCAAAAGGCGTCAAGAAGCCGTCAGAGGATAAATGACGCGGTGATTGGCCTACGATCTATAAAGGTTAACTTGATCGACCGAAAAAACGAGCGCCTGGCGAAAGACTATGGAATGTTCCATTCTACAATCTGAAAAAAGCCAATCAAATTACATGATATTACATGCTAGACTGATTGGGCAGTCCGCACCGATCTACTCGCTTAACTTAATACAGTAACGCAATACACCTATTCAACAGCTCTTCATTGCCGATGATGATCACATTTAATCTTTTTCTTGAGCGGGTAATGTTCTGGAAAAGCATTTTTGTGGGATCATAATAAGTCTTGTCCTTATAAATAAGATTTCCATCCGCATCGTACGAGAAAAAATTATCGATAGTGACAGCTACACCGTCAAATTCCTGACCGATGACTTCATGAGACGTTCTCTTGGAAATACGAAAATACTTTTCGTGATGCTCATTATTGTATTGGGAGGGGGTAAATCTAAGAATTTCCCATTTTTTCGGGTCTAGAGAATCGAGAAAATTCTTTGCGTCATCATTGCTATTAAAAAAGTTTACCTCAATATTTCCAGTTTTAGAAACTCGCTCGGTTCTTTTTTTACTAAATAGCATTTTTATGAAAGCACCAATTTCTTTATTGGTTCTAATCTTTTCAGATAACTTGTACTCAATAATTCCCTTAATTGCACTGATTGTAGCGCTCGCACCACGGCTCTCCTCCCATTGAGCTAGCACTTGCAGCCTATCGTGAGAAAAAATACACCGTAACTTTTTCTCGATTACCGTTTCAATAATTGATTTTAATTGCTTCTCATAAATCCTCTGAGATTCATCAACGATTATTAGGTCATACTGGGTAATGTCATGACTACCATAATCTCTAATTGAAATAATTTTCCAACCTTTTTCGATCAAGGCATTATGGCCTGAATTCAATTGTCCACAATGAACAATGATCGGTTTTTTCCCGGATTTTATAATCGTCTTAGCAACATCGTAAGTCAGCAAAGTCTTCCCAGTGCCAGCACTTCCGACAATCGAAAAAAACGCAGCGTCCTTAGCCGCATTAATAGCTGCAATCACCTTCCTCCCTATATCCTCTTGCTGGTTTGTCAAAAAATATTCACCAGCCAAAAATCGGTCAGTTGAGTTAAACGGCGAGACTAAATAGTCAGACGGTTCAAATAAATCATCCGGCATTACCGAGTAATCAATTTCCTCCTTAGTCAGCAGTTCAACCAAATCCTCTGCCTTCAACTTAACCAATACTTCGTCGTCTTGCAGGTAGAAAAGCTCACCTGAGTCAGAAACATAAGTAAAAGCGTAAATCTTTCGAGAAAGGAAACTTAGATAATACTTATTTCGTAGCAGTTGTTTTTTAATTTTATCTTGATCGCAACTACTTTTTAATTCTACATTTATGATGCTCGAAGTGCCAAATCGGAGCAAATCAAACTCTTTCCCAATTTGAGGAATCTTGTAGCCTAGAAAGAATCTATCTAGGGCGCGAATAGTACACTTAGCTTCCAGTAGATTTTTAGTCAAGCTTTCCAAATCCTTGATTTCTGCCTCTCTGACCTCGATACCATAGAAATTTAAGAAACCAGCTATTCCCGGCTCGGTTAATGATGCTTTCGCTTGCAGTAATGATTGGATATTTATCGGCTTCGACATTTCAATTTCTTAATAATTTAAAAATATGAGCATGCACTTCTAGGCCATATTTCACTCAAAGTATAAGCACAGAACAAAGGATAACATTCTTGCCATCATGAAAGATACGCGGAATGTAACGCTAGCTCTCTAGCACTAGCACGGAACGGACGCATGCCGCACTCCTAAGGGCGAAACCGGAGGACAAGCCGTTAGGTTGCAGGAATGTGTTGGAGATATTGGCTAAAAAGCGCGGTGTGACTGTGTTGGCGCTGCATCAGGGGTTACACATGAAACTGCCCAACGGAGCCACGGCAAGCGGATTGCGAAGGAATACGGGGTATCCCACCCGACGATGTTAAAAGCCGCAAAGACTGATTAATCCAACAGGACGAACGAATATCTCATCTCGCGTGAAAATAACATCGTCTGCCAGCGGCCTGTACTTCAGTAGATCAATCGAACGAATTTCGATTTCACCCAGGCATCTGAAACTGCTGGAGGATCTGGCGCAGTCGAGCGTCGTAGGCCGGGTTAGCCTTGCAGTTCTTCGTCAACTCCACAATGAATGCTTCCACCCCTTTGCAAAACGCCAAGAAGGTATCTTCAAGATGCGCTGGAACATGTTTGCCACCGTCGATCATCCTTGTCGCCAAAACGAAGGCAGTAGCGAAGGGTGAGGATCTGTCGCCACTGTAGTATTGAATTTGCTTTGCCTTATCGTCACGGGACAACCTAGACACTGATGTGTACGTATGAAGAACGCTACACCTAGCTGCCCAAAAATCAACTTCATTGAATTCGATAGTGGTGTCTTGCGGCAGCAGGTATTTCTTGACCCACGCCTTGAACGATGCGCCGTCCGCTTCCACCTGCGCTGGAGGTGCGTCAAGTAAACCCATCGAGTCCACGGCAGAGTAGATTAGCACCAGCATTTGTCCGAGATACTTGCTTGAGTACATCAGGTGAATAGCACCAAGTGTCTGCACAAAATATTTGTCGATCATTTCATCAGTTGTCATTGGTTGTGGCTGCATCATCTCTCTTATATAACTTAAGTTGCTCTGGCAGTGCCGTCGCCGCCTGACATAGATTGCAAGGGCAACTGCACCGCCAGTGCGGTTACCATGTCACTAGACTTCGACCGATTGTTCATCGGCCAAACTGGCTTATTGATCAATTGCCGCAACAGAAAATCCCATAAGACGAAAGAATCGTCTCACAAGAACTCATGTCGGCTCGCGCTACACTGCCTTGCCTGAAAAACGCGTACTAATGAAATCTTTCACGTTGATCGATACGTAGTCACGATCTTTGAAGATGCTGACATCCACCTTTTCATACGTCTCAAGACAGTGATTTAAAGCCGCTTTCAGTTTTGTTTCAACATCCTGCAACGTTGGATAGTTCACGTCCGACGTGAGCTCAAATTTATATGGCTTATTGAGTTCAGTCTCGATTTCAACGCGAACCGAGTCGCCCGAAGGGGCAATACCTACCTTGAAAGACTTGACTTTGTGACTTGCCATTTTAACACCTCTCCAATAAAGCCCATGCAAACTGCGTGGACATGGCTGTCGAGATTGGGACGATACCGAAAAATTAAAGATGCACAGCAGCAATCTCTCGTTTATCCTTTAAATACTTTGCAGCGAATGTCTCAAAACACCTGGAAAAAGAGCAAATTTCGACCGTATGTTGTTGTAACAAAAAAACCTTAACTACCTGATTTAATTGATAAAAACCATATTTTACAGCTGGATTGTTATTCCTATCGTCGTGGGCTCGAGCCTCACTAGCCACCCTACAGAATGCAAGTAAAAAAGACCAGTCTTCGGACTGGGCTTTTTGCGTTCTGATCCGAGCAAAAGCCGGGGTCAGGTCTGACATTCGGACACGTGCTCAGCATTGAGCCTGTATTCTTCCCTGCACGGCATCGAATTTCTTTATTCAGCAAACTTTCTCAGCTATTGCTGTCATATTTAAGCCTAAGCTGGTGTTCGAATGTCAGACCTGACCCGAGCTTTGGCATAATTCAACGGCTGGCGATTATCACCTGCGCTGACCCAGTCCAGACCAACTGCGTATTCAAATCCCGCGACGCCGACAGCTTGCCATTGACATACAAATTGGTCCGCAGCGCATAGCGTCCCTGCGACGCATCCTTCGGCAGCGTGATTTCAAACGAGTTCTCAAAACGCCCGCCCGAGTTGTTGGTCAGGGCCTTGGAACCCGATTTGAACTGCTTGCCATCCTGATCAAACACCACCAGCTCTTCACGCACTTGCATGACCGGTGTCGTCGCCCCGTTGACCAGTTCAACGGTTGAGTTAACCACCACCGGCTTGCCACGCTGCACCGTGCTCGCGTTCAGGCGTGGCTGGTACGAGACCACTTGCGGCTCGGCTGGCAGGCGGCCACGTGTGCGGATGAAGTCGTTGTCGACCTGGGCGGCAGTGCGGGTCTGGCGTGATTGCGAGTTGATCGCCACGCAGCCGAGTGCGGCCACGATGCCACCGGCGGCGGCGCCGCGTGCTGCGCCGCGTTTGCCGTCCATCAGTGCGCCCAGCAGCGCGCCGGCTGCGGCGCCCATCAGTGCCGATGAGCCGACGGCGCACGGGTCCTGCTCGGCGGCGACGCCGCCTTGCGGGTACTGCGTTTGCGACATGCCGCTCTGGCCCGTCGTGGCGCAGCCGGATACAAGGCTCGTCAGCAATGTCAGGACAACGATCTTTTTCATTGGCGTTTTCATGGTTTTCCCTGATGAGACTGCATTATCTGATGGTGGTTTCTTCTTGCAGCATCTGGCGTTCGCGATCGCGGATCTGCTGCATCATGCTGTCGAGCTGCGGATTGTTCGGATCGGCCCGGCGTGCGCTTTCTACATAGGTTTTTGCGGCATCAAATTTTCGCTGCAACAGCGCCTGCTCGGCATCGCGCAGGAACATCGTCGCCATCGACGTGCGCTGCGCTGCGCCCGTGTCTTGGGCAACTGACGCCGTCGGCGCGCTCGGCACATGCGGCGCAGCCGGCTCCTGGCTTGGCGCACGCGGAACCGGCGCAGCGCCCGGCATGAAGACCTCGGCAGGCGGCGCCGGTTGGGCTGCAGCCGCAGCGGCGGCATCCAGCGCGTCGACCTCCCATTTGAGCTGGTTCAAGCTGGGTTCATCGCGGTTCAGGCCAGTCAGTTTGGCCAGTGCGGCCCTGGCTTGCGCCTGGTCACGTGCATCGAGCGCACTGCGCACGTCAGCCAGCGCTCCCTTGATGGATTCCTGCGTCGCTTCCAGCCGGGTGCGCAAGGCTTCGGCCTCCGGCTTGCTTGAACACGCCGCCGTCAATTCGTTCAGTCCTGCGCGCGCACGACCGGGCCGGCTATCCTGCAGCAAGCCGTCGATTGAACGGAAGTTGCGCTGGCAGGCGTTGTCGATCTTTTCCGCTGCCGCAATCGCACGTTGCAAGGTGTTGACCTTGGCGCGCTCCTTGTCGCCGCATTCGGCGCTGGCCCGCAGCGCCTGGGTGCGCGCGGCGGCAAGGTCGCCCGAAGTAACCGCCTGGGTGCCCAGATCGAAGGCCGATTCGCAGGCGTTTTCCTCGATCACCGGCTTGTCCCCGGAACCCACGTTGTAGAGCACAACCAGCAGCAGCGCGATCCCGCCGGCGATCCACTTGCCCTTCCCGCCTTTGCGCGTCGCAGGCGGTATCGGCGTGCGATCGGCTGCAGGCCGGGACGGCGTTGCAGGCGCAGATGGCGGCGGCACGGCAGCAGCCGGCTGGACGCTTGCCGTCGGCGCCGCAACTGGTTGCGGTGTCGGGACAGGCACCGCAGGCACAGGCACACTCGGCGGCGGTGGTACCGCAGCCACCGGAGCAGCATTCTGAGCTGCAACCGGCGCCGCAGCCTGCCCCACCTTGCGCACCGCCCCATCCACCCCTTCACCACAGAATGGGCAGAACGCCACCTCACCCTGCAGCGTCGCACTGCAGCCAGAACACTGTTTCAAAGTCTCGTCCTCACAGCATCGGTGGCAACGGCGGCGGCGAGGCCGGCGCCCCGAACAGCATGGTCAATTCCGGCAACTGCCCCAGCTCACCCCACGCCGCAAGACCAGCACGCCATACCTTCGTACCGGCAACAACGACCTGTCCCGTCTGCACCATCTGCACGATCTGCTGCGCGGTGTACGGGCCGAACTGCTGCCCACCAATGCCCAGATGATACTGATGCTCGACGAGCGGTGGCGGCATGCCCAGTGGCGGTGGCGTCGCGCCAAGCGGCGGCGGCATGCCAGGCATGCCCGGCGCACCAGCCGGGAACGTGGCAACAGGCGCAGTGGCCTGCAGCGCCAGCAACGCGTCTAACTTGCCGGCATTGAACGCGTCCGGCTTGATCACGTATTTCAGGCGCAGATGACCATCCTCGCCCGGCTCGCGCACTTCCCAGTCATACGCGTCTTCGTCCGAATCCGGCACGACGCTCGCCCACTCCGTCAGCACTTCGAGCAGTTGCTCGTCGGCGCGGTCGATGTCCCGCTGGCTCATCCCCTTGCGGCGGGCCTTCTCAGCCAGCTCGCGCTTGGCTTCACCGGCAATCGCGCTGGCAAAACCCTTGCGGTCATCCTGCGCGCCGGTCGCGTCTTCCACCAGTTTCGGCGTGTAGACGGCCGTCTCGTAGTAGCTGGCCAGTGCTGCCAGCGCGACGGTCTGGCTGGCGTCGAGTTCAGACAGGCGTTCCTGCACCCGCTCGACAATGGCGTCGCGGTAGGTGGCCGGCAAGCCGTTCTGGCGAATGGCGCGTTCGTTGCCGATGCGGCGCACGTCGCCGCGCGCAACGGCAAACTGGTACTGCCCGCGCGGAATCACGCGCTGGGTCGAGCGCGTCAGGATGCCCAGCATGATCGCCTGCAGGTACTGCTTGAAGTCTTCGGCCAGGCGGTTGATCTCGTCGGTCGTCGGCGCCATCGGATGGCTGAACTGGGTCGAATCGATGTGCGTATGGGTCGGGTTCTTTTCCGCTTCTTTGCGGTAGCTGGTGCGCCACCCTTCCATGCCGCGCAGCACCGTCATCGGGATGCCGGACAGTTCGCAGTAGCAGACCGCGCGGCCCGGTACGCCGGTCTCGACAATGGACAATTGCGCTGCGGTGATATTGGCCTGGGTTGGCACGCAGGTATTGAGTTCGGCGCCGAACAGGCGTTTAAAACGGTCGGCATTGGCCACGCCCACGAAACACTTGAACTGGTCGGCCTTCACGGTGAAGTCGCCCGACAGGTTCGCATCGATCCACGGCATCGCGCAGGCCAGCAGTTTGCGGAAGCGGTCCATCCGTTCGGCCGGATTCATTTGCTCCAGCGCCTCGATCAACGGATCGTGATCGACGTTGTCCGCGTCGCCCGCACCGGCCAGCGTCAACTGCCGCTCGGCCATGCGTTTGACTTTGTTGATGATCTCGCTGCGCTGGGCGGCGTCGCCCAGCATCGGGAACAGCACCTTCGAGCCGCCCAGATCCTTGAAGGCCTCATCGGCCCATTCGCGCAGTTGCAGCGCGTTCGGCATCGGCACGTTGCGCTCGGCCACCGGCACCGTGATCAGGGTGGCGTGGTCCTTGTTCAGGTCTTGCTGGATGATGGCGTTGGCGTGCTGCAGCTGGCCCAGCATGGTCAGCACGGCTTCGCGGCCGGCTTGCAATTCGCCGACCAGGCCGTTCCAGATGGCGCGGCCCTGCGCGTCGACGCCGTTCTTCTTGCCCAGCCAGGCGGACAGGTCGGCCATCAGGATCGCCGCTTCGTCGGCCGCCTTGGCGCGCAGGTGGAACTTGAGCGCGTTGGCGATTTCGGTGCGCAGGTGGTCCAGCACCGTGACTGCCTGCTTTTCGTTATTGCTGCTGAAGAAGCCGCCCTTGGTTTGTTCGAGGTTGGCCAGCAGGCGTTCGTATTCGCGGGTGCGCACCGCTTCCTTGATTTCGCGGTAACGCTCGCTATTGAGCTTGAGTGCGCTGATCAGGCCCGTGCCCGGTGCTTCGAGCCGGTCCTTGATCTGCTCGACCAGCGACAGCACGTATTCGAGGCCGCCGAAATCCTTGTTGTCGAGGTAGGCGTAGAGCTGGTCGCGGATCGCGTGCTTGATGCGCTCCAGCACTTCGCGGCGACGTTTCACGACGCGGTCTTCGGTCGTGTCGGCGGTGGAATCCTGGTCGCGCACCGAGTCGCGCTCAAGCTGCTGGACGGTTTCGCGCACCTGCGTCGGCCACTCGGCGCGATCGAACCCGGTACGGATGCTGTCGATGCGCGCATTGACGCGCTGCTCGACGCCGGCCAGCAGCAGGCCGTGCTTGTCCTGCAGCAGGTCGTCGACAAGGGCGTAATCGAGGAACTCGCCGCTCGAGCGTTTCAGCTCGACGTTACGGTCGGAGAAGGTCGGAAAATCGCTGAACGGCGCGGCGCGCAGCGCCATCTGGGCCGCCATGAATTCGTCGCGCTGCTTGTCGGTGGCGCGGTTCACGCCAGTGTCGACGCCGCCCACGCCAAAGAAGGCCTTGAGCATGGCGCCGGCCCAGCGGTGCGCGCGCTCTTCGCGCCGCGCTTCCTGGCGCGTGTCGAGCACGGCCTGGCCAAACGACGAGAAGCGCTTCGAGTACGACAGGCGCATGTCAGCAAAACGGTTCTTCGGCACCAGCGCGTCGTGCAGGAAGTTCTTGTGCTGTGCCTGGTTCACGGCCACCGAGCGCTTGCGGCGCGCGAAGTCACCCGACGCAAAGTCTTCGAACAGCGTGTCGGCCACCATGTGGTAGACATCCTTGACGTCGTTCGTGTGCTGCTGGGCCAGGTTGCCCGAGTCGATCAGATAGACTTCGCTGTACGGTTCGCGCGGCAATTCCGGCTGGTCGTAGGCATCCCAGCGGCCCACGTAGCCCTTGTTGCCGAGCATGGCCGATTCGAGTTCCATCAGCGCGGCGTAGCCGTTCGCTTCGGTGCGTTCCTTGTTGGCGCCCGCGTAGCCGGTGGGCAGGAACAGCATCAGTTCGACGTCGGCGTTACCCACTTCGGACTTGGCCAGCCAGCGCGCCAAGAGGCCCATGTCGAGGAAGGCGCCGGAACCGGTGCCGCCGGCCACCGAGCCCACGATGACGATGCGGAACTTCTCGGTTTCCATGCGCAGGCCCAGGCGCGCCAGTTGCTGCTCGTGCGACAGGCCGGCCTTGAGCGTCTTGAGCTTCAGGCGGATCTTGTCGCGGATCTTGGTGTACTTGTCGAACAGGTACAGGCGCGAGACAGCGCGGATCTGGCCGGCGCCCTTCGACGGGTCGATGCCCAGTTCGCGGATTTTCTTTGGCGTCAGCGACAGCCATTCCTTGATGTGCGGGTATTTCTCCAGCGCGTCGTCGTCACGGCTGTACTTGTCCATGTCGAACGCTTCGACGATTTTTTCTTCGTCGGTGAACTTGACCTGGTCAAATTGCAGGTCTTCGGCCTGGGCGCGGCCGCTGTCGATGACGGCGCCCGTGTCGAGGTCGAACTGGATGAACTGCGCGACCGGAAATTCGGCCAGGCTGTCGACGCGGGTGCGCGCCCCGTTGCCGCCCCACAGGGTGTTGAGGATGCGGCGGCGTACGCGCATCAGCACTTCCATGCCGGTGCCGCCGATGCCGATGAACAGCGTCGGGCGCAGGTCGATGCTCTGCTCCTGCTTGCGCTCGCCCGTGCCGGCGCCGATCGTTTGGTTCAGATTATCTGCCATGTCGCGTGGTTCCTGGTCTGGGTACTTATTTGCGGGAAGACAGCAGCATCAGCACCAGCGCAATCAGGCCGATCAGCGTCAGCGGTCCG
>Ga0308164_10004193_pt1 | contig 12367 bp, 9 predicted proteins | sample PhyTR2_FD_201031 | JGI IMG/M metagenome (GOLD analysis project Ga0308164, IMG submission 201031) | Phyllosphere microbial communities from UC Gill Tract Community Farm, Albany, California, United States - DLSLT.R2 | ecosystem: Host-associated > Plants > Phyllosphere > Unclassified | place: USA... | reverse complement strand
GCGGCTTCGACACTGCGGGCCGGCTGGTCAAGGACGTCACCGTCGATGCGCAGGGCCAGTGGACGACGCTGCTGTACGATCAGGCAGGCACGGTCACGCGCAAATACGTGACCGCGCCGGACGGTTCGGCCGTCAATACCGTCTATATGCCTGCCGGCTCCGACTATGCGGTCGGCGTGGTCAAGACCGACTCGACCGGCAAGACAATCTCGGTCGATCGCACCCGCGCCGACGGCAGCCGTGCCTATGCCGAGGTCAACGATACGACCGGCCAGACGCAGCAATATTTCGACGTCGCGGGCCGCGAGCAGAGCAAGGTCGTGACCGATGCGACCGGGCGCACCACGATGACCTTCGATACCGCGAAGGACCAGCTCTCTGCGAGCAAGACCGCGCTAACCGGCGGCGGCAGCATCGTCCGCACCTATACCGCAGGCGTCATGACCGGGAGTACGACGACCACTGCCGCAGGCGTGGCGACGACCGAGAGCTTTGCGACCGCGGGCCATGCGATCGCCGATGCCCGGAATGCAGCGAGCGGCTATGACGCGATCCTGGTCGGCGGCGTCGGCGGCGTCACCGGTTCGGTGGCGGACGAACTGCTGCTGGTCGACCGCAGCGGTGCGACCGTGGCCGGCGGTGGCGGTAACGACCGCTTCCTCGTCACGCTCGGGACGTCGGCGACGATCGCGGACTTCGGCGCAGGCCATGACCTGCTCGATCTCTCGGCGTTCGCCAAATCGGGGTATCAGCCGATGATGGAGATATCGGGCAGCGACCTGACCGTGAAATACGATCAGGGGGCGACGATCACGCTGACTGGGGCGGCGGCACACAAGCTCGTCCAGACCTCGGCGAGCAGCGGGGTTTACGCCTTCGGCTGACGCTTTGCGGCGCGCGTACCGGTTTAAGCGGTGAAGCGCGCCGCACCGCAACATCCGATTAGGATTTAGGGCTTAACCATAAACAACACCGAATCGGTTTTGTGGAAGATGTTATGACCCCAGTCCGTATTCCCGCCGCCCGTGCGCCGGCCGGCCGTGTTCCTGCTGCGGGCCGGCCGGGCGCATGAAGTATCAGGCGATCCAGGACGATAGCGGGCTGGTCGCGCTTACCGCGCTGCTGGCGATCCACCGCATTGCGGTAGATTCCGATCAGTTGCGGCACGGTCTCGGCCATTTCCATTCGCTCGACGCCGATGCGCTCGTCCGGTTGGCGGGGGGTATCGACGGTGTCCGTGCCAAGACGCGGACCGCCAAGCCCGAGGATCTCGCGCGCCTGCCGCTGCCCGCGCTGGCGGACGGGCCCGACGGCTGGTTCCTGATCGGCCGGATGCAGAGCGACGAGGTGCTGATCCAGCGCGCGCATCAGCCGGTCGAAAAGATCGATCTCGCGACGCTCGCGACCCTGTGGTCGGGGACGCTCGTCCTGGTCACCACGCGCGAGAGCGCGGCGCTGGCGAGCAAGGGGTTCGACTTCTCGTGGTTCATCCCGCAGATCGTCCGCTATCGCCGGCTGATCGGCGAGGTGCTGCTGATCACGCTGGCGCTCAACCTGCTCGGGCTCGCTGCGCCGTTGTTCTTCCAGAGCGTGGTCGACAAGGTGCTGGTCCACGGCACGCTGTCGACGCTGTCGGTGCTGACGATCGGCTTCGTCGCGGTGTCGTTCTGGGAGACCGCGTTCGGCTGGCTGCGCACGCGGCTCTATTCGGAAACGAGCCAGAAGATCGACGTAGAGCTTGGCGCGCGGCTGTTCCGCCACCTGCTGCGACTGCCGCTGAGCTATTTCGAGTCGCGTCGTGTCGGCGATACCGCGATGCGCGTCCGCCAGCTCGAGACGATCCGCGAATTCCTCACCAACGCCTCGCTGACGGTGCTGATCGACCCGGTGTTCGCGGTCGTCTTCCTCGCGGTGATGGCGCTGTATTCGATCAAGCTTTTCTTCGTCGCGGTGCTCGCGATCCCCGCCTATCTCGCGGTCGCGCTGCTCGTGACCGGGCCGCTGCGCAGCCGCCTCGACGACAAGTTCGAACGCGGTGCGGCCAACAACGCGCTGCTGGTCGAGAGCATCGCCGGGATCCAGACGGTCAAGGCCGCCGCGGTCGAGCCGCAGTGGCAGGACGCGTGGGAGCGCCGGCTCGCGGGCTATTCGGCCGCCAACCAGCGCGTGATCGACCTCGGCAACACCGGCAACAACGCGATCCAGCTGATCTCCAAGCTCAACATGGCGGCCATCCTGTATTTCGGCGCGCAGGCGGTGATCGCGCACGATTTGACCGTCGGCGGGCTGGTCGCGTTCAACATGTTCGCGCAGCGCGTCTCAGGCCCGGTGATCCGCATGGCGCAGCTGTGGCAAGAGTTCCAGCAGGTCCGGATCGCGGTCGAGCGGCTCGGCGACGTCCTCAACCACCGCGTCGAGCCGGGCGCCGGCAGCCAGACCGCGCTGCCCGCGATCCGCGGCAGCGTGACGTTCGAGAACGTCCGCTTCCGCTACGCCGACGACGGCCCGTGGACGCTCGACGACATCGACCTGGTCGTTCCCGCCGGCTCGACGCTCGGCATCGTCGGCTCGTCGGGATCGGGCAAGTCGACGCTGACCAAGCTGCTCCAGCGGCTCTACGTCCCCGCCAACGGCCGCGTGCTGGTCGACGGGGTGGACGTCGCGCAGATCGATCCGGCGTGGCTCCGCCGCCAGATCGGCGTCGTGCTGCAGGAGAACGTGTTGTTCAACCGCACGGTGCGGGAGAATATCGCGCTCGCCAATCCCGCGCTGCCGATCGACAAGGTCATGGCCGCCGCCGAGATGGCCGGCGCGCACGAGTTCATCAGCCGGATGCCGCAAGGCTATGACACGATGATCGAGGAGCGCGGCGCCAATTTGTCGGGCGGCCAGCGCCAGCGGCTCGCGATCGCCCGCGCGCTCGTCACCCAGCCGCGCATCCTGATCTTCGACGAGGCGACCTCCGCGCTCGATGCCGAGAGCGAGGAGATCATCCAGACCAACCTCAAGCAGATGGCGGTCGGCCGCACCGTCATCATCATCGCCCACCGGCTGTCCGCGATCCGCCAGTGCGACCGCATCGTCGCGCTCGAGAAAGGGCGTCTGGTCGAACAGGGTTCGCATGACGAACTGCTCAGCCACGGTGGCCGCTACGCCGACCTCTACCGACGCCAGATGGGCGTCCTGTACGGAATCGCCTCATGACCGCGCTCACCCATCACCTGTCGCTCGTCCGTCGCGCCTGGATCGAGGACCGCGCCACCCGCCGCGACCGCCGCATCCCGCTCGAGACCGCGTTCCTGCCCGCCGCGCTCGAGGTGATCGAGCGCCCGGTGTCGCCGACCGCGCGCATCACCGCATGGCTGCTGCTCGGCGGGATGGCGGCGAGTGGGCTATGGCTGACGCTCGGCCATGTCGATATCGTCGCGACCGCCGAGGGCCGAACGATCCCCGCCGATAGCGTCAAGCTGGTCCAGTCGGTCAGCGGCGGGCTGGTCCGGCGGATCTGGGTGCATGACGGCGACGTCGTCAAGCGCGGCCAGCCGCTGGTCGATCTCGATCCAACGCTGTCGTCGGCCGACGAAGCGCAGGCGCGCCAGGCGCTGCTCACCGCCGAGATCGACGTCGCGCGCAACGCCGCGATCGTCGACGGGCTGAGCGGCGGGCGCGGGGTCTTCACGGCGCCGCCCGGCACGCCCGCCGACGTGCTCGACACGCAGCGCCGGCTGGTCGCCGCGCAACTCGGCAGCGCCCGCGCCGCCGATGCCGGGCTCGCCGCCGCACGGCGCTCCGCCCTCGCCGATGCGGCAGGGGCAGGGGACCAGATGCGCGCGCTCGACGCCAACCGGCCGCTGATGGAGCGTCAGGTCAAGGCGATCGAGACGCTCGCGGCGCGCGGCTATGCCAGCGGGCTCCGTGTCCTCGACATGCAGCGCCAGCGGCACAGCGAGATGGGCAGCCGCGACGTCGCCGCGCAACAGCGCACGCGCGGGCTGTCGGAAGCGCAGCGGTTCGGCGAGGAACTCAATCATTCGCGCGAACAGGCGCGCCAGACCGCGCTCGGCGATCTCGCCAAGGCGCAGTCGGACGCGATGCAGCGCCGCCAGGATCTCGCCAAGGCGAGCCAGCAGAGCCGGATGCAGCGGCTGGTCGCGCCGGTCGACGGCACCGTCCAGCAGCTCGCGATCCACACCGTCGGCGGCGTGGTCGAGCCGGTCCGCGCGCTGATGGTGGTGGTGCCCGACGGCAAGCTGACCGTCGAGGCCAAGCTGCTCAACCGCGACGCGGGCTTCGTCCACGCCGGCCAGCCGGTGGCGCTCAAGCTCGAGGCGTATCCGTTCACGCGGTTCGGCACCGTGCCGGGCCGGATCGTCTCGGTCAGCCGCGACGCGGTCCAGGACGAGAAGGGGCCGTCCTATTACATGGCGCGGATCGCGATGGACCAGCGCACCGTCACCGCCGACGGGCGTCCGATGACCCTGACCCCCGGCCTCGCGGTCACCGCCGACATCCGCACCGGCCGCCGCCGCCTGCTCGACTACATGCTCGATCCGGTATCGCGCGACGTCTCCGAAGCGGCGCGCGAGCGGTAGGATAGAACGGCCTACCGTGCCGGGCGGTCCGCCTTCCATGTCGCAAGCCATGCGAGGCGGTCGCTCGTCATGTTCATGAGGCATACAAAGCTGCCAAGCATGACGTAGCTGATACCGTCCGATACGTTGCAAGCGTCGTTCCTTCGAACGATCCAGCGACGTTCGGACGCGACGAGACGCTTGCGTTCGGCCGGATCGAGCGATCGCAGGAGCGTCCCGTATGAGGCGTCGAGCGCGGCGTTCGTCTTCGACAGCTGCTCCCGCAGGCAGTGGTTTTCGACATAGCCGTAGGGAAGCCCGTAGATATCCTCGATCCAGAGGCGGCCTTCGGTCACGTAACTATTCAGCGCCGGTTGCTTCCAGCACCGCCCCTTGAGGTCATCCGACGATACGCCCTTGGGCAGCACGACGTCGAAGGCCGGAGCCCAGTGCCGCCGCAGGTTCGGATCACCGGAGGACTGCGCGGAACCACTCTGCGTGAGCGCCCCGCCGACAATCAGCCCGATGGCTATCAATACCGAGACGCTGTCGCAGAAGCCCGGCTTCGATACGCGGTCGACGATCGGCTTCGGTGTACGCGTCGTCTGGGGATTTCGCCAAAACATCTGAAAACTCCCGATGCCTGCTATCATCACGGCTGATCGGCTGATCGAGCGGACCGACCGTCTCATCCGATACCAGGTTCCTCGCCGCATCATCTGGGACAGCTCCCCGTACCTTGATCTCGCGCTGCAAGAAACGATTGAGGGGCTATCGTGTCTGAGCTGCTGGAACGGATCGACTATGAGGCACTGGTGCTGGCAAAGCTCGAGGATGCGGCGCAATCATCGTCGCGGAGCGAGCGTCGCGCACATCTGGACCAAGCGGCAGTGTTCGCCGCGCAGGGTGAAGCCGCCCGGTACGCCGCAGACGGCTCTCGCGACCGCTAGAACACGTCCGCCTTCAATACGCGATCAAGACGTCGCCAGCACCTTGTCCGCCCCCTCCGGCTTTCGGAAGCGGCGGTGCCAGCCTCCGGTGTCCGTCATGAACGCATCGCTGAACGCATAGCCCATCATCAGCGTGGCGAACGCCGGGCCGTAGCATTGCACCGTGATCGCATAGACGTTGAGCATCATCAGCATCAGCAGCTTGGTGCGGTCCACCGTCCTGAAGCACGAGACGAACACGCCGGCGACGATGACCAGGAACGGGATCCCGAGCATCAGATAGGTCGTCATGTAGAAGTTATCGACCGGCACGTTGTACTGGGCCATGTCCGAGAACTTCATCGGATAGGCGAAGCAGCCAAGCCCGCAGCCGATCAGAAGCCCGGCCGGAAATATCTGCTGGAGATAGGTGAAGGGCAGCTGCCAGCTGTTGTCGATCCGGTCCTGCAAACTCATCAGCTTGGACGACACGTCCTGTAGATCCGCCCCCGCCAGGGCGAAGACAAGCACGAACGGCACCAGCACGGTCAGGAACGAAAATTTGGCGATCAGGCGATCGACGTCGAGCCGGTTCTTCGCCGGGATCAGGACGTCGACGACGACCAGATGCAGCGTGAACATCGCGAGCGTCAGCAGCGCGGTGCGGTTGGTCGAGATCTGGATCGCCCAGAGCATCAGCGGAAGAATCAGCAGATTCATCCATTTGGGCACCCAGCGATAGACCATCATGTACGGGAACAGCACCATGAATGCAGCCATCGTGCTATCGCCTGCGAACCCGCCGTACCGCACCTTGCCGTCGATCCACCACACGCGCGAGATGTTGCGCAACCCGTTGAAGCTGTCGATGTCCGCACCGACCCACGGATAGTCGATATGCGGCGCGAAGATCAGGCCGATGATCGACACCGCCGACATGATCGCGAGGCAGACCCGAACTGCGGGCAGCCGTACGACGCTGCGGCCGCAACAGATGAATCCGACGAAGATCGGCATGAACGACTTGACCGACGATGCGAACATCGCCGGCGTCCACGACATGAAGATGATCGATACGGCCGCCGCCGAGATGGTGCTCAACGTCGCAACGATCGCGAAGGCCGAGCGCTTCTGGATCGCATAATGCCAGATGAAATAGGCGAACGCGGCCATCGCCAGCAGATCGGGCACGAACCACAGAGGTGACAGATGCGTGAGTTGCAGGAGATACCGCAACATCCCCGTCAGCGCGTCGCGGACCGCGAACATGCAGAGCAGCGCGGCGGCGCAGGTGAGCGCCAGATCGTTCTTGCCGACCGTACCTGCGGCATCGTCCGTCACGTCGGCACTGTACCATATGCTAGCCATCAGCGAGATTCCGGTTCTGCGGTCATGATCACCCCGGCACGACCGGGCGCGGGTTGGCCGTCTCCCATACCGGTGCTGCCGAAGCGGCTCCAGCGTCGGTTGAGGATGGCGAGCATCGGCTTTTCGATGACGCGGTGGACGATCACCGCACCGATCAGCGCACCGACGATCGCGATCGGCAGGAGCAGCATGGGGGCACGCTCGAACAGGCCGAGCTTCTGCGCGATCGCCTCGGCGACCTTAATCGCGATTGGATGCGACAGGTACAGCGCGTAGGAGGCATCGCCACCGGCGACCAGCAGCCCGGTCAGGCACGACGATTTGCCATGCCGACCGCCGACCGGTTCGAGCCCGAGCACTGCGGCGGCCATGATCAGCGTCGCCGGAATGCCGCCCGTGACGATCCGCCCGATCGTGTCGTACGCGCCGGTCTGATAGCCGATCACCGCAAGAACCAGCGCAAGCAGCAGCATCGCGAGCGCTATCATGCGGGGGATCCGGACGCGCTTGAGGAACAGGTGCGCGAGGCCGATCCCGGCAAGGAACTCGCCGGTCAGCGGATAGCCCCAGAAATGCAGCATCCGCCAGTCGAGCGGCGCGAGGTGCGCGACCGCCATCAACCCGAGGATCGAGGCAAAGATGATCGCCAGCCCCGCGGTGCGACGGAACGGCAGCGCGATCGCGAACACGACGTAGAACATCATCTCGTAGTTCAGCGTCCAGCCGAGCGTGAACACCGGAAAACAATAGTCGCCGCAGACCGGGCCGGGCAGGAACAGGTAAGAGAACAGGATATTGGTCGCGCCCGGTCGCGGCGCACCGGTCGCGATCAGCACGACCAGCGCGAGCGTCGTGAACAGCCAGTAGAGCGGCGCGATCCGGATTAGCCGGCGGCGCAGGAAGTCCGCGGCGGCGCCGACATTCCCGAACCGGTCGTGCATCATGTAATACATCACGAAGCCCGAAATGACGAAGAACACGTCGACGCCGAGTCCCCAGTCGAACGGAATGAAGCCCCAGGTCCCCGCGCGCGCGCCGATATGTTCGACCAGCGCGTGCTGGCTGTGCCCGCACAACACGAGGAAGGCGGCGAGAAACCGTAGGATCTGGAGGCTGTCTATCCGGCCGAGACGCATCGGGAACACCTTCGTTTGGGGTAGGATGACCGTGGTGCGGGGCACCAAGCCGCGAACCTGCTCACTGCAGAATGCCCTATAGAGAGTCATTTTCGGAAAACTATGCCGCGGCGCAACACGTTCTGAAGTGAGATCCCGAACCTGCGACATACCGACCTGTTTTGACGACGTGGCACTGGATGCTACTACGGCCTGCGACCGCCGCGGGTGGACGTATAGGTCCGAAATCGCCTACTGGCATGCTGTAGTGCAGTATGACCCGGCAGTCGGCCGGCGATCGGGTCTGCGCCGACGCCCAAGCGGAGATGCCGCCTCCATCATGTCTGTGTTACTGACACGATTGATCCGCGGCGGCGCGCCGAACATGGCTTTGCGCGGGTCGACGCTCTTCCTGCGCTTTGCCTTGTCGTTTTACATCGTCAGCCAGTTGGGACTCGCGTCGGCGGGTGTCTACGGCCTCGCCATCGGCGCGATCGGCATCGTCCCCGCGACGGTCGGCTGGGGGCTGAACTATTTCGTATCGCGCGAAGTCGTCGGGCACACCCCCGCGACCGCCGCGCCGCTGATCCGCGATCGCCTGATCATCACCTTCGCCTCGTTGCTGGCTGGCACGCTGATCGCGGTGCCCGTACTGATCTGGCAGACCGGCGAGATCACGCAGACGCAGGTCCTGATCCTGATCCTGCTGTGGCTGGAAACGGTTGCGCTCGACATCTACATGCCGATGATCGGCCTCGAACTGGCGCTGTTCGCCAACGTGCTGGTATTCGTTCGCTCGGCGTTGTGGATCCCGATTGTCGTCGCCATCGGCTTTGCCGTGCCGGCGTTGAAGACGCTCGACATGATCTTCATCGGCTGGATTCTCAGCCACCTGCTCGCGATCGCGATGCTGTTCGTCTATCTCAGGCGCTGGCCGATGAAGGCGGGCCTGCGCGAAGAGAAGAAGCTGAGCGTGCTGGTCAATCGCGCGCGCCGCGCCTGGTATATCTATTTCAGCGATCTCGGCATCGTCGGGCTCGGCTACGCCGATCGCTTCATCCTGAACGCGCTGCTCGGGCTGGTCGCAACGGGTATCTACAGCTTCTATTTCTCGATCACCAACGCGCTCCAGACACTGATCTCGACCGCGGTGGTGCAGCTCGCGTTGCCACGGATGGTGCGTGCGTTCCGCGGTGGCAATCCGGCCGAGTGGCAGGCCGAACTGCGCCGCCAGATGATCAAGACGTTGACCTTCGCCGCGGTGTTCAGCGTCGGCATCTTCCTCGCGACCGAGCTGATCTTCTACTTCGCCCCGCCCGGCCGCTTCCCGGTGTTCCGCGTACTGCTCGCGATCATGCTGCTCGCGGCGACGATCCGCTCGGGGTCGGACCTGCTCAACGTGTCTATCACCAGCATGGGGCGCGACCGCATGTACGCGGTCAACAACGTGGCCGGCGTAATCGTCGCGATCGCGTTCGGCACCGGGTTCATGTATTTCTTCGGGCTGATCGGCGCCGGCCTGTCGGCGGCGGCGACCGCCAGCACGCTGTTCATCGTCCGTTTGGTGTACCTGCGCCATGTCCTGCGCAAGATGAAGCAGCCCGATCCGGCGCCCGGTCCACGCATGGAAACGGCAAACGATCCGGCAACGGGGATGCCGCAGCGATGACCGACATTCATTCGCCGTCGGCATGGCGCACCTGTGCCGACCACGTCCGCGGCGATCTGACCCGTGTTGCAAAAGTCGGCGGCCGGCGCCCGGGCGGCGCGTTTTTCATCTATGCGTGGCTGTTCCTCCCTGGCTTCCACTTCATCCTGGCGCACCGGATCCAGCGCTTGCTGGCATCGATCCCGGTGATCGGCCGGATCGTGGCGCGGTTGTATTGGGCGCGGACCTGTCGGCGATCCGGATCGGAAATCGCTGCGATCGCGACCGTCGGACCCGGCTGCTACATGCCGCATCCCTATGCGATCGTGCTCGGCGACTGCACGGTCGGGCGCAACGTCGTGATCTTGCAATGCGTCACGATCGGCAAGCGTGGCGACGATGCCCCGCATGGGCCGATCATCGGCGACGATGTCGAGATCGGCGCCGGCGCGACCATCCTCGGGCCGATCACGATCGGCCGAGGCGCCAAGATCGGTGCCAATTCCGTCGTGCTGAAGGACGTTCCCGCAGGCGCGATCGCTGCCGGATCGCCCGCGCGGATCCTCGGCGCGGCCCCTACTTCGAGCATCGGCGCGTAATGACCCCGCTTTCGGCGTCAGATCGTCCGCCGTTGCGCGTCTTCTATATCGGTGCCGGCGATCCCGTCGCCCCGCGATCGGGGATGGACGTCGTTGCGCGCGCGCACATCGGCGAGCTGGCAGCGTCGTCCGCGATCGCGCTGACCGGCGTGTTCGCGACGTTGCCGGCCGATACCCCGCCCCCTGCGTTCGGCGGCGTCGCGGGCTATCGTGCGGATACCAAGACGCCGTCCAAGATCCGCAAGCTGGCGCATCTGCTGTCGGGCAAGCTGCTGATGAGCATCGGTTTCGTCTCGACCCCGGCGCGGCAGGCGATCCGCGCGGGGTTGGCGGCAAGACCCGACCTGATCGTGGTCGATCATATTCAGGCGCTGGCGAACGTGTCGATGTGGCGGCTCGTGCTGGGGCGGACGCCGTTCGTGTTCATCGCGCACAACGTCACCCCGGACACGCTGGTCGACGGCGCGCGGTTGCGGACGTCGCGCCTGTCCGCGCTGTTCCTGCGCATCGAGGCGGTCCAGGCGTGGCTGATCGAGGCGCTGCTGTTGCGACGGGCGGCGCGGACCGTGTTCATCTCCGACAGCGACGCGCGCCAGTATCGCGGGCTGACTGGAGCGAAGGGCGTCGCGCTATGCCCGGTGATCGAACGGAGAGCACGGGCTTCGGACCCAAAGGCGATCGCGCCGCCCTCCGACGGCGTCGATCAACGCCGTGTGCTGTTCATCGGCAGCCCCGGCTTCCCCCCCAATCGTGCGGCGATCGACTGGATCACACACGCGCTCGCGCCTGTGCTGCTGGCACTGGATGCTCCGGCGATCGTGACGTTCATCGGCAAGGGCACGCGCGAGCATATCGGATCGGCCACCGCGAACGTCGAGACGCTGGGCTTCGTCGCCGACGACGAGATGGAGCGGCTGCTCGGCACCTGCCTGTGCATGCTGAGCCCGGTCGTTCACGGTAGCGGGCTGAAGATCAAGATGCTCGAGGCGTTCGCTGCGGGTGCGCCCGTGATGGCGACGCCATTGTCGCTGCAGGGATTCGATTTCATGGGCGTCGAAGCGCTGCTCGACCTCGACCGGCCCGAAGCCGCCGCCCGGCATATCCTCGCTTTGGCGCAGGATCCCGTGGCGGTCGAGACGGCGCGGACGCAGGTGCGCGATCGCTGGGCCGCGCATAGCCGACAGCGCGAGGGCGCGCTGGTCGACACGCTGATCGAGGCGCGTTTGGGCCGGGCCGGATAATGGCCTCGGCGACGAACCCTGGCGACGAACAAGGAGCGGGCATCGTGAGCGAGACACGGACGGACGCAGCGCCGACCGATCCCCCGAGCGCCAAGATCAAGGTGCTCGATCCGAACCTGTCGATCTATCTCGACCTGCTGAGGCTGGTCGCGGCGTTCGAGGTGGTGCTGGGCCATGCCCGGCATTTCGTGATGCCGGGGCTGTCCGGGTTCATCTCCGGCCATACCGGCGAGGCGGTCGCGGTGTTCTTCGTGCTGTCGGGGTTCGTCATCGCCTTCGTCGCGGAGGAGAAGGAGCACAGCCTGCGCGCCTATGCGACCGCGCGTCTGTCGCGGCTGTATTCGGTATGCCTGATCGCGCTGCTGGTAAGCTTCGCGTGCGACATGGTCACCAGCCGCTTCGGTGTGGTACCGTTGAGCACCCACAGCTTCTACGATCCCGCCTATCTGGCCAATTTGCCGTTCGCGCTGACCTTCACCAACGAACTCTGGTTCAGCCACCGCGTGTTCGGCAGCAACGAGCCCTATTGGTCGCTCGGATTCGAAGCTGCCTATTACGTCATCTTCGCGGCGTTCTTCTATCTCGGCCGCGTGCGCGGCGTGCTGATCGGCGTCCTGCTGATGATCGCCTTCGGGCCCAAGGTGGTCGCGTACATGCCGATCTGGCTGTTCGGCCTCGTCGCCTATCGCTACGTCCGTGCGGGCCGGGTGACGATGTCCAAATGGCTGGCACTCGCCGCCTTCGTCGCGACGATCCCGGGCTATTTACTCGTCAAGCGGACAATGGAGCATTGGGCCTGGCCGATGTACGAGCCAGCCGGCGCGGCGGAATTGGCGCGGAGCTTCGTTTATTTCGCGTTGGTCGGCGTGGTCATCACGATCAACATCGTCGCGTTC
>Ga0308164_10004192_pt1 | contig 12368 bp, 10 predicted proteins | sample PhyTR2_FD_201031 | JGI IMG/M metagenome (GOLD analysis project Ga0308164, IMG submission 201031) | Phyllosphere microbial communities from UC Gill Tract Community Farm, Albany, California, United States - DLSLT.R2 | ecosystem: Host-associated > Plants > Phyllosphere > Unclassified | place: USA... | reverse complement strand
CCGACGCGCGACGCGTGCCGGGATCATAGGCGTAGGGCTGGCTCGTCGTACCCGCCGGGGTGCGCGTGACCGTCGGGTTCGCGGCCGTTGGACAGTTTTTCGCGTTCGTGTTGTCCGTCGTCACGACCGCGGGGTTCTCGTTCTTGTCGCCGGTCACCTTGCGGGACTGATACGTCCAGACGGACGCAGCCCCAGGCCCGCCGAGCATATAGCTGGGCGATTTGGCCTGCACGGCTGCGCCGGCGTTGACGCTGGAGCTGTAGGTTACGAAGCCGTAGCGGACATGCGTGGTCGACTGGATGTTCGACGCCATGGTGTCGTAGAAGTCGACGACAGCCTTGCGCAGCGCTGCGATGCGTGAGTCGTTTTTCTCGGGTACCGAATAGCCCGTTGTGCCGGCATAGCCGTTGGTCTGATCGAGCCCTGCATAATCTCCCGTGGATCCGGTCGCAGCGGGTCGCTTGTAGCTGACTATGCCGTTGTTGTTGACCAGATTGTTGACATAGGCGGTGCAGTCGGGCTCGCTGTCGGACGGTTGGCAGGCCATCGACCCTGTCGTATCGAGCACGAACAGCACATCGGTGTCCGCGACGTCGTAGCGCGCCTCGCAAGCGACATTGAGCGTGACGTTCGGCGCGGCAAAGATCTTCATGATCGTCATCGGCACGACGACGACGGCGGTGCCTGCGACCCGGTTCTCGGTCGTCTTCACTGGCGTAAAGTTCGCACTGACCGTCCCCATCCACCCAGTGCGGAGGTTGTTCGCAAAGAAAACCTTGGCTTGGGTGGTGGCGTTCGCATCAAGTGTGGTGTTCGTGCTGTCGGTCATGAACTTGCGACCGGCAAGCACGCCCGCGTCGCACGCCTGCTGCATGCGGCTCTTGACCACGTACAATCGCGCCATGTCGATCGCGGAACCGGCGATCGCGCAGAGAGGGATCATCGCCGCGGCCATGATCGCGAGCGTGTTCCCCTTCGTGTCGCGACGCAGGCGCCCCAATAGTCCGCCTGCGGTCGCCAAACTACTTCGCATCCTGGGTTCCCGTATCGACTATGTGACGATCCACCGCGTGGCCATGGACGATGACCCCGTAAGTCTGGATCAAGAAAGATGGTTACGTGCCTGGTAACACTTGCGGCCGAGGATACGGGTTATCCTCGACGCCAGGCTCGGCTATCCGCAGGTGATGACCCGCGACCCTGCCGACTTTGCCCTCGCCATCACCTATGCGCCGCCTGCGGTTCGCCCCGCGCTCAAGGCGCTGTTCGCGCTCGACGAGACGCTGGGGAAGATCCTGCGCACGACGCGCGAGCCGTTGGTCGGGCAGATGCGGCTGACATGGTGGTACGAGGCGCTGGGGCGGCTCGATGGCACGCCGGCACCTGCCGAGCCGGTGTTGACCGCGTTGCAAGCCCTCGTGCTGCCGGCGGGCGTATCGGGGGCGATGCTCGCCGCGTTGACCGATGGCTGGGACGCTCTGCTGGAGCCGGCGCTCGACGCTGCGGCCATGGACCGGTTTGCGCGTGACAGGGGGCGCCGGTTGTTCGAGTTGGCCGGCACGCTTCTATCGGTGCAAGACGCGCGGATCGGGCTGGCGGGCGAGGGATGGGCGCTGGCCGATCTGTCGCAGAGGTTGAGCGACGCGCCTGGCCGCTCGCTGGCGCGCACGCGGGCGGTCGAGGCGCTCGATGTGGCGGTGCGCGGTCGGTGGCCGAGCGGCGCTCGGGCGCTGGGGGCGTTGGCGCTGTCGGCGCGGTTCGACCTGTCGGCCTCACCAACGCTGCCGGGCAGCCCGAAGCGGGTCGGGCGGTTGGCATGGCACAGATTGACCGGATACTGACCAATCGGATGGGGATCGTCGCGTCGGAGGTCTAGCGTGCGAGCTTGGCAGGCGGGCTTGGCAGGCGGGGGGGCTTCGATGTGGCGATATCTGGCGGGCGGCACGGCGGTGATCGCATTGATCGTCGCGGGGTTCATGATCTTCAGCGGGAAGGCCCGGCCGAGGCCGTTGCTGCCGGCGCAACCCGTGGCGCAGATCGGGGGCGCGGCGATTGCCAGCGACCCGCTGCCCGATACAGCCCCCGAAGCGACCGACAAGACCCGCGAGCAGAAGCGCTTCGACCGCTACGACAAGGACCGTGATGCCAAGATCACGCGCGAGGAATATCTCGTCCAGCGGCGCAAGGCCTATGCCCGGCTCGACGTGAATGGCGACGGGACGCTGTCGTTCGACGAATGGGCGGTGAAGGCGACGACCAAGTTCGCCGAGGCGGATCGCGACAAATCCGGGGCGATGACCGCCCCGGAATTTGCCACGACAGCGGTCAAGCGGAAGGGGCCGTTTCGGGCGAAATGTCCGCCGATTCAGGCTGTGGCGGAGGAGAGTTGAGCCACTGTGCGAGCGCCGCGCGACCGCGATCGGTGTACATCTTCTTCCGGTCGGTCTTCTTGGTCCGGCCGGGGATCGGCGGGAACAGCCCGAAATTGACGTTCATCGGCTGATACGTCTCGGCCTCCGCCCCGCCGGTGATGTGCCCCAGCAACGCGCCGAGCGCGGTCGCATAGGGTGGCGGCGTCAGCGTCTTGCCGGTCAGTTCAGCTGCGGCGAACAACCCTGCGAGCATGCCGATCCCGCAGCTCTCGATATAGCCCTCGCAGCCGGTGATCTGCCCGGCGAAGCGGATGTTCGGGCGCGACTTCAGTCGCAGCGTCGCGTCGAGCAGTTCGGGCGAGCGGATGAACGTGTTGCGATGCAGCCCGCCCAGCCGCGCGAACTCGGCATTCTCGAGGCCAGGGATGGTGCGGAACAGGCGGACCTGATCCGCGTGCTTCAGCTTGGTCTGGAAGCCGACGATGTTCCAGAGCGTCCCCTGCGCATTGTCCTGCCGAAGCTGGACGACCGCATGCGGCCAGCGCCCGGTCTTGGGGTTGTCGAGCCCGACCGGCTTCATGGGGCCATAGCGCAGCGTATCGACGCCGCGTTCGGCCATCACCTCGATCGGCATGCAGCCGTCGAAATAGGGCGTGTCCTTCTCCCAGTCCTTGAACGGCGTCTTTTCGCCATCGACCAAGCCCTGGTGAAAGGCGAGATACTGGTCCTTGTCCATCGGGCAGTTGATGTAGTCCTTGCCCTCTCCCTTGTCCCAGCGCGAGGCGAACCAGGCGGTGTCCATGTCGATCGAGTCGCGATGGACGATCGGCGCGAGCGCGTCGAAAAAGGCGAGCGCCTCGCGCCCGGTCTCCGCGCCGATCCCGGCGGCGAGCGAGGCGGCGGTGAGCGGGCCGGTGGCGACGATCGTCGGCCCGTCCGGGAGCGCGTCGACGCGTTCGCGGACCAGCATGATGTTCGGGTGCCGGTCGATCGCCTCGGTCACGCTGTTCGAGAAATTGTCGCGATCGACCGCGAGCGCGGAGCCGGCGGGGACGCGGTGGATGTCCGCCTGGCGCATGATGAGCGAGCCGAGCGTGCGCAGTTCCTGGTGGAGCAGGCCGACCGCGTTGCTCTCGGCATCGTCCGAGCGGAAGCTGTTCGAGCAGACGAGTTCGGCAAGGCCGTCGGTCTGGTGCGCGGGCGTGGCTTCGCCGCTGCCGCGCATTTCGGACAGGCGCACCTTGAGGCCGGCCTCGGCAAGCTGCCAGGCGGCTTCGGAACCGGCGAGGCCGCCGCCGATAACATGGATATCGTGGGTCATTCCGGTCAGATAGCGCGGGACGCCTGTCGTGTCAGCGCCTGTCGTGTCAGCGGTTGTCGAGTGGGCGGTTGCGGTGTCGGCGGTTGTCGTGTCGGCGGGGCAGTACCACTTCGTCCCGATGAAGATCTTCACGATCGGCTATGAAGCCACCACGATGACGGACTTTCTCGTGGCGTTGACACGGGCCGGGGTGGAGCGCGTGATCGACGTCCGCGCGCTCCCCCTGTCGCGGCGACCGGGGTTCTCGAAGACCTCGCTCGCGGCATCGCTGCGGGAGGCGGGGATCGATTACGCGCATCTGAAGGCGCTGGGCACACCGAAGCGCGGGCGCGATGCGGCGAAGAAGGGCGACGTCGCGACGCTGACCGCGGTATACGACGAACAGCTCGAACTCCCCGAGGCACAGGCGCAGGCGGCGATCATGCTGGGGCTCGCCGCGGAGAAGCCGAGCGCGTTGCTCTGCTACGAGCGCGATCCGTGTCATTGCCACCGGACGTTGCTGTTGCAGGCGGTGGGCGCGGGGGCCGAGGTCGTGGATTTGTTCACTTGAGCCGTACCCACCGTCCGTCATCCTGACGAACGTCAGGATCCCGAGCCGGGAGCGACGCATCCCGTAACTCTGGATCCTGACTTTCGTCAGGATGACGGACGGTTGGACGAGGCTTCCCCGACGATGAAGCGACGTCGCTGATTCAGGTGGTGGGTGAGGGCGCCAAGGTGGTGGATAGGTTCAACGTGTCGCTCCCCTCCCGTCATCCTGACTTGCGTCAGGATGACGGAAGGTTGGACGGAGCTTCCAGCGATGTTGCAATGCAGCACTACCGGCGCTAAGTAGTAGTCACTCGCTTGGACCCGGTGCAATTCCGGGTGGCTATTCCGGCCGCCGATCCGCCGGACAACGCACCGACGCCTTTGAAATGAACCGCCCGCGCATTCGCCGCGGTTCTCGCGTCCTTTGCGGATACACATATGACATCACTTTCTCGTTACCGGGCCGAATGGTTCAGCGGCCCGACGGCTGCGCGCCGTGACGTTCTCGCCGGCATGGTGGGCACGTTCGCGCTGATTCCCGAAGTTATCGCCTTCTCCTTCGTCGCCGGAATCGATCCCGAGGTCGGCCTATTCGCCTCCTTCGTGATCGGCATCGTTATCGCCTTTGCCGGCGGACGCCCGGCCATGATCTCCGGCGCGGCAGGCTCCGTCGCGCTCGTCGCCGCCGCGCTCGTCCACGCGCACGGCCTGCAATATCTGCTCGTCGCGACGATGCTCGCGGGCACGCTCCAGATCGCGTTCGGGCTCGCCAAGCTCGACGTGCTGATGCGGTTCGTCTCGAAGTCGGTCCATGCCGGCTTCGTCAACGCGCTCGCGATCCTGATCTTCTCGGCGCAGGTGCCGCAGATGGTCGGCGTCAGCTGGCAGGCCTATGCGATGATCGCCGGCGGCCTTGCGATCATCTACCTCATGCCGCGCATCTCCAGCGCGATCCCGTCGCCGCTGATCTGCATCGTCGTGCTGACCGCGATCGCGATGTGGTTCCCGATGCCGCTCAAGACGGTCGGCGATCTCGGCCGCTTGCCGGATTCGCTGCCGTCGTTCGGCCTGCCCGACGTCCCGCTGTCGTGGGACACGCTGCGGATCGTCGCCCCCTATGCCTTCGCGATGGCGGCGGTCGGGCTGCTCGAATCGATGATGACCGCAAGCGTCGTCGACGAACTGACCGAAACGACGAGTTCGAAGGCGCGCGAATGCACCGGACTCGGGCTTGCCAACATCGCGGCGGGCGCGTTCGGCGGGATCGCCGGGTGCGGGATGATCGGCCAGACGGTCGGCAACGTCCGCTATGGCGGCACCGGGCGGATCTCGACGATGGTCGCGGGCGTGTTCCTGCTCGTCGTCATGGTGCCGCTGCGGCCGTGGGTCGCACAGGTGCCGGTCGCGGCGCTGGTCGCGATCATGATCATGGTGTCGATCAGCACCTTCTCCTGGGGCTCGCTGCGCGATCTCGCGCGGCACCCGAAGATGTCGAGCGTGGTGATGGTCGCCACCGTCGTCGTCACCGTCGCGACGCACGACCTGTCGCTCGGCGTCGGCGTCGGCGTCCTGCTCAGCGGCGTGTTCTTCGCATGGAAGGTCACGCGGCTGATGGACGTCGAGATCGATCACGACGTGGCAAGCGATACGCGTATCTACCGGGTAAGCGGCCAGATCTTCTTTGCCAGTGCCGATATCTTCGCCGACCGGTTCGACCTGCGCGAGACCGCGCGCGCCGTCCGGATCGACCTGACCGCGGCGCATCTCTGGGACGTCACCGCAGTGGCGGCGTTGCAGGACGTGGTCGCCAAGCTGCGCCGCCATGGCCGCGAGGTGGAGGTGATCGGCCTCAATGCCGCCAGTACGACGCTGGTCGATCGGCACGCCCCGCTGATGATGGATCCGGCGGGGGGCTGATGCCCGATCTTGGGGGCGGGCGAGAAATACGATGCTGTACGCGCCGCCCCGACCCCCTACGTTCGAGGGGATGACGAATTCTTCACAAACGCCGCCCGTGTCGCTCACGCATCTCCAGCGGCTCGAGGCGGAGAGCATCCATATCCTGCGCGAGGTGGTCGCCGAGTGCGAGCGCCCGGTGATGCTGTACAGCGTCGGCAAGGATTCCGCGGTCATGCTGCATCTCGCGCGCAAAGCCTTCTACCCGTCGCCGCCGCCATTCCCGCTGCTCCACGTCGATACGACGTGGAAGTTCAAGGCGATGTACGACCTGCGCGACCGGATGGCGGCGGAGAGCGGCATGGAGCTGCTCGTCTACAAGAACCCCGAGGCCGAGGCGCGCGGGATCAACCCGTTCGATCACGGCGCGCTGCACACCGATATGTGGAAGACCGAGGGGCTGAAGCAGGCGCTCGACCTGCACGGCTTCGATGCGGCGTTCGGCGGTGCACGCCGCGACGAGGAGAAGAGCCGCGCGAAGGAGCGCGTGTTCTCGTTCCGCGCGGCGCATCACCGCTGGGATCCGAAGCAGCAGCGCCCGGAATTGTGGAACCTCTACAATGCGCGCAAGGCGAAGGGTGAGAGCATCCGCGTGTTCCCGATCTCGAACTGGACCGAGCTCGATGTCTGGCAATATATCCAGCTCGAGGACATCCCGATCGTCCCGCTCTATTTCGCGGCGCCGCGCCCGACCGTCGAGCGCGACGGGATGCTGCTGATGGTCGACGACGATCGCTTCCGGCTTGAGCCGGGCGAAGTGCCGGTCGAACGCTCGATCCGCTTCCGCACGCTCGGCTGCTACCCGTTGACGGGCGCGGTCGAGAGCGAGGCAGCAAGCTTGTCGTCGGTGATTCAGGAGATGCTGCTGACCACCACCAGCGAACGCCAGGGCCGCGCGATCGACCGCGACGCGGGCTCGGCGAGTATGGAGAAAAAGAAGCAGGAGGGCTATTTCTGATGGCAACGCGCGTGCACGAGTCCGCCTATCAGGTGCAGGACATCATCGCCGAGGACATCGACGCCTATCTGCTCCAGCATCAGCACAAGAGCCTGTTGCGCTTCATCACCTGCGGGTCGGTGGATGACGGAAAGTCCACGCTTATCGGGCGGTTGCTGTACGATTCTAAGATGATCTTCGAGGATCAGCTCGCCGCGTTGGAGAGCGATTCCAAGAAGGTCGGCACGCAAGGCGGCGAGATCGACTTCGCGCTGCTGGTCGACGGACTTGCCGCCGAGCGTGAGCAGGGCATCACGATCGACGTCGCCTATCGCTATTTCTCGACCGAGAAGCGCAAGTTTATCGTCGCCGATACGCCGGGGCATGAGCAGTATACGCGCAACATGATCACCGGCGCGTCGACCGCGGATCTCGCGGTGATCCTGGTCGATGCGCGCAAGGGCATCCTGACGCAGACGAAGCGGCACAGCTATCTCGCGCATCTGATCGGCATCCGGCATTTGGTGCTCGCGGTGAACAAGATGGACCTTATCGGCTACGACCAGGCGACCTACGACCGGATCGTCGCGGACTATGCGGCGTTTGCGGACTCGATCGGGATCGCGGCGTTCACGCCGATGCCGATCTCGGGGTTCAAGGGCGACAACATCACGACGTCGAGCGCGCAGACGCCCTGGTATGACGGGCCGACGTTGATCGACCATCTCGACACGGTGACGCTCGACGTCAGCGAGGATCAGGCGGGCGCGTTCCGGATGCCCGTCCAGTGGGTGAACCGCCCCGATCTCGACTTCCGCGGATTCTCGGGGCTCGTCGCGAGCGGGTCGATCGCGCCGGGCGATGCGGTGCGCGTGCTGCCGGGCGGCCGGACGTCGACGATCGCGCGCGTCGTCGCGTTCGGTGGAGACCTGCCGCGCGCGGTGGCGGGGCAGTCCGTCACGCTGACGCTGGCGGACGAGATCGATTGCTCGCGCGGCGACGTTATCGTCGCCGCGGAGTCGCGGCCCGAGGCGGCCGATCAGTTCGAGGCGACGATCGTCTGGATGGCCGATGACGCCATGCTGCCAGGGCGTCCCTATTGGCTGAAGCTTGCGACGCAGACCGTGACGGCGACCGTTCAGCAGCCGAAATACCAGATTAATGTCAACACGATGGAGCGGCTTGCTGCCAAGACGCTCGAACTGAACGCGATCGGCGTGGGCAATATCTCGACCGACCGGCCGCTGGTGTTCGAGCCCTATGCCGACAACCGGCAACTCGGTGGCTTCATCCTCGTCGACAAGATCACCAATGCGACGGTCGCGGCGGGGATGCTGCACTTCTCGCTCCGGCGCGCGCAGAACGTCCATTGGCAGGCGACCGACATCGGCCGCGAGGCGCATGCCAGCCTGAAGAACCAGAAGGCGGCGGTGCTGTGGTTCACCGGGCTTTCCGGGGCCGGCAAGTCGACGATCGCCAACAGGGTCGAGATGAAGCTCGCGCGGATGAACCGGCATACGTTCCTGCTCGACGGCGATAATGTCCGCCACGGGCTGAACCGCGACCTGGGCTTTACCGATGCCGACCGCGTGGAGAATATCCGCCGCGTGGGCGAGGTCGCCAAGCTGATGACCGATGCCGGGCTGATCGTGATCACCGCGTTCATCTCGCCGTTCCGCGCCGAACGCGAGATGGTGCGGCAGATGATGGCCCCCGGCGAGTTCATCGAGGTCCATATCGACACGCCGCTGGCCGAGGCCGAGCGACGCGACGTGAAGGGGCTGTATGCCAAGGCGCGTGCGGGCAAGCTGGCGAACTTCACCGGGATCGACTCCCCCTATGAGGCGCCAGCGAACCCGGAGATTCGGATCGATACGACGGGCATGACGCCTGACGAGGCGGCCGATGCGATCGTCGCGATGCTGATCCCATGAGCGCGATGACGGACGGCGAACTCGCCGCGCATCTGGCCGAGACGGCGGGGCGCTTGCTGCTAGAAGTGCGACGGTCTGGCGTGTTCTCGCCCGGCGCGCTGGGCAAGGCGGGCGACGAGACGGCCAACGCGTTCCTCGTCCATGCGCTGCAGAATGCGCGGCCGGCAGATGGGCTGCTCTCCGAGGAGCGTCGGTGCGATGGGACGCGGACCGAGATGTCGCGCGTGTGGATCGTCGATCCGGTCGACGGCACGCGCGAATATGGCGAGGCACGCGACGACTGGGCGGTGCATGTCGCGCTTGCGATCGACGGTGTCGCGACGGTCGGTGCGGTCGCATTGCCGGGGTTGGGGTTAGTGCTGCGTTCCGACCAGCCCGCACCAGTGCCACCACCCGGCGATCCGTTGCGGATGGTCGTCAGCCGTACGCGGCCAGCGCCCGAGGCGGTGAAGGTCGCCGGAGCACTGGGGGCGACGCTGATCCCGATGGGGTCAGCGGGTGCGAAGGCGATGGCGGTGGTCCGCGGCGAGGCGGACATCTACCTCCACTCGGGCGGGCAATATGAGTGGGACTCGGCCGCCCCGGTCGCGGTCGCCGCGGCGTACGGGCTGCATTGCAGCCGGATCGACGGGTCGCCGCTCGTGTATAATTGTCGGGATGTCTACATGCCCGACCTGCTGATCTGCCCGGTTGCGTTGCGCGACCGGGTGATGGCGGCGATGGCCGCGTAAACCGCCAATCCTCCCCCGCTAGGGGGAGGTGTCACCGGAGGTGACGGAGGGGGAGGACACGGAACGCAGGTTTCCCGTACCGCCCCCTCCGACGCTCCGCGCCACCTCCCCCCGGCGGGGGAGGATAGTAATTTCTTTTACTGCTGCGGTTCGGCCTCGTTCTCGGCCGGTGCCTCGTCCCGCGTTACGCGCGCGGTCATGCCCGTCGCATCGGCATCGTCGAGCATCTGCTCGTCCGGCGCGACCGGCTTTTCGCGCGGTGGCTCGACCACGGCTGGTGCAACTGGCGGCGCTTCGACCGGCGCTGCCTCGACCGGAGCAGGGGCTGCCTCAGTTTCGGTCACGCCGGTATCCTCGACCATGTTGACGTCCGTTGGCGGCTGTTCGGGCTCCGAGCGCGAACAGCCGGCCAGCGCCATTGCGGCGAGCAGGCCACCGGCAATGGCAGTACGGGTACGGGTGGAAATCGTCATGTCGGATCCTCTTAACGAGCAGCGAGCGTCTGGCGTGCGGTGCGCGCCTCGATCTTGGACGCGAGGATGCCGTCCCAATCATAGGGATCGGCGCGGAAGTTCATCTGGCCGTTGCCGCTGGCGAACGCGGTCCAGTAGAGCAGGTAGACCGACACCGGCTTGGTCAGGCGGGCACGGACCGTGTCGCCCTTGGCGACCGCGGCGTCGACCAGCTCGGGTGTCCAGGCGGGATCGCCCTTGAGCAGCAGGTCGGCAAGTTCGCCCGGCTTTTCAAGGCGTACGCAGCCATGGCTCGAAAGCCGGCTGAAGCTTGCGAACTTGGCGCGGCTCGGTGTGTCGTGGAGATACACCGAATAATCGTTGGCGAAATCGAACTTGAAGCGGCCGAGCGCGCTCTGGTCGCCGGCCTGTTGCTGGAGCCGAGTCCCGTCGATCACCTTGAAGCCGTTGCGCTTCAGATAGCCGGGGTTCGCCTTCTCCTTGGGCCACAATTCCTTGGTCGCGATCGAGGTCGGCACGTTCCAGGGCGGGTTGATGACGATGCTGTGGATCGTCGACGACAGCATCGGCGTCTCGTCGCCCGGCCGCCCGGTGACCGCGCGCATCGACTGGACGGGCGTATCGCCGTCGAACACGGTGAGCACGGCCGCAGCGATGTTCACTTGGATACGGTCGCGTGGGAGATCCTGCGGCAGCCAGCGCCAGCGTTCCATGTTCGCCATGATCTGCCGCACGCGATCGGTCGCCGAGACGTTGAGCGCGGCGAGCGTCTGCGTCGAGACGATGCCGCTCGGGTTGAGCCCGTAGCGGCGCTGCGCACGGCGGACCGCGTCGAGCAGCGAGGTGTCGAACGTGTCACCGCTGGTCGAGACGTCCTTGTCCTCGGCCGAAAGACGCTTGCGCAGTGCCAGCACGCGCGCGCCGCTCGCGCCGATCGTGAAATCGGGACCCGAGGCGAGTGGCGACCAGCCCCCCGCAGCAGCGATCGAGCGGTAGGTCTGCAGACCCTTTCGCAGGCCATCATAGCCCGCATAGGGGGGCGGCAACGAGGCGAACCACGCCGCGATGCGATCGAGGCGGACTGCATCGGCGAACGCCGGCGTCGGATCGTAGGTCGGCGGGCGCAGGCCCCAATCCTTCTGGAAATCACCCTCGCTGAGACGACCCGCATGGACGGCGCGCGCATGATCGAGCGCGGCGCGAACGAGCTCCTGCTTGGTCGGCGCGGTGGTCGACGCGGTCGCGGCGGACTTGAGGCCCTGCGCGACGATGTCGCCGTTGAGCAGCTTGTCGAGCAGCGTCGCCTGCGCATCGCTCAGCGGCGGCACGGTGATGACCGGCGGCGCCAGCGTCGGCACGGGCATGGGCACGGTCGGCGTCACCACCGGCGGGGTGACCTGTTGTGCGAACAGCGGCGTCGCCATCAGCAACGGCGTCGCGGCAACCGCGATCGCCGACCGGATCATGCCGGTCTTCACTCGTCCATCGTCCAAACCGCGCGCCATACTCATCCTGTCTAACCGTAACTCGCCGACGCTCTTGCACGTCGTAGCTCTCCCTTAGCTGAACCGGAGTCGCTAAGCATCGCCAATCGGGCCCATTTCGTTGGTTCAGGCCGACGCGGTGGATTTTTCCTGCCGGGCCAGCACTTCATAGGCCATCACCGCCGTCGCGACCGCGGCGTTCAGGCTGTCCGCCTTGCCGAGCATCGGGATCTTGACGAGCACGTCGCACGCCTCGGCCATCTCGGGCGGCATGCCCTGTGCTTCGTTGCCGGTGAGCAGAAAGGTCGGGCCGGTATAGGTGGCGGCGCGGTAATCGGTATCGGTGTCGAGGCTGAGGCCGACCAGCTGGCCGGGGCCGGCGCGCAGCCAGGTCTGGAAGGGTGCCCACTCGGTCTTGACGACGGGGATCGTGAACAGCGCGCCCATGCTCGCGCGGACCGCCTCGACCGAGAAGGGATCGACCGACTCGCCGATCAGGATGAGGCCGCCTGCGCCGACCGCATCGCCGGTGCGCAGGATCGTGCCAAGATTGCCGGGATCGCGAAGCCGTTCGGCGACCAGCCAGATGCCCGCGCTGGTACGATCGAGATCGTCGAGCGTCGCGTCGA
>Ga0308164_10004191_pt1 | contig 12369 bp, 15 predicted proteins | sample PhyTR2_FD_201031 | JGI IMG/M metagenome (GOLD analysis project Ga0308164, IMG submission 201031) | Phyllosphere microbial communities from UC Gill Tract Community Farm, Albany, California, United States - DLSLT.R2 | ecosystem: Host-associated > Plants > Phyllosphere > Unclassified | place: USA... | reverse complement strand
ATTCGAAGAGTTGTGCATGCCCCTACGCAAGATCGCAGTCGGCTTGACCGCCCTGGTTTTACTGGCCCCCGTGGCCGAAGCCCGCAACAGCCTGCTGGACCTCCTCAACCCGCCCACCCAACATTCTTCGCGCTCCGGCTCGATCAGCCAGAGCGCCGCGCTGGAGCTGTACTCCAGCAAACAGCAGCACGTGGGCTTTGACGGTTGCGCTGATATTTTCCCGGCCTCGCGGCCCATCAACACCGCCACTGTGCCCGGTAGCATGAAGCCGTTGGCGCTGTGCTCCGATCACTTCGCCGTGCTGTATTCGCAAACCAGCAAGACCCCGCTGGTGGTGGTCGAACGCCTGAACGCCGCGCAACTGCGCGACGCCAAGGGCGAGGTGCGTACCAACCAGTTCTACCCGGACCCACGCATTGCGCCGAGTGGCCGCGCCGAGTTGAGCGACTACCGCAGCCAGCGCCCGGCGGTCGACCGGGGCCACCAGTCGCCGGCCGCCGATGCACCGACGCCCAACGCCATGGCGCAGTCGTTCGCGCTGTCGAACATGGTGCCGCAAGACCCCACCAACAATCGCAAGATCTGGAGCAAGGTCGAGGCCGACGTGCGCAAGTTCGCCCAGCGCGCCAGCGGCGACGTATACGTGTTCACCGGGCCGATCTTCGATGCCGGCCACGGCACCGTCGGCAGCAACCAGGTGTGGGTGCCGACGCGCCTGTTCAAGCTGGTGTACGACGCTGCGTCCCAGCGCGCCTGGGCCTACCTGCTGCCCAACGCCGAAACGCAGATCCAGAAGCCCATGGACTACGCGACCTTCGTCAACAGCACGGGCCTGAAGTTGCTGGGCAACCTGCCGGTGACCGGTTCGGTGGGGCGCGGCTAGGTGAATGAGCACAGCTTGTCCGAGCGCCTGGAGCGCGTCGCCGCCCAGGTGCCCGCCGGCGCGCGTTTGGCTGATATCGGCTCGGACCACGGCTACCTGCCGGTGGCCTTGCTACGCCGTGGCGTGATCGCCGCTGGCGTCGCGGGGGAGGTGGCGCTCACGCCGTTTCAGGCAGCCGAACGGACCGTGCGCGAGAATGGCCTGGAACAGCACATCAGCGTGCGCCGCGCCGATGGCCTGGCCGCGATCGAGCCCACGGATGGCATCACCGCGATCAGCCTGTGTGGCATGGGCGGCGAGACCATCCGCGACATTCTGGAGCGCGGCAAGGCCTGCCTCAACGGCCAGGAACGGCTGATCCTGCAGCCCAACGGCGGCGAGCAACCGCTGCGCCACTGGCTGATGGACCAGGGTTACCGCATCGTTTTCGAGGAGGTGCTGCGGGAAAACCGCTTCGACTACGAAATCATCGTCGCCGAACGCGGTGCCGCAGTGCTGTACAGCGCCACGCAGCTGTACTTCGGCCCGTTGCTGCTGCAAGCCCGCAGCCCGGCGTTTCTGCTCAAGTGGCAGCGGCGGTTGGGCCTGAAGCAGAAGACCCTGGCCCAGTTCGCCCATGCGCAAAAGGCCGTGCCCGACGACCTGACCCGGCAGCTACGCTGGATCACCGACATGTTGGCTCAGACCATCGGGTAGCGCTTGAACAGCGGGGTTTGCTCCAGCGCTACCACGGTAAAAGGTTCCCAGCCACGCCCGCAATTCTCTCAATCATCCCCATAGGCTCTTCCAATTTAGTACTGGCGCCCATCGTCGCTACCCTCATGGAGCTGTTCACACCATAAAAACCGTGAGGGATTCACCATGGAAATCAAAAGCTTATCGGGACGCGCCGTAAGCGTCCTGGCTTTGAGCATGCTGCTACCGCCGGCCTTTGCCGACACCTTGACCCGCGACAACGGCGCTGCCGTGGGCGACAACCAGAACTCCCAGACCGCCGGCGCCAATGGCCCCGCCCTGCTGCAAGACGTGCAGCTGCTACAGAAGCTGCAGCGCTTCGATCGCGAGCGCATTCCGGAACGCGTGGTGCATGCGCGCGGTACCGGCGTGCATGGTGAGTTCATCGCCTCGAGCAACATCAGCGATTTGAGCAAGGCCAAGGTCTTTACGCCGGGCACGCACACGCCGGTATTTGTGCGCTTCTCGGCGGTGGTGCATGGCAACCACTCGCCGGAAACCCTGCGCGACCCCCGCGGCTTCGCGACCAAATTCTATACCGCCGACGGCAACTGGGACTTGGTCGGCAACAACTTCCCGACCTTCTTCATCCGTGATGCGATCAAGTTCCCGGACATGGTCCACGCCTTCAAACCGGACCCGCGCACCAATCTGGATAACGATTCGCGCCGTTTCGACTTCTTCTCCCACGTGCCCGAAGCCACTCGCACCTTGACCTTGCTGTACTCCAACGAGGGCACCCCGGCGGGCTATCGCTTCATGGATGGCAACGGCGTGCATGCCTACAAGCTGGTCAACGCCAAGGGCGAAGTGCACTACGTGAAGTTCCACTGGAAGAGCCTGCAAGGCTTGAAGAACCTCGACCCTGCCCAGGTGGTGCAAACCCAGGGCAAAGATTACGCGCACATGACCCACGACCTGGTGAACGCCATCAACAAAGGCGACTTCCCCAAATGGGATCTGTACATTCAGGTGCTCAAGCCTGAAGACTTGGCCAAGTTCGCGTTCGACCCGCTGGATGCCACCAAGGTCTGGCCCGACGTACCCGAGCAGAAGATCGGCCAGATGGTGCTGAACAAGAACGTCGACAACTACTTCCAGGAAACCGAGCAGGTGGCGATGGCGCCGGCCAATGTGGTGCCCGGCATCGAGCCATCGGAAGATCGCTTGTTGCAGGGCCGGGTGTTTTCCTACGCCGATACGCAGATGTATCGCTTGGGCGCCAACGGCATGAGCTTGCCCATCAATCGCCCGCTGGTAACGGTCAACAACGGCAACCAGGATGGTGCATTGAATAGCGGCCACACCACCACCGGCGTCAACTACGAGCCAAGCCGCCTGAACCCGCGCCCGGCGGACGACAACGCGCGCTACAGCCAGATGGCCCTGAGCGGCAAGACCCAGCAGGCGAAGATTCAGCGCGAGCAGAACTTCAAGCAGGCCGGTGACCTTTACCGTTCTTACTCGCCCAAGGAGCAGCAGGACTTGATCAACAGCTTTGGCGAGTCCCTGGCGGACACCGATACCGAGAGCAAGAACATCATGCTGTCGTACCTGTACAAGGCCGATCCGGCCTACGGCGCAGGCGTGACCAAAGTCGCGAAGGGCGACTTGGCCAAGGTCAAGCAATTGGCCGCCAACCTTCAGGACTGATGGGTTCGCTCACCGGCCGTGGGACCGCGGCCGGTGACGGTACAGGAGGAATGGGTCATGCGAATTCTGATTTTATGGGCGCTTTCTGCGTTGCTGGCGTCTACCGCCGCCTTCGCCGAAGACGCGCCAGCGGGCGACACCCGCCAACAGCTCCGTGCTCTGTACTTCGAGGCCGCGCGCGAAGGCAGCACCGCCCGGTTGGGCGTCTTCATCGATGCCCATTACGACCTCGATACCCGCGATGAAAACGGCTACACCGCGTTGATTCTCGCGGCCTACCATGGCCAGCAAGCGGCAGTGGAGCAGCTGCTGCAAGCGGGCGCCAACCCGTGCAGCCAGGACAAACGCGGCAATACCGCACTGATGGGCGCCATTTTCAAAGGTGAGCTGAGCATCGCCCACCGCTTGCTGAACGCCGACTGCGCCACTGACGAGCGCAACCATTCAGGCCAGACGGCGGCGATGTATGCGGCGCTGTTTCAGCGCCAGGATATCCTTGATGCCTTGGCGGCGAAGGGGGCGGACCTGGATGCGCGCGATGCGCTGGGCAACGATGCGCGGTCACTGCAGAAAGGCCAGTTCAGCCCGCCACCCATGCGCTGATGTTTCAACCCCGCTTCGGCAACTTCCAGTTCGGCCGAATGAAGTGGCAGGTGTAGCCGTTCGGAATGCGCTCCAGGTAATCCTGGTGCTCCGGTTCCGCTTCCCAGAAGGGGCCGGCCGCTTCGATTTCGGTGACCACACGGCCTGGCCACAGGCCCGAGGCGTCGACGTCGGCGGCGGTGTCTTCGGCTTCGTCGCGTTGCGCTTCGTTGAAGTAGTAGATCGCCGAGCGATAGCTGCGGCCCAGGTCGTTGCCCTGGCGGTTGGTGGTGCTTGGGTCGTGGATCTGAAAGAAGAACTCGAGAATCTGGCGGTAGCTGATCACTGCCGGGTCGAAGACGATCTCGATCGCTTCGGCGTGGTCGCCGTGGTTGCGGTAGGTGGCGTTGGGCACATCGCCGCCGGTGTAGCCGACGCGGGTCTGCAGCACGCCGGGGTAGCGGCGCAGCAAGTCTTGCATGCCCCAGAAGCAACCGCCGGCGAGGAGGGCGGTTTCGGTTTGGCTGGTCATTGGTTGGTCCTTCCCCTTGGGGGCGTTGTCTATGCCCCAGTTATGAGGGCGCGGGCGCCGATTCCAAGGCCGAGCTGCGTAAATAAGGCAGCAGCATCAGCACCAGCGGCACGATCACCGCCGCCGTCGCTGCCGCGGCCAGCGTGCCCACCGTCTGGCTGCTGTGGTCGGCCAGCGTACCGTAGAGAATCGGCGCGATGCCACCCGCGCCGATCACGCAGGTATAGAAGACCGCAAAGGCCCGCCCGCTGTCGCCGCTGCCCAGTTCCGGCACCGTGCCGTACAGCACCGACGAGGTGCCGTTGAGCACGATGCCCAGCAGGGGCAGCAGCGCCAGGGTCATGGTCAGCGGCGTGAACAGGGTGGCGGTGATCAGCACCGCGGTAGCGGCTTCGGTCAACATCACACTGCCGACCACGCCCAGCCGTTCCCCAAGCCAGCTGCAGGTGACCTTGCCGAAGGCGCCACCGATGAACAGCAACGCCAGCGCCAAGCCCACGGTTGGCGAGCCGCCGCCCAGGCCGTGGATGAGGAACGGCAGGAACAGCAGGTAGCCCATGCGCGTGGCGGTATCCAGCGCGCCGATGGTCGCCAGCAGAGCGAAGCCGCCGCGGCCGGAGGCGGTGGTTTTTTTCTCGGCCCGCACTATCACGGTCGCGGGCGCCAGGCGCAGCAGGGCGATCGTCACAACTACGCCCAACGCCACCAGCAGGCCCAGCACCGGGCGCCACGCCAGAATCGGCAGCAGCAGGGCGACCAGTGCTGGCACCAGCGCCTTGCCAAGGTCGCCGGCGAAGTTGTACACCCCCAATGGCCGGCGCGAGGCCTTGCCGTAGGCGTCGGTCACCAGCATCGAGCCCCGCGGGTGCTGGATGCTTGACCCCACGCCGGCCACGGCCAGGCCGACGCAGAGGCCGATGAAGCCCAGGGGCAGGGCCATGATCAGCAACCCGAACGCCGCCAGGGCGGTCGACAGCACCAGCGCCGCCCGTGACGACAAGCCCTTCAGCGCGCGGTCGGCCGGAATCTGCAGGCCGCCCATGGTCGCGTAGTAAAGCGCCCGCAGCATGGCCAGCGCCGCGTAGGACAAGCCGAACTGCGCCTGCCAGACAGGCAGGAAGGCATACAGGCCATCGGTGTAGCCATCATGCAGTGCGTGGGCCAGGCACGCACCGTACAGGCTGCGTTTCTGCTCGGGGAGGCGGTCGAGGGGCTTCATGGTGGGCACTTGAATGGTTTGTTTGCCATTGATGCTATACGCGTGAGTATTTATCGACCAGTACCTATAAAATCACGGGTACCGTTCATTTTACTCACGGGTTTACCAATGCGTCGCCTGCCTCCCCTGAACACCCTGCGCATCTTCGAAGTCGCCGCGCGCACCGGCAGTTATGCCGAGGCTGGCCTTGAGCTGGGCATCACCCATGGCGCCGTTAGCCGGCAGATCGCCACGCTGGAGGGCTGGCTGGGGCAGCGGCTGTTCGTCAAGGATGGCCGGCGCATGGTCGCTACGCCCATGGCCAAGGTGTTCGCCGCAGAGGTGGGGGTGACCTTTGATCGCCTCGCCGTGGCGGCGCAAGCCTGCGGTCGGCCGGGAGTGCGGCGCATCTTGCGGGTCAGCGCGCCGACCAGCTTCGCCATGCGCTGGCTTATCCCGCGGCTGGAGCGCTATCACGCCCTGCACGCCGATATCGAAGTGGTGGTGACCACCGTCTCGACGGTGCAAGAAGCATTGCGCGGTGGCGTGGATATCGCCATCCGCCGCGGCGTGGCCCGCGAGCACCTGTGGCCGCAGCACCGGGTGGTGCCGGTGCTGGAGGATGTCGACACGCTGATCATGAGCCCGGCGCTGTTCGCCTTGCGGCCCATTCTCAAACCGGCGGATATCGAGGGGCATACGCTGCTCGCCAGCGAGACTCGCGCCGGTGATTGGGCCGGATGGCTGGAAGTGGCGGGGCTGCAACAGCTGGCCGGGCTGCCGCGGCAGATCTTCGACCACTTCTTCGTCACCCGCCAGGCCGTGGAAGATGGCCTGGGGATCGGCATAGGCCCGCTGCCCCTGTTGGGGTTGGACATTGCCAATGGTCGCTTGATGACGCCGTTGCCGGAGCTTCGGGTGCCGCGAACCGGCTATGTGGCGGTGGTACCGCAGGATGCGGGTTACCTGGTCGGTGACTTCGTCGACTGGTTGGTCGCGGAAAACAACTACCCGGCTTGGCAAGTCGATATCTGAAGCATATGCTGGTCGTATATGAAACGTATATGGTGATCCAGCATGGGCATTGTCAACATCGACGATGAGCTTCACGAACAATTGCGCCGGGCCACCAAGGTCTCTGGCCGCTCGATCAATGCGCAAGCCGCGTACTGGATCAAGGTCGGCCTGCTGTGCGAGCTGGACCCGACCCTCAGCTTCCAGGAGATCATGCAGCGTGAACTGGGCGGCGCCGGGGTTCGCGCGCAGCCGCTGGTGGTGAGTTGAGCATGGTCAAGAGCGCCCAGGAACTGGCGCTGATGGCACAGGCGGGCCGGCTGCTGGCCAGTGTGTTCGAGATGCTCGACCGCACGCCACTCGCCGGCCTGTCCACCCTCGCGGTCGATGCTTTGGTCGAGCGCTTCATCGTCAAAGATCTTCAGTCCCGGCCGGCCAGCAAGGGCCAGTATGGCTACGGGTTCGTGCTCAACTGCTCTGTGAACGAGGTGGTCTGCCACGGCGTGCCTTCGGCGGCGAAGGTGCTGCGCGAGGGCGATATCGTCAACCTCGACATCACCCTGGAGAAGGACGGCTATATCGCCGATTCCAGCAAGACTTACCTGATTGGCGAGGTCGATCCCACCGCCAGGCGCCTGGTGCAGGTCACCTACGAAGCGATGTGGAAGGGCATTCGCACGGTCAGGGCAGGTGCGCGCCTTGGCGACCTGGGGGCGGCCATCGAGCGCCATGCAAAGCGTAACGGCTATTCAGTGGTGCGGGAGTATTGCGGGCACGGAATCGGCCGGGAAATGCACGAAGCGCCCCAGGTACTGCACTTCGGCAAGGCGGGCACCGGGCTGGAACTGCGCGAGGGCATGGTCTTTACCATCGAACCGATGCTCAACCGCGGCGGGCGGCAGGTGCGCACCGAGGCCGATGGCTGGACAGTGGTAACCCGGGATGGCTCGTTGTCGGCGCAGTTCGAACACACCGTGGCGGTGACTGCAACGGGTGTTGCCGTGTTGACCTTGCGCCCGGACGAGGCGCACCTGGTCGGCCTGCCAGCCTGATTCAGGCTTGCTGTGCGAACCGCTGCGCCAGTGAAGCATCCGAGTTGAGGAAGGTACGCGCGGCTTTCAAGATTTTGTCGGACAGGGCTGTGCTGCCCACCGCCCGCGCCAGGGTCATGGCACCCACCATCAGCGAATACTCGACCAGCGCTGCCTGCCTGCGCGCAGCCTCGTCGCCGGCGGACTCGCCACCTTCGATGGTCGACAGATAGGTGTCCACCAGGCTTTGCATGCCATTTACATAGGTCTGGTGAATATCGGCCAAGGGCTGCTCCTGGGCCACGTCAGCGGACAGCGCGATCACCGCGCAGGTCTCACTGGCCGTGTCCCTTTTGGCGGTCGACAAGTAGTGGTCGATGATCGCCTTGCGCGCTTTTCTCTTCTTGCGATGGCTGGCGGCCTTTTCTTTCCAGGTCGCGGCCGAGCGTTCGAAGGCGTGGGCGCAGGCCTCATTGGCCAGGGCTTCCTTGGATTCGAAATGGCCATAGAAGCCGCCGTGGGTCAGCCCGGCCGCCTGCATGACTTCGGCTACGCTGACGCCCTTCAAGCCGCGCTCGCGGTACTGGCGGGCCGCGATCTCGATGATGGAGATGCGATTCAGCTCAGCTTGCTGTCTCGACACTCTGGGCATGTGAAACTCCGATCGGGATGAAATAGATTTCGTGCAGCATATATAACGGACTTGAGGCTGTCACCGATCGCTCATGGATTTGAGGCTTGCCAAGGAAAAATACATGATGTAAAACATCTATTAAATAGATGTTGTGATAAATCTATTTTTCCCTGCGAGCCACTGGTCCGCAACCCCAAAGCCGTTGTTTTCCAGCCCAACAACAAGGAACCATCATGCCCTTGGCCAGAATCGATGTCGCTGCTGACTGCCCCGCCGAAACCGTGAAAATCATCGGTGACGTCATCTACGACGCCATGACCCGCACCGCCAACGTGCCGGCCAACGACCGCTTCCAGATCATCAACCGCCATGCCAGCGATGAGTTGGTGTATCCGGCGGAGGGGTATCTGGGGGTGACATATACGCCGAAGATCGTCTTCATCCAGATCACCTGGAACGCGGGGCGCAGCGTTGAGGTGAAGAAAGCGTTCTACCAGGCGGTTGCCGAGGGTATCCATGCCAAGGCGGGTATTCGCAAGGAGGATGTGTGGATCAGTCTGGTCGACGTGCAGCGCGAGGATTGGTCGTTCGGGAACGGGGAAATGCATTACGCGCCGACGGCGTAGGCATGGCATTGTTGTGGCAGCAGCCGCGGTGCTCTATACCTGCAGGCGCTCTGGCAGCCACTCTCATAACCCCGTCTCCACCAGCTGGCTGAACGTCTCCAGTTCGCCAGCCTCCACATCCGACACGGCAATGAAGCGCATATGCCCCAACTGCCAGGCCACCAGGTTGTAGCCGCGCAGGGCCAGGGTTTCCCGCGGTTTGTCGGGGCCGTTGGCGGGCAGGATGAACAGGTTGATCACGTGCTTCGCATGCCCATAGGCCAGCGCTGCCGCAGGCTGATTCTGCAGGTAATCCAGGCGCCCGCCGAGCAGCGGGTAGCCCTGGGCGGCGAAGTCGTGCACCGGCGGGGCGAAGTCCAGTTTGCCGGTGAACCAGGGCTTGACCGTATGGCGGTCGGAAGAGGCGACGTCGTTGAGGTGCCCGGCCATCAGCGAGCGTACATGGCTGGCCACGGCGTCTTCCATCCAGGGTCTGTCCGCCGGCGGCGTGGCGATGTACAGCACCAGCGCCAATGCCAGGGCGGCGGCGGAAAATAGCGGTGCCAGCCAGTCGCGAACCCGTGCCAGGGGCGTGCGCCGCGTAGCGGGAGGCGAGGCAAACACGCTGCGCAGCAGCAGGTCGGGCGCGGGGTAATAGGCCGCGTGCTGTTTGACGCTGGCGCTCAGCAGCCTGGCTTGGTCGAGGGCGTGGCGGCAGTCAGCGCATTCGCACAGGTGTTCGGCCATTTCCGCACGCGCGGCGGGCTCCAGTTCGTTGTCCAGATAGCCCTGAAGGGCTACGCGCCGGGCGCTGCATCCGCGATCAGCCATGGGCATGCAACTTCAGCAGTTCGAGCTTGAGCATCGAGCGCGCCCGGGCCAGGCGCGACATCACTGTGCCCATGGGGATGTCGACCACCCGGGCGATGTCCTTGTAGGACAGGTCTTCCAGCTCCTTGAGCACGATGACTTCACGAAAGGCCGGGGCCAGGGCCTGCAGCGCCTGTTGCAGCAACATCGCGTTTTCCGCCTGCATGGCCAGTAACTCCGGGGTCTGGGCGTGGCTGAGTTCGGGGTCGTCTTCGCTGATTTCGTCGCTCACCGCCACCCAGCGGCCACCCGAGCTCGCCTTGAGCCAGCCGTAGCTCTCATGGCGCACGATGGTCAGGAACCAGGCCTTGGGGTTGCCGTCGACGAACTGGTGCACGAAGCGAAACGCCCTGAAGGCGCTGGCCTGCACCACGTCCTGGGCGGCGCTTTCGTCGCCGGTCAGCCAACGCGCCAGGTTATAGGCGGCGTCCATGTGCGGCGCGAACAATTCCTCGAATCGCTTCATGGCGGCTCCGCTCACTCATTACCTCTATAACTGCGCGGCTGCGGGTTTTATTCCCGGGAAAAGAACTGTTTTTTATCCGGAATAAAAGTCCATCGCCGCCGGTTGTAAAGGGGGAGGGCCATACCCGCCAACCGCTACCGAGGGCACCGAGATGAAACGCATTGATACCAGCATAGACAGTCCGTTGGATCCTGAACGGCGGACCCTGCTCAAGTGTTCAGCCTGGGCCGGCGCGGGGGTGATCTGGGCGCTGGTGGCCGGCGTGCCGCGGGCCTTCGCGCTGGACAGCAATGGCATGCCGGTGGATGCCGCGGCGCTGAGCAGCGGCTTTCAGTTCGTGCAGATCAGCGACTCGCACATCGGCTTCAACAAGCCCGCCAACCCGGATCCGGTGAAAACCTTGCAGCAGGCCATCGATCAGGTCATCGCGCTGCCGCAGCGGCCTTCGCTGATTCTGCATACCGGCGATATCACGCATCTATCGAAGCCCGAGGAATTCGACACCGCGGCGCAGGTTTTAAAAGGCCTGCCCGCCACCGTGCACTATGTGCCGGGTGAGCATGACACCCTTGACGAAGGCGGCGGCCAGCTTTTCCTGCAGCGCTACGGCAAGGGCACCCAGGGCAATGGCTGGTACAGCTTCGACGACCACGGCGTGCATTTCATCGCGCTGGTGAACGTGTTCAACCTGCAGGCCGGGCACCTGGCCACGTTGGGCGGCGAGCAATTGGCCTGGCTGGCCGATGACCTGCGCGCGGTGGCAACCAGCACGCCGATCGTGGTGTTTACCCATATTCCGTTGTGGACGCTGTATCAGCCTTGGGGGTGGGGAACGGAGGATGGCGACCAGGCGATTGCCCTGTTGCGCAAGTACGGTTCGGTGACGGTGCTCAACGGTCATATTCACCAGGTGATTCAGAAGGTCGAGGGCAATATCACCTTTCATACCGCGCGCAGCACGGCCTATCCGCAGCCCGCGCCCGCCTCTGCGCCTTCGCCGGGCCCGATGACGGTGGCGGCTGAGCAGTTGCGCAATTATCTGGGGATTACTGCGGTGCAGGCGACGCAGGGGGATCATCCGTTGGCGTTGATTGATTCGACGCTGGTTTGAGGGGAGGTGAGGTCATGGCAAAGCTTCGCGGTGTATTTCTTTTGACGCTGATGATTGCCGTACCGGCCATGGCCGAGGATGTGCGTATCGATATCAAGGCGTTCATGTTCGCGCCAGTGGATGTGCATATTGATGCGGGGGCGCGGGTGACCTGGTTCAACGATGACGATGATCCGCACACCGTCTCGGAGACCCACAAACTGTTCCGCTCGGGGGCGCTGGATACCGATCAGAGTTTTACCTACCAGTTCGATAGCCCGGGGACGTTTGATTATTTCTGCACGCTGCATCCGGAGATGGTCGGGAAGATTGTGGTGGGGGCGGGTCAGTAGGTGGGCTTGATACTGTTTACTTAGCTGTATGGACCCGCAAACTCGCTGCGCAGCAGCGTGATGACGTTCTCGATGGATGGGCCTTGTACCGGTGGGGGAGTGGGGCGTTCACAGAACTCGCGCCAGACGAAGAGCGTCAGTTCCGCACCATCGGTCTGGGGTGGTGTGCTGTCGAGCGAGCCGAAGGTTTCTAGCAGTCGGTATCTTTCGTCGCGCCAGAACATTGCTTCTACCCACGCGTAAATTGCGATGAAGTGGAAATGAATGGAGTAGCCCGAGCCATGGCCGAAGCGGCCGATGTAGAGTCTTTTTGGCTGCAGATGCGCTTCGATGTGTTGCTGGATTTTGGCCTGCCATACACCCAACTCGGCCAGCGCTTCGGCGGGCAGCGCCGCCAGGGAGCAGGTCATCTGTTTGGCGCTGAGCATCAGGTAGCCGGGCAGGGCGGTGTCAATCCGATGGTTGATGGTCCAGTGCTTCGACTCGTGGATGATGAAGCGAGCGGGGATTTCCATGCAGTGACCTGGAGTGAGCGATGGTGCAGCGTAGCAAGTGCTGGGGGTAATGTCCGCTACTGGCCGGAAGTAGCAGGTTCAATAGTTACTCTAGCCTCGCCAGTGAGGCGGACTTTGATTAGCCCCTTTGGCATCGATATCGGTGTAGCTCTGCTTGCGAGTCGGCCTTGGGGTTCCCGCCCGCCCTTGGCCCTTCGCTGCGCTACGG
>Ga0308164_10004186_pt1 | contig 12386 bp, 12 predicted proteins | sample PhyTR2_FD_201031 | JGI IMG/M metagenome (GOLD analysis project Ga0308164, IMG submission 201031) | Phyllosphere microbial communities from UC Gill Tract Community Farm, Albany, California, United States - DLSLT.R2 | ecosystem: Host-associated > Plants > Phyllosphere > Unclassified | place: USA... | reverse complement strand
GAATCGCTATACAGATCAAAATTACACTTATGACTAATGAAAAGCATGACACGATTGCAAGTAGCTTAAAATCCCGCAGATTTCCGCTTCGGTGTTCCCGCCATGCCGCATACATCAGACAAAGAGCCATCGATGAAATTACAAACAATAAGCCGTTCATATGAATAGTTCCATCAAAATGGACCCGTAAATTGTAATGGTTCAAGTCTGGCTACTCCCAGTCCAGAGCTCCCTTTTTCCACTCAAACGCCAGGCCCACAGTCAAGATGCCAAGGAACACCATCGCTGCCCAGAAACCCGGCATTCCCACATCCTTTAACGAAACGGCCCAAGGGACAAGAAACGCAACTTCTATATCAAATAAAATAAAGAGCATGGCAACAAGGTAAAAACGAATGTTGAACTTCATACGAGCGTCTCCAAACGCTTCGAATCCGCATTCATATGGCGAAAGCTTCTGCTGATCCGGTTTGTGTGGTCCGATCAGGCGGCCAAGTACTTGAGGAATGACGCCGACGAAAATACCGACGAGAATAAAAAGAAGTACTGGGAAATAATCGTCAACGTTCATATGCCATGGGGAGTGATTAAATTAAGAATCAAAAATCCAACGTTCATTCAAAGCGTAAATCTCACTTTTAACGTACGCCGATGGCAGTGGGATGGCATATCATGCGCGAACGCTGCTGTATTTCCCTTCCTATATTCACGCTCCTGGTAGGTGGGTACTGGCCATTACTATCAGCGTTTCTATTTTCTGCTAAAAGGGCTTGGCGGATGGATACAGCTGGGCGTCCACAGTGCAGTTTTTAAAATCGCTAATCGAGCGCAAACCGGATCTGATGTAGACCGATTCGCTGCCATCCACACGGACGTTGGGTCTATCGAAGCACCACAGTCTGTAATATCTCGAATTTCGTAAATGTCGCTGGCATGACGAAACGCGCAGCGAAGCTCCGGCAAATTCGATCGCCGCAGGAGGCATTTGGGCAATACCAGCAGTATTTGACATAGGGAATGTTTCGCTCCTGTTTGATTGCTCTCAGTATCTTCGAATTGGGCTGGCAATACATCAGCGCTGCTTCGTAGTGGTATCCCTTACTGCCCCGAGCCTGCGCATCGCGGGTGCGCGGGCTCATGCGATGAAAACCACGACAGCAATCCAGAAAAATCTTCTCGATACGGCAGAGACTCGATTCACTAACCTGCAGTTTGCCCACCTCAACCGGTGAGTATGAGGACGATAGGGGTGCGAAAACGTAGCCGCTCATGCCGGTTTCCCAATTGTCCGGTATTAGTGAGAAAGTCGAACAGCTACATGTGCGGACTAGGCCGCTGACTACCTAACGCGCATGCGCATCATTGGACCGAACCGTCGGCAGGTAGCATCATGCAGCTACAGAAGTAGAAAATCGGACCTCAAACACGTCAAATCAGCACGGATCGTCAGGCGGTCTCAGGAGCGGACAGCGGCAGGAGAATGTTTTGTGCTTTTCGAGCAAGCGGCATCGCTTGCACAGAGGGGGTTTCGGCGACCTGTCAGTGTGCAACGCAGGCTGAAAAATCGACGCAATCGCCCACCCGAATTCTCTACGAGACGCAAAACCCATATTTTGATCCAACCCGTCCATAGAAAACTGCCGCCGCACGGCAGTCCCATTGTTTACCGTAGCTTTAACTTAATGTGCGCATCGGCGGGAAACCGAGCGACGATTCTGGGAGCAAATCGCAACAGGCATTACCAGTGAGAAGGCTGCAGAGGCAGTCGGCGTGTCGCCGGCAGTAGGCACGCGCTGGTTCCGTCATAATGGCGGCAAGCCACTTTCCATGTTGAGCCCGATATCCGGGAGGTATTTGTCGTTCGTGGAGCGAGAAGAGATTGGACTGCTTTCGTGCCAAGGTGTTGCGATACGAGAGATTGCACGCCGTATCGGACGCTGTCCATCAACGGTTTCGCGGGAACTAACACGTAACGCTGCAACTCGTGCCGGCCGACTTGAGTATCGGGCTTCGGTTGCGCAGTGGAAGGCGGAGCTGGTTGCCAAACGACCCAAGGCATCCAAACTGACAACTAATCCACGGTTGCGCCAGTACGTGCAAGAACGGCTGGAGGGCAAGGTTCGCGACGCTAAGGGCCGTCACGTTTCTGGACCTGTGCAAGCGCCGTCCATAGGAAGAAACAAGCCGCATCGCAGTGACCGCAAATGGGTCAATGGCTGGTCGCCCGAACAAATTTCCAACCGATTGCAGACTGACTTCCCGAATGACGAATCCATGCGCATTTCTCACGAAGCCATTTACCAGGCTCTCTACATTCAGGGCCGAGGGGCTCTCAAGCGTGAACTGGTTAGCTGTCTACGCAGCGGACGGGCGTTGCGCGTGCCCAGAGCCAGGGCACAAGCGAAGGCCTGGGCACACGTTAGCGAGGAGGTGATGATCTCTAACCGGCCTGCAGAAGTGCAGGATCGCGCTGTTCCGGAGCATTGGGAGGGTGACCTGATCATCGGCCTGAACCGGTCCGCGATTGGAACGTTGGTTGAGCGCTCAAGCCGATTCACCATGCTTGTTCACTTGCCTCGCGAGCAAGGTTACGGGCTAATTCCCAGAACAAAGAATGGTCCTGCGCTGGCTGGCTACGGCGCTATCACGATGGCCAACGCGCTCAAGAAGACCGTGACTGACATGCCTGCCCAGTTGTGGCAGTCATTGACCTGGGATCGTGGCAAAGAACTCTCTGATCACGCCCGCTTTACGGTCGAGTCCGGGGTGCAGGTGTTCTTCGCTGACCCGCATAGTCCATGGCAACGCGGCACAAACGAGAACACAAACGGCCTTCTGCGGCAATACTTCCCAAAGGGTACCGACCTGTCTCGTTGGAGCGCTAGAGAGCTCCAGGCAGTGGCTTACACATTGAACACCAGGCCGCGGAAAACGCTTGGCTGGAAGACACCGGCCGAAGCACTGGACGAGTACCTAAAATCTGTTCAACAATCTAGTGTTGCAACGACCGGTTGAATCCGTCCAATATGCCAGCCGGGCTTACCGGAAGCTGGCCGCGTCCTTCGGCATGACGATGTCGATGAGTCGGCGTGCCAATGCCTGGGACAATGCACCGATGGAGAGCTTCTTTAAGACCTTGAAGGTCGAGCGCGTCTACCAGACACGTTACGAAACGCGAGCCCAGGCTCGCTTGGATATCGTTGACTGGATAGAAGGATATTACAATCGCCAACGGCTTCACTCCTCGGCCGGATACTGCACCCCAGTCCATGCCGAGGAGTTGCTCTTTGTTGCATGAACTGCTGTACGTGAAAACGAGGCAAGGTCATCTTTGATCTTCCCTCAGACAGCCGCATCCAAGATCTTGCCCCAGCCCTTACCAAGGTGACACCAACCACTCCGGGTTCTCATGTGCGTTCGGAGGAGCACACGGGGGCAATCAAAAGGTCACATTTGCTCTCGCTGATCATTCGTCGCTTGACGTCCCCTATGAGCAATTCACTGAAACGAGAGCGTCCATGCTTTCCGATGGCGATTAGATCTATGTTGAGTTTATCTGCAAAAGCTTTTAAGATGCCGACCGTCGTGCCGTATTGCACAACAGGAGACATTAAATGTTTCTCCTTGCCTAGACTGGCAATAAATTGGTTAAGCTGTACTGCGGCGTTATCCCTAGCCCGAGTGCGATACCCGGCCATGATCTCAGGGGCGATCCCTGAATCCCACAGCATGCCTTCCCCGACAATCCGGAACGCATGCAAGTACGTAAAATGCGCGCCTGGTGCAATGCTCAATGCGACCTTTGCGGCTTCCATCGATTCTGCCGAAAAGTCAGTTGCAATCAAAACACGCTCGTAGTACCGCGACGGCGTCTGCTTTACAAGCAAGACTGGCCGCTTACTTGCTCGCACCAAATCGATTATTTGGCGCTGCGCAAACAGGTGCGAAAGCAAGCTTTCTTTTTCGGAGGCTACGACGATAAGGTCTGCTGCGTCCTCGACGGACCTTTGGCTGAGGGCACGCGAAAGCTTTCCGCAGGCCACTGTGCGTCGCCAAACCAAGTCTTTTTTGCGGAGCGACGATTTGCCGCCGTGGCGAAAAGTGGCAGGGAAGAGCTCGTGTGAGCGGATCATCATTTTGGCAGTGCTTGTCGAATGCATTCCTTCTAGTGGTTTGTCCGTTGTAGTGGCCGGCTCCATGAACTCAATTGATTCGACCCCTGCGATCGCGCTGACCATCACTGCGCGATGCTCAGCGCGATGACCGGCTTCTGAATAATCAGTGCCTACGAGTATTTTCTTGATTGTCCTCACAATCCAGACCCTCTTCCCATTCGTCAAATATCTTTCAAAAAGTTTCGGCGACGACGGCCACGACCAATAGAAGCGTCAACTTGCAAGCCAGTGCAAACCGAACTCGCGCCCGGATGCGACGCCCCCTTAGAACCATGATGTCCGCGAACCGGCGCTTACTAACGCGCGTGAGCCGCAACTTCGCACGCAGACCGGCGTCCTCCGATGAGTGCCCAAGGATACCCATGTAATGCACCTCGTTTAGACCGTAATGAATGAAAAGACGAACGCCTTCTTAAGGGTGCGCGGCACGCTTTTCCCTGTCTACGGGTGCAACGTGTCTAGCCAAATGGTTCCCATCCGTGGCAGGCGCAATGAGAATGTCACACTGCGTCTTTTGCAACAGCTGTCGCATTAAACATCTCGTCAGGAGACTCCACAAACCCGCGCCAGCGCGCTTTCCGATAACAATCAAATCTGCGTCAATCCATGATGCGTATGTCAGGATGGTTGAGTACGCCGTACCATGAACGACATAGTTTTCAACCGCGGCGGTGCTGTGCAGCGACTCGACGAAATGCGCGAGGTTTTGAGTTGCACGGTCTGCCGCTTCTGAATGGTACCGCTTGATTACATTCGATCTTAACCCGAGCTCATGCATCAGCATTTCATCTGGCAGCGTGTAGGCATGCACAGCAGAAAATTTTGCCTCGGGTGCGAAGCTCAGAGCCGCCAACGCCGCTGCCTTCGATGCGATTGAAAAGTCAGTCGCAATCATTACTTTGCGATAGCGATTGTCCACTTGATTCTTGACGACTAACACCGGACATGTCGCGCGACGGGCAATGTTAGCCGCTTGAAAGCCGTGGATCAGCCTCGTTAAAAAATTTCCATGCGGCATAGAAATGATGAGAAAATGTGCACCAAGGCGAGCGGCCCTCGCCGTAATGCCAGACGCATCAGCGTTCGCCTGCAGGAGGCGCCAGAATTTGTTCAGACGTCCCTTGACTTGCTCGATTCCAAGAGCAGAAATGGGTAACGCTGACTTGTCGCGTGTTTGCTTGCAAGCGCTTACGACCACGATTTCTCGATTCAATCTCCGGCCAATGGCAAGAGCACGCGCTTCGGCACGATGACTCGGTGCGACGTGGTAATTTGTCAGTAAAATAATTGGCGAATGGCTCATTTTGGTCTCTCGCGGCAAATGGTGTTCCCGTGTCCCTCTCTTCGACTGATAGTGCAAGCGCACTGGGCGTCACAGATCCCTTAGGCGTTCATGGCCCGCTCATGCGGCGAACGCCTTCAGGCCGCCACACGATGCATGGAATTCACGCCGATGACTTCTACCATTTCTGTGCGTCCACCAGAAAGCGGGGTAGATACGATGTCGAAGACTCGGACTCCGATCAGTGCCATGGCGAATGGCGTCAGCACGCAATTCATCAGGGCCAAGTCTTTTTTTTCCAGAGGAAAAACAATGGCCGCAGAACGGATTTCTTCTTCGCCCACGACTCGATACGCCACCATTGAATTCAGTCCGACGTAACCCGCCGGATCAATGTTGTCGGGTAAAAGAATTGCCGCCGAAAGCAGGCAAACCAAATCTTCGGCGCGATTAAATACCACATCGCGCAGACGCAAATTTTCCTCCGCCAGCCAAGCCAAACAGGTCGCGTCTTGTTGGGTTAAAAAGCGTTGGTTAGTCATGCCTGGCTCCTGTAATTCGTGACTTTTATTTCCATCGTTTTAAAATATTACCGGTGTTATTATGATTAACCGAGCCTTAATCTGCAATTCGGGATCAGCGTAGGTCTTTCCCTTATGGCGAAAGGGCCACGTGACCCGTGTATCGTGTCTCGGCCGGCTGGCTAATTTTAAAACTGCCCCTTTTCCGCAAAAAAATACCAACGTTCTTAGCGGCACAGCCACACCGCATAAAACCGACAGGCAATCCGAAAATCGCCATCGGGACAACCAAGACCCGGCGAAAGACGGCAAGAAATAGTCGGAGCCAGGCAACCGCTACAGCAATGGTGGCTACTGAGCTATTGTCCAGAAATGTGCATGAGTGCAAAATTTTTTCGCAGCAACAGCGGTTGTCGGTGAACACCTTCGGGGAACACGTAAGGGAATCTCTAATTCCAATAATCGCTGCTTCAAGGGATACTTTCGGATAAGAATATTGAGACGAGCACCAGACTGCTCAATGCAGCTATAGCAGCCCATATCGGAATCGATCTAACCACTAATAGCCCTGGAGATCCGCGAGAGCAGATTGAAATACAGACCGTACTTCGGATGGGCGCCACCGTATGAATAGGACTGCTGTTTCTATTTTTGGATAACTTTGAGACGGTTTATTTGGACACATCACCTAATATATGGAAGCCAAATTTTTATTATAAAGCACCAAATCCTGGAAAGGCGGCTTAAGCATTAATAGGAAGACGAAAGCATTAAGCCCGGTTTAAATGACCCAAGAAGCCATCAGTCAACGTAGATCGCACATTTTGCCCCGTAGTCGACCTTGCATCGAATCTAGAAGGAGCGTTCCTATGAACGAGGAATTAAATTTGAAGCGTGAGGGTATCGAACACCAGATCACGTTTCTTCGAGACGAAGTGAGCGCCATTCTGCATCAAATGGACATCCTAAAGATCAGGATTGCAAGAGACATCAGAAATGCACAGCAATATTCCTTGAGTGAGGTCGCGTTAACTATGCTGCCGCTGAAGGATGCGTTTGAAAAATCGCTCGCAGTGGACACATCCGACATTGAGGCATTGCGAGAAGGGATTGTACTGTCGCTCCAGTTGATGCGGACGGCTTTCAATAAAACTGGAATAACGGAAATTTCGCCGCTGCCAGGGGAACAATTCGATCCGCGAAAACATCACGCCTTATCGCAGGTAAAAGTTGACCGATCGCCTTCCTATATCGTCGAGCTGGAAAAAAAGGGTTACGAGATTGAAGGGCGGCTGCTGCGGCGCGCGTTGGTCGTCATCAAGTCCGACGATTCAATCACTCCTGCTTAATCGTTTTAGGGTATTTCCCTAGCGTAAGGGTAACGCGTAGGCGATCTCACGCATAGGAAAAAATTTCTACAGCTGCCATACTGTTTTAGAGTCAGCGTGACGACCACGCCTCTTGCATGTCGTTTAATCCAAACGGCGGAATAACGCGCGATTGAAGATCGAAGAGGATGGCTGTTCCAAACTTCTAAAGCTAGGCGCTTGGCAGCATAGCCTGAATGCTGCCACCCAATAAATTGGTCCGATATTAGAAATAAAAATCTACAAAACTCTTGAAAAGAATTTTTTATGAATGGCAACCAAAGCGAGTTTTATTCCTGGCTAGACAACGATCTGGCAATAAAAGATATATTGCATTGCACCGCCGAAATCACGCAACTCGATTTCGCTTCCATCGTTCGCATACATGAACAAACGTGGACGGCATGCGCAGTCCACAGCAAGATCAAAGCCCCCTTCAAAGTGGGCGACGCCTTGGTTGACGATCTTAACCTAAAGCACAAATTACGCGATGAAATCCGTCCCTTCGTAATGGGCTCAATAATTCGTCAACCATTTGGCAGCGATAATATTACCAATCTTCAAAAAGAAGATCGGGTGCTCATGTCAGTTCCCATAAAATGTTCGGCGAAGAACTTCAGCGGTATTCTATATGCGCAAGCACCGCGGCAAAAAAAAATTTTTGAAGACAGCATGGTTCGTACATTACAGGTGTTTGCAGAAATGATATCGTTAAAGATTGAGATGTATCAGGGAGGGGAGACAAAAGCAGATGCCACCATTGCTTCCGTTGACCCTCTTGAAATTCGAGAACAATTGGTTACGATTCTAAGTCATGATTTACGGACTCCCATACACGCAATTGGAATGGGAACACATATATTACTGCAACGGGATCAGTTAGCTGAAAATAGGGAGATTGTTGAAAGAATCGACCGTAGCACAAAGCGCATGGGGAAGTTGATCGACAACATTTTGTCGTTCGCCCACGGCCGCCTCAGCGAAGCGATCCCGGCCAACAAAGTATATTGTGATTTATTTTCCAAAAATCTGAAAAATGTTGTGGATGAGTTGCGGTATTTATATCCCAAACGTACCGTATTAGAAAAAATCGATGATGCCGGCAGTGTTTATTGCGACATCGGACAAATTGCCCAAATGTTATCAAACTTAGGCAGCAACGCTCTGAAATATAGTCCGCCCGACTCGATTGTCGACATTGCTGTCTCCACGCGTGAACACACAATTATAATTTCGGTCACAAATTATGGAAAACCAATATCAAATGAAATCATCCCGCGCCTATTTAGGCCGTATTGGCGTGCCGCCCAGGATCCCGCTTCTCCCGGACTGGGGCTAGGTTTATACATTGTCCACGAAGTCGTCAAAGCGCATGGCGGTGGCATCGATGTGCAGTCAACTGCTGAAACTGGCACAACTTTCACTGTCACGATTCCGCGGAATAACTTGGATGGCTAAGAAAGATCGGAACGCTCACCCACATCAAATTGTCACTCCCATCGTGACTTGTTGCGCAGTTCGTTTAAAGCGTTTATTGCGAAGCTGTTCGGGCAAATGAAGATTTGCCGAGACTACTCAGACTAAACAATACCAGACAGGCGATGGCTGCAGACGCATCCATACCATCAAGCGCTGAACGAATGCCACCGACTGATGGGCGTTCGGTTTGTTTAACAAGCGGGAGATTAGCATAAACGTTTTGTACGAGGATGCAATTCGGCGCGGGCATGCTTTCACGAAGTCGTGCCGCTGCTTTTTCAACAGGCAGCGACTTGCGGACCGCTCCATACAGCCAAGCAAAAACACTGTCTTAAAGGCCCCGATTTCTCTAAAAATGCTACCGACCATTCGCTGCCTCCCGCGGCGTCCGCGGCGTCCGCGGCGTCCGCATCGTGGCGATGCTGGCGATACATGCCAGGCGAATCCACCGGCAGCACCCATTCTTGTAACAAACAACGCACCGTCAGTCTGACACTTCTCCGGTGAGTAAGTCTGCTTAAAAGCCAGCGGGGAACAGATAGTTACCTCGTGCGCGATTGTGTCTGGCGTCTGAAGGTTCTAGCAAGTCGCGACGGACTGCTCCAATCATTCCATGATGGCGCGCACCACCTTGAAGCGTCGCTTTGGCAGTCGGTTTATCCATCTGTACGGCATGACGAGTTTAAGTGCCATTTTTACATCGAATAAATAGCTTCCTGTGGCGGTGCGCAGCATTTGTTGATTGCCGGCGCCAGCCAAATGCAGATTGGATGCGCCGGTCCATCAGGCAGCCGGTGGTTCACCCCCCGCTTAGCGCCTTAACACTGCTGACCTTGACAAACGGGTCGCCCTGCCCCGCCACGCCGATGCGTCGGTACAGCACAGCGGAAACGGGATACTGGTTAGCCCATCGACAGGTTTCAAAAAAGCCTGCAGGGAACGACAGACGGCAATGTCGGCATTCCCAGGCGCTACAATTTTGAGGGAAGAATCTAGAATCAACCCAGCCAAACATGTTCGATTCGAACGACGGTGTCATTGTTCTGCAACGACCACGTCGCGACGCGATTGCGAATTCCAACACGTGCACCGCGCGCTGATCGCCATGTTCAGCTGGCTTGGATCTTCCCAACTATCTTCAAGGGTAACTCAGCAATCATTCATCTCTTGATTAGCCTTTCTTAATCGAGCGGAAAAGAAACTTATGAATTGATAACGCTGTTCAATTGCATAAATGCCCTCTTGTGAATAGCGTACCGCATAGGCGGCAACATGAGGTTTTTAAGTAATTCCTTGTGCGAGCATGGCGTCAGCCACCTTGACGAACCCGGCTATATTTGCGCCTTGCACGTAGCTGACATTGCCGTCGGAGCGCGTCCCATACCGTACACATGCAGTGTGGATACCCTGCATAATTTGCCGCAGCCGTTCGTCCACCTCTTCACGCGGCCACGACATGCGCACAGCGTTCTGGCTCATCTCGAGCCCTGAGGTGGCCACACCTCCCGCGTTGCTTGCTTTTCCTGGTGCATAAAGCACCCCTGCTTCTTCAAAAAGTTTAACAGCCTCGGCGGTCAAGGGCATGTTGGCCCCCTCTGCCACGCAAAGCACGCCATTTCGGATCATGCTACTAGCGTCGTTCTTACTGAGTTCATTCTGCGTTGCGCAGGGCAAAGCGACGTCGACCGGAACATGCCAAGGCGTTGCCCCGGCAACAAACTGTGCACCGATCTGCTTTGCATAATCGCTTACCCGGCCGTACTCCTGATTTTTGACCTGCATGAGAACAGCGAGCTTTGCTGGCGTGAAACCACTTGGATCGATGACCGTTCCGCTCGAATCTGAAACGGTGAGGACCGCGGCGCCAAGTGCCATGGCTTTTTCTACAGCATATTGAGCAACATTGCCGGAGCCGGATACGCTCACGCGCAAGCCTTCGAATGAACGACCGCGCGTCTTTAACATCTCTTCTGCAAAATATACGGTGCCGTATCCCGTTGCTTCCGGACGGATAAGTGATCCACCAAGGCTCAAACCCTTACCAGTAAAAATGCAGTCAGCGCGATTCGTGAGTTTTCTCATCATGCCGTTCATATACCCGATTTCACGGCTGCCAACCCCAATGTCGCCAGCGGGGATGTCAGTATCCGCGCCTATATGGCGGAACAACTCGCTGACGAAAGCTTGGCAGAATCGCATTATCTCCCTGTGGCTTTTTCCCTTCGGGTCAAAATCGGCGCCACCCTTTCCGCCCCCTATCGGAAGCGTCGTCAGTGCATTTTTGAAAGTCTGCTCAAACGCCAAGAATTTTAGGACCGAAAGATTAACGGAGGGATGAAACCGCAAGCCGCCTTTAAAAGGTCCAATCGCCATACTATGTTGAACGCGATAACCCCGATTGACTCGCACGTGACCTTGATCATCGACCCAGGTGACCCGAAACATTAACACCCGCTCAGGCTCGACTAGCCGTTCGAGCAAGCTTTCTTTCGCATAATGCGGATGTTTTTCGATATACGGCCACAGACTTTCTAATACTTCTGTGACGGCTTGTAGAAACTCTGGTTGGCCTGGATTTCGGTCTTCAAGTTGTTGCAGAAATTGCTGAATGGTAACGTTTTTCATAAAAACATTTCTTAAAATAAGCCGGTAGGGCGTCGTACCGACCGTCACCTCGCCTGAATTTTATGGTGGATTATGTTCGAGCCCGCGTCTGAGTCGCTGCCTGCAACGCTTCCCGATCCAACCGAAGGGTTGCGTGGCGAAGCAAACGCTATAGAATTTACCGAGAGCACAGCAACCGGTTGACGCGGATTAATGCTTGTTATTTCAAACTACAATGCCCGCCACGCGCGTCAACTCGGCTCTGACTACCCAATGACGGCATGCAATTCCGAACAGCGGCAAGATCCCGACCAGGCCGGAATAACCTAACAAAGCGTCTCCTGCATGCCAGGCGGCAGGTCGTTGGTGTCAGATACCTTCAGATAGTTTTAAAGCGATCGAGAACAGCATCAATCAATCGCTCTGTTATTAACTTATGAAATCGGCGATGAAGGCCGAATCGATTCCGTCATAGACGGAGTTAAACGGGCGTAGGATATTTGCAGCATAATTACCTTAATGTCCAGCTAAGCACGCGTCGCGGAACCTTGGGCTTGAAAGCTTTGCCCGTACCAAGAGTGTCAGTTCGGGCAGCGTTCAATAAGGCCTTTCCTAGTGCGAACGCAGTCTGTATGTTTAGCCGTAATGTATACATGACTTGTCCATGCTGCAGCACTTGCGGCCCGGTGTGAAGCAGGAAGCCAGTACTGGCACAGACGGTCAGTACAAACTGCAGCGGTACTCGCGAACCAACATTGTGAGGAGGGGCGGGATAGCAGATTGCTGGCCGGTTCGTTGCGACTGCATTCACGCATTTATATTGGCGCTACGCTCAGGCTGATTCACGACATTCTTGATACGCACTTTGATAAGGCCGCCACCCGGCCGAGGCCATTCGATCGCATCCCCGACTGCCAAGCCAAGCAGTGCACTTCCGACCGGCGCCAGGATTGAAATG
>Ga0308164_10004185_pt1 | contig 12389 bp, 9 predicted proteins | sample PhyTR2_FD_201031 | JGI IMG/M metagenome (GOLD analysis project Ga0308164, IMG submission 201031) | Phyllosphere microbial communities from UC Gill Tract Community Farm, Albany, California, United States - DLSLT.R2 | ecosystem: Host-associated > Plants > Phyllosphere > Unclassified | place: USA... | reverse complement strand
AGTTGTCCAGGAGCATCGAGCCGGTGTCGATGTAGCGAATCACCACGCCTGGCAGTTCGCTGGGCAGGTCGATCAACAGCGGCAGGCCGGTGACTTTCGCCAGTGCCATCAAGGCTATCGTGACGACGAACAGCACTAGGGTGTGAGTCATGTAGATAGAGAAAGACAGCATGCCAGCCCACTTGAAAGGCGCCGTGCGCAGCAGCGTCGACAGCCAGCCGGCTTCAAAAGCGAAAATGCCAATGATCACGCAGAACAGCAGGCTCAGGGAGATGTTCTGCGACGGCTCGCTGTAAGTGACGGCCAGATATACCGTCAACAGGCCTAGCGCTTCCAGGAGTGTGGCCCAGCGCGGGTCGATGTTCAGAACCATGGGCAGGTTCTTGAACCGGTCGTACAGTCGATACGTCATGATCCCGCTGAAAAAGCAGCCCAGACCGATCAGTGCCCCTTCGCTGAACAGGCCGCTCTTGAAGTACAACGCCAAAAAGGCCACCACTGCAATCACGGCAAAGATCTGGCGGGACGTGCCGGGAAGGCCTGCCGCGATCAAGGCGAATATCAGGTACAGATAGAACTCGACGCTGATGCTCCATGACGGGAAATTGAACGACATCTGGTTGAAACCCGACCACCAGGACTGCAACAGCAACAGGTTGGGCAGGATCTCGCTCGGGGCCTTGGCCCCGGTAAAACTCGCTACCGAAAAGCTCAGGCCCCGCTGCTCGACCACCAGTTTCAGGCATTCGAACAACAATGCGATTCCCAGCGTCGCCAGGTGCAGCGGGTACAAGCGGCAAATTCGCGCGATGACGAAGCGTTTGAACTGCGCTGCGGTGCCCAGCCGGTCGGCATAGATGTGGTAAAGCACGAAGCCGCTAAGGACGAAGAAAAAATTCACCAGGTAGTTGGCGTGTCTGAAGAACGCCAGTTCGGTAAAGCTCTGCACTGCGTGGGAGTGATGCACGATCACCGCCAGCGCGCAGAGCCCGCGAAAGCTGTCGAGCACGAGAAATCGCTTCATGGCACTTGGGTCCTTGAACGTGTGATGAGGCTGCAGGGCAGGTGGGGCAAAGCGGTACGACTAGTGGAAACCTGTGGGAGCGAATTCATTCGCGAAAGGCCAGTACATTCAGCAGTAGATATGGGGCGATTGTAAGACAGCGTTGGCGAATGAATTCGCTCCAACGCATATCCATGCCGACAGAAACTATTCCAATTTGGAGGGTTAGCGAGTGGGGGTAGGAGCGAACTTGTTCGCGAGGCAATGTACCTGGCGACACCAACAGAATGTCTCGCCAACAAGTTGGCTCCTACCCGGGCAGCGTTCGCTGGCTAACGGCACCGGCTCTGACATTGGAGCACGTTACCACCACGGCGATTACGCCGAGGCAGGGGAGAAGCGGGAGGATTTGCAGTATGCGACAGGTCTCAAATCAAATGCCAGTGTGATTTTCGTCCCTATATATGGGATGTCAAATTACATATTGAGATTTGGTGATTGTTGGGCTTATAGTCTGCCTCGCACTCACTGCTCAAAAAATAATAGGTGAAGCGATGCAGGCGCATTTGATCGCGCTCGATTGGGGGACCACCTCACTTCGGGCTTATCGACTCGGTGAACAAGGCCGGGTTCTGGAACAACGCTCCTTGAGCGCGGGCATCATGCAATTGCCCACCACGCCCAGAGTGATCCGCGGTGCAATGTGCAGCGACGGTTTTGAACTGGCGTTTGACGAGGCCTGTGGCGACTGGCTCGATGCTCAGCCAGAGCTGCCGGTCATTGCCTGCGGCATGGTCGGCAGCGCCCAGGGTTGGCGCGAAGCGGCGTATCGCGAAACTCCGGCCAGTGTCGCAGGCCTTGGAGCGGCACTGCAGACCGTGCGCAGTCAGCGTGGTGTCGACGTCCACATCATTCCCGGTGTGCTCCAGCGCTCCGCGCTGCCGAATGTAATGCGGGGTGAAGAAACCCAGGTGTTGGGTGTGCTCGCCGGGCTGACCGCCGCCGACGCGCTCAAGTCTGTGCTGATCGGCTTGCCCGGCAGCCACTCGAAATGGGTTCAGGCCGCTGACGGCTGCATCGTTCATTTCGATACTTTTATGACCGGCGAAGTGTTCGCCGCGTTGAGCAACCACACGATTCTTGGCCGGACCATGGCCCGCAGCGATAACTTCGACGAAGTGGCGTTTGATCGCGGCGTTGCGGTTGCCTTGTCTGCCGAAGGCGCGGCCGGGCCGTTATCGACGATCTTCAGCTGTCGCACCCTGGGCCTCACCGGTCAGCTGTCTGCCGACGCTCAGCCTGATTACCTGTCCGGGGTGCTGATTGGCCATGAGCTGGCATCCCTGGCAGCCATGCAGAACTCCCTTCATCCGCAACTGCCCGCTGTGATTCTGTTGGGCGGCGAGCAGCTGTGTGCGCGTTACTCCCGTGGGCTCAAGGCCTGCGGATTTACTCAGGTGACGGTGGCCGAGCAGGCAACCGAGCGCGGTCTATGGCAAGTGGCAAGCAATGCCGGCTTGCTCGCATCCACTGAAAAAGAGGTCTGAAATGCTCAAGCAAGCGCTGGTTCAAAACGGTCTGATCGCCATCCTGCGCGGTTTGCGCCCGGAAGAGGCGCCCGCCGTTGGCGATGTGTTGTACAAAGCCGGCTTCCGCGTCATCGAAGTGCCGCTCAATTCACCACAGCCTTACGACAGCATTCGCCTGCTGCGTCAGAGCCTGCCTGCCGATTGCCTGATCGGCGCGGGAACGGTGCTGACAGCCCAGCAAGTGAATCTGGTCAAAGAGGCCGGCGGTCAGGTGATCGTCATGCCCCACAGCGATCCCAAGGTGCTGCGTGCGGCCAAGGAGGCGGGTTTGTTCCTGTCCCCCGGCGTCGCGACCCCGACTGAAGCTTTCGCTGCCCTCGATGAAGGCGCTGACGTGCTCAAGCTGTTTCCTGCCGAGCAGATGAGTCCGGCGGTGGTCAAGGCCTGGCTGGCTGTGCTGCCGGTTGGCACCGTGCTGATCCCGGTAGGCGGTATCACGCCGGACAACATGAAGGTTTTCCTTGATGCCGGCGTAAAGGGCTTTGGTCTGGGCTCCGGACTGTTCAAACCCGGGATGAGCGCCGCTGATGTCGCGGAGCGCGCCGACGCTTATGTCCGAGCGTGGAAACAGCTGACTGAAAGCTTCTAACAAAGACAGTTCGAGATAAACAGAGCGCTCCAGGCGCCATATCCAATAAGAGAATCGCACACATGAAAATCACCAAACTCACGACATTCATCGTTCCGCCGCGCTGGTGTTTCCTCAAGGTCGAGACCGATCAGGGCATTACCGGCTGGGGCGAACCGGTGGTTGAAGGCCGCGCCCACACGGTCGCTGCGGCGGTTGAAGAACTCTCTGATTATCTGATCGGCAAAGACCCGCGCAACATCGAAGATATCTGGACCGTGCTCTACCGTGGCGGTTTCTATCGTGGCGGCGCGGTGCACATGAGTGCCCTCGCCGGGATCGATCAGGCGCTGTGGGACATCAAGGGCAAGCACCTTGGTGTCTCGGTCAGCGACCTGCTCGGCGGGCAAGTGCGCGACAAGATTCGCGTGTATTCCTGGATCGGTGGAGACCGTCCTGCTGACACTGCCCGCGCTGCGAAAGAGGCGGTGGAGCGGGGCTTCACGGCAGTCAAGATGAATGGCACCGAAGAACTGCAGTTCCTCGACACCTTCGACAAGGTCGATCTGGCACTGGCCAATGTCGCCGCGGTGCGCGATGCAGTGGGCCCGAATGTGGGTATCGGCGTCGACTTTCATGGCCGGGTCCACAAACCCATGGCCAAGGTGCTGATGAAAGAACTGGACCCGTACAAGCTGATGTTCATCGAGGAACCGGTGCTCAGCGAAAACTATGAGGCATTGAAAGAGCTTGCGCCGCTGACCAGTACGCCCATTGCCTTGGGCGAGCGCTTGTTCTCTCGCTGGGATTTCAAACGGGTGCTGAGCGAAGGTTACGTGGACATCATCCAGCCCGATGCCTCCCATGCCGGCGGGATCACCGAAACCCGCAAAATCGCCAACATGGCCGAAGCCTACGACGTGGCGCTGGCGTTGCACTGCCCGCTTGGCCCTATTGCCCTGGCGGCATGTCTGCAGCTGGATGCGGTCTGCTACAACGCGTTCATTCAAGAGCAGAGCCTGGGCATCCATTACAACGAGAGCAACGACCTGCTGGATTACATCAAGAATCCCGAGGTGTTCGACTACGACAAGGGCATGGTGAAAATCCCCAACGGCCCGGGCCTGGGCATCGAGATCAATGAGGAATACGTCAAAGAGCGTGCTGCCATCGGCCACCGCTGGCGCAACCCGATCTGGCGCCACGCCGACGGCAGTTTTGCGGAGTGGTGATTTGATGGCCTGATTTGTAGGAGCTGCCGAAGGCTGCGATGCGGTGTGTCAGATAAATCGCTTTCGCAGCCTGCGGCAGCTCCTACAGACGCTGCTTTCTACCCCCGACCTCAATAAACATAAAAAGAGGCACCTGTTATGCAAACCCGCACTCTCGAAGGCGCGGCGTCTTTAGTCACGCCGACGCGCAAGCGCTATTTCATCATGGTCCTGCTGTTTATCACCGTGGTGATCAACTACCTGGACCGCAGTAACTTGTCGATTGCCGCACCGGCGTTGACCACTGAGTTGGGTATCGACCCGATCCATGTCGGATTGATTTTCTCGGCGTTCGGCTGGACCTACGCCGCCATGCAATTGCCGGGTGGCTGGCTGGTGGACCGGGTGCCGCCGCGTATCCTGTACACCGTCGCGTTGCTGCTGTGGTCGCTGGCCACTATCATGCTCGGCTTTGCTGCCAGCTTCATTGCGCTGTTCGTACTGCGCATGGCGGTGGGTGCACTCGAAGCGCCAGCTTATCCCATCAATAGCCGCGTGGTGACCACCTGGTTTCCTGAGCGGGAGCGGGCAACGGCGATTGGTTTCTACACTTCCGGCCAATTCGTCGGCCTGGCGTTTCTGACCCCGGTCCTGGCCTGGCTGCAGGCGCACTATGGCTGGCACATGGTATTCGTCAGCACCGGCGCGGTGGGCGTGATCTGGGCGGCGATCTGGTACATGGTGTATCGCGAGCCCCGTGATTTCAAAGGCGTGAACGAGGCTGAAATCGAACTGATCCGCGAGGGCGGTGGGCTGGTGGACATCCAGACCGATACCGCCAAGGAAAAGCGCGGCTTCAGTTGGCTCGACCTGGGGATCGTGCTCAGCAAGCGCAAGCTGTGGGGCATCTATCTGGGGCAGTTCTGCTTGAACTCGACGCTGTGGTTCTTCCTGACCTGGTTCCCGACTTATCTGGTGAAATATCGCGGTATGGATTTCATCAAGTCCGGATTGCTGGCGTCGCTGCCGTTTCTCGCAGCCTTCATCGGCGTGCTGTGTTCCGGTTTCTTCTCGGACTGGCTGATCCGTCGCGGTCACACTGTGGGCTTTGCGCGTAAGTTGCCGATCATTGCTGGCTTGCTGATCTCGACTTCGATCATTGGCGCGAACTTCGTCGACTCGACGCCGCTGGTGATTGCGTTCCTGGCACTGGCGTTCTTCGGTAACGGCCTGGCGTCGATCACCTGGTCGCTGGTCTCGACCCTGGCTCCAGCACGCTTGCTGGGCCTGACGGGTGGCACCTTCAACTTTATTGGCAATCTGTCGGCGATCGCCACGCCGATTGTGATCGGCTTCTTGGCCACTGGGGACTCCTTTGCGCCGGCCATCACCTATATCGCCGTGCTGGCGTTGATTGGCGCGCTTTCCTACATCCTGCTGGTGGGCAAGGTTGAGCGTATCGAGCTGTAGCGACTGGCATGCAGACTGGCTGGCGGCGATAATGCCGCCAGCATTTTGATTGATAAGGCCTGATATGTCGCAAGCTCCCGACGATACCCCAGGCATTGCCTCCAAAGAGGCGGCGCCGACCGGCACCCAGACACTGTTACGCGGCCTCGGTGTGGTTCAGGCCGTGGCAAACGGAGCCCGTGATCTCAAGGAAATCGCCCTGCGCATCGGCACCACGCGCAGTACTACCCATCGGCTGGTCAGCTGCCTGGTAGACGAGCGCTACCTGCGGGTGTTGCCCCAAGTCGGCTATCTGCTGGGCCCTAAACTGATCGAACTGGGTTTTCAGGCCCGTGAAGAGGTCCCGTTAGCCATGCTCGCCAGGCCTTACCTGGATGAGTTGTCGCAGTTGACCGGCGATACGGTGCACCTGGCGATCCGTGATGGCGACGAGGTGCTCTATCTGCACAAGAACCCGGGCCGCAATGGGCCAGAAATGCGTTCACGTGTGGGCCATCGCATGCCCTTGGCGCGCACCGGGATTGGCAAGGCGCTGCTGTTGGACAGTCCGGAAAGAGAGTGGCAGCGTCTGTATGACATCAGCCTGCCGCAAGTGACACCCAACCCGCTCTGGCCTGCGCATCAGGAGCAAACCTGGGCTCAGGTCTGTCAGCGCATGCGTGAGTATGTTGAGGGTGGGTATGCGTTCGATCTGGAAGACAACGAACCGTCGATCCGCTGCGTCGCGGCGCCGATTCGGGACGCCAGCAAGCAGATCATTGCCGGTATCAGCATCGCCAGTACCGTGCCTTACATGCCGCTGGAAAAGATGGCCGAGCTGGTGCCGTTGATCAAGCAGACGGCGGCGCGACTGTCGGCCGAATTGGGAGGATGATCCCGAAACCTGTAGGAGCTGCCGAAGGCTGCGAAAGCGGTGTGTCAGACAAACACCATTCGCAGCCTGCGGCAGCTCCTACAGGGGGCAACTGTATTACGCCTTCAACGTCGCCATGTCGATCACGAAGCGGTATTTCACGTCGCCTTTCACAACACGCTCAAACGCTTCGTTGATATTGCGTATGTCGAGCATTTCGATGTCGCAGGTGATGTCGTGTTCGGCGCAGAAATCCAGTACTTCCTGAGTTTCCGCCATGCCGCCGATCATCGAGCCGGCCAGTACCTTGCGGGTCATCACCAGATTGACCGCATTCACCGGTGGATTGATCGGCTCGATCAGGCCAACCAGGATATGTACGCCGTCAAAACGCAGGGTTTGCAGGTATGGGTTCAGGTCGTGTTGCACCGGGATAGTGTCCAGCAGGAAGTCGAAGGTCCCGGCAACGGCTTGCATCTGCGCTTCATCAGTGGAAATGACCACGTGATCGGCGCCCTGACGACGACCTTCCTCGGCTTTGCCGGCCGAGCGCGTGAACAGGGTCACTTCAGCGCCCATGGCTTTGGCAAACTTGATGCCCATGTGACCCAGGCCACCCATGCCCAGTACGCCTACTTTATGGCCAGCTTTGACGCCATAGTGCTTGAGGGGCGAGTAGGTGGTGATGCCCGCACAAAGAATTGGCGCTGCGCTTGCCAGGTTGAGCTTCTCTGGAATGCTGACCACGAAGCGCTCGCTGACCACGATGCTGTCGGAGTAGCCACCCATGGTCAGGCTGCCGTCGATGCGATCATGGCCGGCATAGGTTGGCGTCATACCGTTCTGGCAGTAGTTCTCCAGATTGGCGTTACAGGCATCGCACGTGCGGCAGGAATCCACCATGCAACCCACGCCGACCAGATCGCCAACTTTGTATTTGCCGACGTCGGCACCGACGGCAGTGACTTTGCCGACGATTTCATGGCCGGGCATCAACGGGTAGGACGCAAAGCCCCATTCGTTGCGAGCCTGGTGGATGTCGGAATGGCAGACGCCGCAGAACATGATTTCAATGGCCACGTCATCGGGCCGTGGGGCACGGCGCTCGAACTTCATGGGGGCGAGGGGGGCGGTCGATGATTGGGCCGCGTAACCGATAGCTGTATACATGGATAAACCTCGCGAGAGAGTACAAAAGTGAGGTGGTCCATTCTCCGGGAGTGGCTTGCTCAAGGCTATGAACATTCCTCCGCGAGTCATGCCTAATCCTCCGGCTGTGATCACTGCAATCTTGCTCAATCAGGCATATCTGCGATGATGCCGGTGTCTAATCCTCCGTTCGGTGCCTCATGTCGCTACCTCACCATTCCGATGCCAATGCCACGCTGGTTGAGCTGATCAAGCCGTTGGCGACTCGCCCGGGTTTTGTGCCGACGCTGCTGCCTGAGGTCAATGTCGTGTCGCTTTCGACTTACGTAGCGAGCAGTCCGCAGATCTATGAGCCAAGCCTGATGATCATCGCCCAGGGCGGCAAGCTGGCAAGCCTCGGCGCACGTACTCTGGACTATGGCGCGGGCCACTACCTGGTCCAGGCGCTGTCTGTGCCGTTCATGTGCGAAACCTTCGCCACGCCGGAGGCGCCTTTATTCGGCGTGTCGGTAGCGATTGATCGGGTGATGCTGGGGGAGCTGGTGCAGACCATGGGGCCGATGCCGGATCAGGTCGTTGAGGCGCAGACGCCGGAGTCCATGACGTCGGTGGTGCTTGACGCGTCGATGCGCGAGGCAGTGGAGCGTTTGTTGCGCTGCCTGCATGATCCGCTGGATTGTCAGGTAATGGGCCAGTCGCGTTTGCGGGAAGTGCTGTATGCGGCGTTACGCGGCCCTCAGGCCGGGGTCTTGCGCGCGTTGGTCGCTCAGCAAAGTAACTTTTCCCGAATCGCTGCATCGCTGGCTTATCTGCACAGCCACTACGCCGAACCGTTGAACGTCGAGACGTTGGCCCGTCAGGCGAACATGAGCGCTTCGACCTTCCATGAGCATTTCAAGCGCAGCACGCTGTTATCGCCGGTGCAGTACCTCAAGCGGCTGCGATTGCTCAAGGCGCAACAAATGTTGATCGCCCAGGGTATGGGCGTAGCGCAGGTTGCGCACTGTGTCGGCTATCAAAGTACGTCGCAGTTCAGTCGCGAATACAAACGTTACTTTGATCGAAATCCCGGGGAGGAGGGCATGCAGCTGCGGATTCCTGCGTGAAGGGGCTGGATCCTGTAGGAGTGAGCTTGCTCGCGATTGGATTCCACAGGCGATAAATTATCGTCAGTTCTGACGCTACCGCGAGCAAGCTCACTCCTACAGATGCTCCTCCTATTACATATTCGGATACGTCGGGCCGCCTGCGCCTTCCGGTGCCACCCAGGTGATGTTCTGCGAAGGGTCCTTGATGTCACAGGTCTTGCAGTGCACGCAGTTCTGGGCGTTGATCTGGAAGCGCTTCTCGCCGTCTTCCTTGGTTACCACTTCGTAAACGCCTGCCGGGCAATAACGCTGAGCGGGTTCGTCATAGAGTGGCAGGTTGGTGCCAATCGGAATGCTCGGGTCGGTCAGCTTCAGGTGGCAAGGCTGTTCTTCTTCGTGGTTGGTACCGGAAATGAATACCGAGCTGAGTTTGTCGAAGCTGAGCTTGCCGTCGGGTTTCGGGTAGTCGATTTTTGCCGAGTCAGCCGCAAGTTTCAGACAGGCGTAATCCGGCTTGGTGTCGTGCAGGGTGAACGGCAGCTTGCCGCCGAAAATATTCTGATCAACGAAATTGAATGCGCCACCCATGATTGCGCCGTATTTGTGCAGCGCAGGGCCGAAGTTGCGGCTGGCGAACAGTTCTTCACGCAGCCAGCTGCCGTTGAAAGCCTCTACATAGGTTTGCAACTCGTCGCCGCCTTCCTTGCCTGCGAACAACGCATCAGCCACGGACTCGGCCGCCAGCATGCCGGACTTCATGGCGGTGTGACTGCCCTTGATCTTGGCGAAGTTCAGGGTGCCCAGATCGCAACCAATCAGCGCGCCACCAGGGAAGACCATCTTCGGCAGGGAGTTCAGGCCACCTTTGCAGATCGCCCGCGCGCCGTAGCTTATGCGCTTGCCGCCTTCCAGGTACTGAGCAACGACCGGGTGATGCTTGTAGCGCTGGAACTCGTCAAACGGCGACAGAAAAGGGTTGCTGTAAGAAAGATCAATGATCAGGCCGACCACCACCTGGTTGTTTTCCAGGTGATAAAGGAAGGAGCCGCCCATGTTGTCGTCATCCAGCGGCCAGCCGGCGGTGTGCACCACCAGGCCTTTCTCGTGTTTGGCTGGATCGATTTCCCAGATTTCTTTGAGGCCGATGCCGTAGTGCTGCGCGTCAGCTTCGGTGTCGAGGTTGAAGCGTTTGATCAACTGCTTGCCGATATGGCCACGGCAGCCCTCTGCGAACAGGGTGTATTTGCCGCGCAATTCCATGCCTGGTGTATACAGGCCATCTTTGGGTTTGCCTTCGCGGTCAACACCGAGATCACCGGTGACGATGCCGCGAACCACACCGTTTTCATCAATCAAGGCTTCCTGGGCTGCGAAGCCAGGGTAGATTTCCACGCCCAGGTTCTCGGCCTGCTGAGCGAGCCAGCGACACAGATTGCCCAGGGAGATGATGTAGTTGCCATCGTTGTGCATGGTTTTTGGCACAAACATATCTGGCACTTTTACCGATTTCTCGGCGCTGCGCAGGACGTAGATATCGTCGCGTTTGACCGGAGTGTTCAACGGTGCGCCGAGGTCTTTCCAGTCCGGGAACAATTCGTTCAGCGCGCGGGGCTCGAACACCGCACCTGAAAGAATATGTGCGCCAACTTCGGAGCCTTTCTCCACCACGCAGACGCTGATTTCCTGACCGGCTTCAGCAGCCTTTTGTTTAAGGCGGCACGCGGCAGACAGCCCGGCGGGGCCGGCACCGACGATGACCACGTCGAATTCCATAAATTCGCGTTCCACAGGCTATCTCCTACTCAAGGCTCACAGTATTTTTATAGGTAGCGTACAAACCGACGTGCGGGACATTGTCCTCGCCCGTTCAAATGGGGCGCATTATATCTACACCACCCGGCAGGTCCAATACAAACGTTTGTTTGAAATGGCTGCAACCCTGATAAAACATAGTGGTGCGGCTCATGACTGGCAGTTTTGTCGTATTGACCGCAAAACGGGTTGCGGTCAAGATACGGGCGGTTTTGCGCTCGCCGTAGGCTCAACATAGCCTGAACTGTACCTCTGCTGCGTCACGAGCGCGCTACAGAAATCCAGGTCACGAATAATGCGGTGCGAAGTTTACACGCCCGTTTGCGCCAGATGTACGGCATCAGGCGTTTATCCCTGGTTTAGGTGGCTCTTTTATCGGGTCCACTGTTCGTTCTGTACGAATACGGCTGTTTTCAGAGGTGGTTTGCTGTTAATTGCTGACGTATACCTATCGCCAGGTCCGCCCGGCGACTTCTTTTCACCGGAGAGAAACGAGGAATCCATGAAGGTTCTTGTAGCTGTCAAACGAGTGGTCGACTACAACGTCAAGGTTCGCGTCAAAGCGGACAACTCCGGCGTCGATCTCGCTAATGTCAAAATGTCGATGAATCCTTTCTGCGAAATCGCCGTGGAAGAAGCTGTACGCCTGAAAGAGAAGGGCGTCGCTACCGAGATCGTCGTCGTTTCCATCGGCCCGACCAATGCTCAGGAGCAACTGCGCACCGCGCTGGCACTGGGTGCTGACCGCGCCATCCTCGTCGAGTCCGCCGATGAACTGAACTCCCTGGCAGTGGCCAAGCTGCTCAACGCCGTCGTAGCGAAGGAGCAGCCACAGCTGGTCATCCTCGGTAAGCAGGCGATCGACAGTGACAACAATCAGACCGGCCAGATGCTGGCAGCTCTGAGCGGCTACGCTCAGGGTACCTTCGCTTCGAAAGTTGAAGTGGGCGGTGACAAGGTTGCCGTAACCCGTGAAATCGACGGCGGTCTGCAGACCGTTTCGTTGAGCCTGCCGGCCATCGTTACCACCGACCTGCGTTTGAACGAGCCACGCTATGCGTCGCTGCCGAACATCATGAAAGCCAAGAAGAAGCCGCTTGAAGTGCTGACGCCTGACGCTTTGGGTGTTTCCACCGTTTCCACGACCAAGACCCTCAAGGTCGAAGCACCGGCTGCACGCAGCGCGGGCATCAAGGTCAAGTCGGTGGCTGAACTGGTCGAGAAACTGAAAAACGAAGCGAAGGTAATCTAATTATGACTATCTTGGTAATCGCAGAACACGACAACGCTGCACTGGCCCCGGCCACGCTGAACACCGTAGCCGCCGCAGCCAAAATCGGCGGCGACATTCATGTGCTGGTCGCAGGTGAGGGCGCTGGCGCCGTGGCTGAAGCTGCAGCGAAGATTGCTGGCGTGTCCAAAGTGCTGGCGGCCGACAACGCAGCCTATGCTCACCAGCTGCCGGAAAACATCGCGCCACTGGTGGTCGAGCTGGCTTCGGGTTACAGCCACATCCTGGCTGCCGCCACGTCCAACGGCAAAAACATCCTGCCTCGCGTCGCTGCACAGCTGGACGTTGACCAGATCTCTGAAATCATCTCGGTTGAATCGGCTGATACCTTCAAGCGTCCGATCTACGCCGGTAA